>JAEEGI010011742.1_pt1 | contig 18861 bp, 14 predicted proteins | sample 8958751 | NCBI WGS metagenome assembly JAEEGI01 (sample SAMN16246545, study PRJNA631951) | gut metagenome | biome: gut microbiome; feature: rumen; material: KS-attached | host: Bos | place: Iran: Karaj | collected 2018-10 | reverse complement strand
TATGCCGCTTCCCAATCTACATCTTTTTTCTCTTGGGGCTTGACTTTTAATAGTTAGTCTTCACAATCCCCCCATGCGTGTCGGTACCTTGCCGCATGGGCGAAGGGTTGTCTGCAGTCCGAGGCTGACGGAACCGTCAGCCTCCCGAAATCAAATCAGCTTTTCGCGGATGCCTGAAGAATCAGAGGATCCTGCGGATGCTGCCGCTGTGTCCCCGGATGAAACCCTCGATCACGCCGAGGCCCAGATCGCTGCAGTCGTAGCGATAGCTTGTGTCTTCCATGTTCCGGTTTACTGCGGCAAGATACACGCCGTTTTCCGCCTGCTCTCCAAACACATCCTGCCCGTCTGTGATATAGCGCAGGATCAGCAGCACGCCGTCAGACCCGGCGGCAAAGCGCACATGTCCGGTGGAGAGTGCTGGCGCGCTGTTGCGCAGGGCGGAGAGCGCGGCATAGTGCGCAAAGAGATCCTGCAGCTCCTCCCGGAAGGGGAGACGGTTGAAGGGATCCCCCACGCCGCACATGCCCTGCTCGTCGCCGTAGTAGATGCTGGGGACGCCGGGGAGCGCAAACTGAATGACAGCACAGAGCTTCTCCAGCTCCACCGCCCGCTCCAGCGCTTCCTCCGAGAAAGTCAGCTTCAGCTGCTCTTCCCGGGAGAGGGTTTTGATCCAGATGTCAGTTGCCAGGGCGGAACGAAGGCGCTCCACATCGTGGGAGCCTAGCAGGTTCATCAGCGAGTAGTAGAAGGGCTTGGGGTAGTTGAGCTGCTGCCCGATGAGAAAGTCCCGCAGCGCATAGGCGCTGCAGCGGCGATGGGCAAAGTCCAGGATCGCAGTGCGCAGGGGGTAATTCATCACGGAGTCCAACGAGTAGCCCAGAGCGTAGTTCCGGCGGCTGCCGTAGCTCTCCTTGAGCACAGCGTCCTCCCACACCTCGCCCAGTACCACGGCGTCCGGCTTCTCTTCCTTGGCGGCCTTGCGGATCAGAGCCAACACCTCGTCCGGCAGCTCGTCTGCCACGTCCAGCCGCCAGGCGCTGGCGCCCCGTCGGAGCCAGGTTTTGACTACGCTGTCCTGCCCCGTGACGACAAAGTTCTGCCAGGAAGGGGTGGTCTCCTCCACCTCCGGCAGCGAGTCAAAGCCCCACCAGCAGCGATATTTGTCGGGAAACTCCTGAAAATCATACCAGCTGTAATAGGGAGACTGCTCTCCCTGGCAGGCGCCCGCTTCGGGATAGTGGCCGTAACGGTTAAAATACACGCTGTCGTCCCCAGTGTGGGAATAGACGCCGTCCAGCATCACGCGGATCCCCAGCTCCTTCGCGCTTTCGCAGAGGCGGGAAAAATCCTCGTTGCTGCCAAGGATCGGATCCACCTTCAAATAATCGGAGGTGTCATAGCGGTGGTTGGAGCGGGCCTCTCCGATGGGGTTCAGGTACAGAACGCCGACGCCCAGGGATTTCAGATAGGGGAGACGCTGCTCGATCCCCTTGAGTGTGCCGCCGTAAAAGTCGTCCGGCGTATAGGAGCGTTCAAAGGGACGGGGCTGCCAGCGGGGAGTCTCGTCCCAGCTTGCATGCAGCTCCGGCGTCTGGCCAAGGGCGGCGTGATAGGCGATGCCCGCCTCGGCGGTGCCATCGTCTGACGCGGCGAAGCGATCGGGGAACACTTGATACATCACACTGCGGCGGAACCAGGCCGGGGTCTCGAAATCCTTCCGGTAGACTGTGAGACGAAAACCGGTGATCTCCTTGCCGTAGAGACGGCCGTGGTAGCCGCTGCCGTCCGGACAGAGCCAGTGGGTGCCGTCCTGCGTCTGGATGCGGAAGCAGTACCAGAGCACGCCTGCCGTCTCCGGCATCTGAACTGTAACGGAAAAGCCCCGCTGAGATGGCGTCATGGGGATCTCCTGTCGGAGCCCATCGCCGGTGAGGATCAGATCCGCGCGCTGGGGCTTGCCCGCCAGCACCTTGAAGCCCAACCGAAGCTGAGCGCCTTCCACCACAGCCCCGAGAGGCGTGCGGTAGACGGGGTCGTTGCTGTTATGCAGGGCGGCAAGGCTGCTGTCGCTGCAGCTGCGCAGAATGCTGATGATATGAGCGGTGCGGGGCTGCAGGGGAAAGACCTGGGCGGCGTCCACGCCGGTGGCACGCAGGTCGCCGCAGCAGGCGGCGGCCACCTGGAAGGCGCTGCTCATGGGGAAACCGCAGTCGTCCATCAACAGACGCACCAGCTCCGGAGCGGCAAAGGGATTGTTGGGGGAGTAGAAGCACTCGTCCAGCTGCTCCAGGGGCAGCCCCTTTGCGGCGCAGGAGCGGGCGGCGGCATACACGGAGGCTGCCGCCTGGAAGTAAAGCATGGTGACGGCTGGGCACTCCGGGGAGTTCAGAAGCCGCAGCCATTCCGGATCCCCGCCCACAGCACGCCAGACGCCGTCTGTACAGACGGCGTCAACGTTTTTTCTGCCCTCATAGTGCACGGCGAGGGTGTAGTCCTTGGACCACTGTTCCTGATAAGTCCCGCCAAAGTAGAGGATCAGCCGCTCCTGCGCCTCCTCGGAAGCAGGACGACTCTCCCGGCAGATCACAGCATCCATAAATAGAGTCTGGCGTATTCTTCGGCGGAGAGATCAAAGCCGAAATCGGTCTCCATGGCGCTGCGGATAAGGCCGTTCATGACCTCCGGCTTGCGGTAGCAATCCATGGCCTTGCGCATGGCATCCCGCAGTTCCCAGGCATCGTAGTTTGCAAAGGAGAAGCCGTTGCCGGAGCCGGTGAACTGGTTATAGGGACTCACAGTGTCCCGCAGACCGCCGGTCTCCCGCACGATGGGAAGGGTGCCGTAGCGCATGGCGATCATCTGACTCAGACCGCAGGGCTCAAAGCGAGAGGGCATGACCAGAAAATCACTGCCCGCGTAGACCAGGTGGCTCAGCGGATCGCTGTAGCCGATGTAGGCGCAGAGACGGCCTTTGTAGCGGTACTCCGCCCCGCGCATGAAATTCTCAAAGCGCTCATCCCCGGTGCCCAGGAGCATGAACTGCATATCCTCCCGGCACATCAGATCGTCCAGCACGCAAGCCACCAGATCGAAGCCCTTCTGCTCGGTCATGCGGGTGACCATGGCGAAGAGAGGCACGTCCGGGCGGACGTCCAGACCCATCTTCTCCTGCAGGGCGGCCTTGCAGACGGCCTTGCCCTTGCGGTGTCCCTTGTCAAAGTGCGCGGGGAGGTTCGGATCCTTCGAGGGGTTGAACACGACTTTGTCGATGCCGTTGATGATCCCGGAGAGCTGGGCGTGGCGGGCGTTGAGGATGCCCTCCAGCCCCTCGGCGTAGTAGGGCGTTTTCAGCTCCTCGGCATAGCTGGGGCTCACGGTGTTGATCCGGTCGGCAAAGACCAGACCGCCCTTGAGGAAGTTGGCGCAGCCGTTCAGCTCCATGAACTCGGGGGTATAGTAGCGGCTGTCCACACCCAGCAGATCCTGCACCCGGTCGAAGCCGCACTTGCCCTGGAAGGCGATGTTGTGGATGGTCAGCAGGTATTTGAGACCGGCCTGCATGCCGCCGTTATACTGGGTCTTGCCCAGCATGGGGATCATGGCGGTGTGCCAGTCGTTGCAGTGCACCACAGAGGGTGTGAAGTCCAGATTGGGAATGGCGTCCAGCACGGCGCGGGTGAAGAAAGCGTACTGCTCCAGCTCCGCGTCGCCGCCGCGGTAGATCTTGTCGCCGAAATAGTGCTCGTTATCGACAAGATAGATGATCATGCCGTCCAGCACCAGCTTCTCGATACCCACGTATTCGCTGCGCCAGCCAAGACGGGCGTAGAAGGTGAACATATGCTCCACCCGGTCGGCGTACTTGTCCTTGATGATGCGGTGATAGGGGGTGATGACCCGGGCGTCGATGCCCAGCTTGGCCAGCGATTTGGGCAGGGTGCCCACCACATCCGCAAGGCCGCCGGTTTTGGAAAGCGGCGCACATTCGGCAGAGGCCAGCAGAACGGCGGGCAGCGAGCTGCGTCCTTTTTCTTTCAGAAGATCACGAAATTCTTTTTTCATGGAAAAACTCCTATATGTAAGATTGCTTTATTTTTTCCTGGGTTTATAGCGGAAGAATACGGCGGACATGGGCGGCAGCGTGATGCTGGCGGAGTAGTTCATGCCCAGAAAGCTCTGTTTGTGCGCGTGAATCAGCGGCGGGTTCTTGATCCCGGTGCCGCCGAACTGCTCATCGTCGCTGTTGAGGATCTCATGCAGCGTGCCGTTCATGGGCAGACCGAAGGTAAAGCCATCGTAGCGGATGGGGGTGAAGTTGCATACGCAGACCACATAGCTGTTCTCTTCCTCGGCAGAACGGAGGAAGGCAATCGAGCTGCGCCCCGCGTCGTCCACGTTCAGCCACTTGAAGCCGTCCCAGGAGCGATCTACGGCGTAGAGAGCGGGATACTCTTTGTACAGGTGGTTCAGCGCCCGCATGTAGAGCCGGAGCTGCTCGTGCTTGCGGAAGCCCAGCAGCAGCCAGTCCAGTCCCTGCTGCCAGTTCCACTCGATAAACTGGCCGAACTCGCTGCCCATAAAGGTCAGCTTTTTGCCCGGATGGCCGAACTGAAAGCCGTAGAGCGTGCGCAGGGAGGCGAACTTCTGCTCATAGTCGCCGCTCATCTTGTTGATCATGGAGTATTTGCCGTGGACGACCTCGTCATGGGAATAGGCCAGGACAAAGTTCTCCGAAAAGGCGTACATCATGGAGAAGGTGAGCTTGTTGTGGTGATAGCTGCGGTAGAGGGGATCCAGCTGCATGTACTCGATGGTGTCGTGCATAAAGCCCATGTCCCACTTCAGGCAGAAGCCCACGCCGCCCACGTCGGGGGGCGCGGTGATAAGCGGGAAGGCGGTGGATTCCTCGGCGATGGTAACGGCGCCGGGATAGGTGGAGAGCACGGCGCTGTTCATCTTCCGCAGGAAGCGCAGAGCGTGGAGGTTGGTGGTACCGCCCTCCTCGTTGGGGGTAAATTCCCCGTCCCGACGGCCGTAGTTCAGATAGAGCATGGAGCTCACCGCATCCACCCGGATGCCGTCAATATGGAACACGTCGAAGAATTTGCAGGCAGAGGACACCAGGAAGCTCTGCACCTGGGTGCTGGCGTAGTCAAAGATCAGCGTGCCCCATTCCGGGTGCTCCGCCATGCGCCGCTCCTTGCACTCATAGAGGGGCGTACCGTCAAAATTGGCCAGGCCGTGTTCGTCCTTGGGGAAGTGGGCGGGGACCCAGTCCATGATGACGCCAAGACCCACGCTGTGCAGCTTGTTCACGAAGTACTTGAAATCGTCCGGATTGCCGTAGCGGCTGGTGGGGGCATAGTAGCCGGTGACCTGATAGCCCCAGGAGCCGTCATAGGGATACTCGGTGACGGGCATCAGCTCCACATGGGTGTAGCCCATGTCGGAGCAGTACTCCGCCAGGGCGTCCGCCAGATTCCGGTAATTGACGCCGCCCTCGAAGTCCTGCCACGAGCCGGGATGGATCTCATAGATGCTCATGGGATTGGTCATAAAGTTCCGCTTGGCACGGGCCTGCAGGAAGTCCCCATCCTCCCAGGGGTAATCCTCCCGGCACCAGACCATGGAGGCATTCTGACTGCGGGTCTGAGACATGGCGGCAAAGGGATCCGCTTTCAGCACGCGGCGGCCGTCCCAGGATTCCACACAGTATTTGTAGCACTGACATTCCCAGATGTTGTCCAGGAAAACGCACCAAACGCCGCCCTCCAGCTTTTCCATGGGGGTATCGTCCCAATGCCAGTCGTTGAAGTCGCCCACCAGATTGACGCTTTTCGCGTTGGGCGCCCAGACCAGGAAGCGGTGCATCTTCAGCTCGGGGATATAGCGGCAGCCGAAGGCCAGCCAGGCTTTGCGCGCGTTGCCGGTGTTGAAGAGATAGATGTCGTCACGGGGAATATAAGGCAAGAATCTGTCTTCCATCGTACCAGTCTCCTTTATCTGTTTCTTCGCACCCTTTATTATAACGCTTTTTGCCGTCAATTCCAAGTATTATTTCTTGAAATTCGAGTGCAATAAAAAAATCCCCCTGCGGAACAGAGCCGCAGGGGGAGGGGAGAGCTCTTTACTCTTTTCTCAGCCGGGGCAGAACAACGGTCATGCCGAGGCAGGAGACCAGCAGCAGCGCCGCCCAGAGCGTGGGGGCGGGATCGCCGGTCTGGGGCGCGGTGCCGGCAGAACCGCCGGAGCCGCCGGAGAGAATCTTGAAGGAGCTGGACACGTCCTGGGTCTTGCCGTTATTGGACACGGTGACGGTGATGGTATAGGTGGTGTCAGCCTTCAGGGTGTTCAGGTAGGAGGCCTTCAGTGTGATGTTCTTGCTGTCGCTGATGGTGTAGTGCTCGGAACTGATCTCGGTGCCGTTCACAAAGACCTTGGTGACCGGGTCAGAGGCGATGAAGATGATGTTCTTGCTGCCGCCCTTGGTGTGCTGGTTGCCGGTGTTGCTGGACCAGCCCAGGGAGGGTTCAATGGTGATCTTGGCGGAGACGGGGCCGGAGGTGGTGTCCACAGACAGAGTGTGGTCGCCCCAGACCAGATTGGCGATGGCGGCGGGCTTCACGGTGAGCTTGTTGCCGCTGGCGGTGTAGTTGCTGCTGTCAAGGGCGATGGAGTCGATGGAGACCTTGGTGATGTCGGGCTTCACGGTGAAGGCCTTCTCCGTGCCGCGCTTCCAGTTCACCGCGGTGGGGTCGATGGTGGGAGGAGGCAGAATGGTCACTGCGTAAGGCGCGGCCAGGTTCTGCCCTCTGTAATCCACGGCAAAGCCGAAGTACTTGGTGACATTGGCGTCGGCCGCGGCAAGCGTGTCCAGATACTCGGGCTTCAGGGTGATGGTATTGCCGGAGACAGTGTAGTCGGTGCCCTCAGTCAGCTCCTTGGCGGAGGTGAGCTTGTTGTTGTCGCTGACAAGAACCTTGTCGGGAATATCCGTGAGAGTGACGACAATGGGAGTGCCGCTGTTCTTGACATGGCGATTCGTATCCAGAGACAGGTTCAGGATCACATACAGATCAAGCTTCGCAGCGGTGGCGTCCTTGAACTGGAACTCCAGATAGTAGGCGTCGGCCTCCAGCGCCTCCAGAGTGGCCTTGTTGGCGCTCTCGCTGATGACCAGGGTGCCGCCCTCCTCAGGAGCGGAGGGATTGGTGGGGGTGAAGGTATAGCTCAGACCCTTGCCGGCGGCAGGATCGGAGACATAGGCGATCACTTTTTCGGGCAGGGGGCTGACCTTGTAGGTCTTGTCGCCGCCCATGCCGGTGCTGTTCTTGTAGTAAAAGATGATACCGGGGGTGGAGCCGTCGGGATTGGTGACGGAGCCGGCGGTCTCGGGGCTCTTGGTGTCTTCCTCTTCGGGGGCGTTCGGATCGACAACAGGAATGGGGCTGGGCACGACCTGCGGATCGGTCTCGGTACCCTCGGCGGGGGGTTCGGTGGTTTCGGGCTCTTCGATCACCTCAACGGTCTCGTCCTCTTTGGGGGCGACGACATAGGCGCCTTTCTCCTCGTCAAAAGTGGCGCTGTAGTCGCCGGGGAGATAGGAAGAGGGATCCTGGCTGTACTCGCCGTCATACACGGTGATGAGGCCGTTGCCGTCCTCGGACTTGACGGTGGAGAGCATGGTGCCGCCGGGGAAGGCGTAACGCAGCTTCAGGTTGTCCAGCGTCACATCGGCGCCCTTGCCGGCGACGATGCCGATGCCGTAACCGGCGTCTTCGTCCTCAGAGACGGCGCTCACGACGCCGTTTCTCACGGTGACCTCGGCGCCGACGACAAGGATGGCCACATCCTGCTTGTCAGCAGCGGTGAAGCTGAGCACGTTGCCGCCCAGATCCAGAATAATGTCTTTCTCAATGGTGATGCCGCTGTTGAGGGTCACATCCTGTAGCAGGGTGACTGTGTCGCCCTTGCCGGCCGCTTGCAGCGCCTCGTCCAGGCTATATTTCTCAACCGTTTCGCCGCCTGCGGTTTTCACGGAGGCGACAGGATCGTCCGCCATGGCGGGAAAGCTTGCCAGACTTACGCAGAGTGCGACAAGCAGGAGCATGGAAATCAGAATCTTCGATGCTTTCATGTTGATTCTCCTTCTCAGTGGATGATTTCTCAAAAATGCGTGCGCTGTGGATAGCACGCCGATATACAAAGATACTGTATCACGGAAGACCTCGTTTTGCAAGGGAAAATTTCACCGATTCGCCACTTCATTTTACTAAAACGTAAATTTTATGACAACATATAGAAACTATTTCCGACTGCATACAAGATTTTGGGCTTGGACCGCTGAACTTTTCTTTCATTATAGCGCAAAAAGACGGAAAAGTCTTCAAGTTAAGAATCTTTAAGAATTTATGTCAAAATAATATTCCGGAGCAGAGGGTGTTTTGGCTGGGACAGACAAGAAAGAGAGGAGTGAATAGATCGGGACCTGAAAGCTGGTAATAAATGGTATTTGCTTTGTGCATTTTGCCTTGCTGCTCTATTCATTCCTTCGAATTTTTGTATTATTGCATAAAACTATGCAATATGACGAGAAAGAAGCGAAAAAAGCCTTGTGAATCAGCCGCCAATAGTGTAAAATACACAAATGTCAAAGAAAAAATGAGAGGAGTGCAATTCTACATGGAAATACTCCAATGGTTGATTCCGGTGGCAGCGCTGGCGGCGTTGCTGTTCGCGGCCTATAAGGCGTGGTTCGTCTCCAAGGCCGCACCCGGTACGGAAAAAATGAAAGAGATAGCCTCGGCCATCGCTGAGGGCGCGGACGCTTTTCTGCGGTCGGAATATAAGATCCTGGCGATCTTTATTGTGGTTCTTTTCTTCCCGATCGGGTTCTTTATCAGCTGGATGACGGCGCTGTGCTTTGTTCTCGGTGCGCTCTGCTCCATTCTGGCGGGCTTCTTCGGGATGAAGGTCGCCACCCGCGCCAATGTGCGCACCGCAAACGCCGCCATGGAACACGGTATGAACCGGGCCCTCTCGGTTGCGTTCTCCGGCGGCTCGGTCATGGGCATGTGCGTGGTCGGCCTTGGACTTCTGGGCTGCAGCCTGATTTACATTTTGACCGGTAACTATGACATCCTCTTCGGCTTCTCCCTGGGTGCTTCGTCCATCGCGCTCTTTGCCCGTGTGGGCGGCGGTATCTACACCAAGGCGGCCGACGTGGGCGCTGACCTGGTTGGCAAGGTAGAGGCGGGCATCCCTGAGGACGACCCCCGCAACCCTGCCGTCATCGCCGATAACGTGGGCGACAATGTTGGCGACGTGGCCGGTATGGGTGCCGACCTTTTTGAAAGCTATGTGGGAGCGCTGGTCTCTGCGCTGACCCTGGGCGTCTCCATTACAACGGTCGCCTTTACCGGCGCAGGCGCGCTCTTCCCGCTGGTCATGGCGGCTGTGGGTGTTTTTGCCTCCATCATCGCGACCTTCTTTGTGAAAGGAAAGGACAACTCCAATCCCCATAAGGCACTCAAGATGGGCTCTTATGTATCCGCGGGCATCGTGGCAGCGGCGTCCATCCCACTGAGCATCCTGTTCTTCAAGCAGGGCATGTTCTCTGTGCCCATTGTGGCCGGTATCCTGGTCGGTCTTGTGATCGGCTACATGACAGAGGTCTTTACCTCGGAGGACTACCGTTCTGTCAAGCGCATTGCAGATCAGTCCGAGACCGGCTCCGCCACCACCATCATCAGCGGCGTGGCCGTGGGTATGATGAGCACCTGGGTTCCCATCCTGCTGATTTGCGTGGGCATTTATGTCTCTTATGCGGTCACCGGAGGCCTTTACGGTATCGCTCTTGCGGCAGTCGGCATGCTGTCCACGACAGGCATCACCGTCGCCGTGGACGCCTACGGCCCCATTGCGGATAACTCCGGCGGCATTGCGGAGATGAGCGGCCTGGATCCCCACGTGCGCGAGATCACCGATAAGCTGGACGCGGTGGGCAACACCACCGCCGCCATGGGCAAGGGCTTTGCCATCGGCTCCGCTGCGCTGACGGCGCTGGCGCTCTTCGTCTCCTACGCGCAGGAGGTAAAGCTTACGGGTATTGATCTGCTGAGCCCCTATGTTGTCATCGGCCTGCTGATCGGCGGCATGCTGCCCTTTGCCTTCTCTGCGCTCACTATGGACTCCGTCTCCAAGGCGGCCTATAAGATGATCGAAGAGGTTCGTCGTCAGTTCCGGGAGATCCCCGGCATCCTGGAGAGCAAAGCAAAGCCGGATTACAGCTCCTGCGTCTCCATCTCAACCCGTGCGGCGCTCCGGGAAATGATCATCCCCGGGGTTATGGCGGTTGCAGCGCCCCTGCTGGTTGGTATGCTGCTTGGCGCCGAGGCGCTGGGCGGCCTGTTGGCCGGCTCTCTGGTCACGGGCGTGCTGCTGGCGATCTACATGTCCAACGCCGGCGGCGCTTGGGACAATGCCAAGAAGTTTATCGAGGAAGGCCACCATGGCGGCAAGGGCTCCAAGGCCCACAAGGCTGCGGTCGTGGGCGACACCGTGGGCGACCCCTTCAAGGACACCTCCGGACCCTCCCTTAATATTCTGATCAAGCTGATGACGGTCGTGGCTCTGGTGTTTGCGCCGCTGTTTGTGAAATATGGCGGCCTGCTGCTGGAGATCTTCAAGATCGGCTGAGATACTTAAACGGCGTCGGGAGAATCCCGGCGCCGTTTTCTATCTTTACATTTTCTTCTTTCTTTTTCCCGTGACCTATGGTATAATGCCCCGGCAGAAGGGAAGTGAGGAACGTGCCGAAGCAGCAGGGCATCAAGAAAATCGCAGATAACCGCAAGGCTTTTCACGATTACTTCGTGCTGGAGCGCTTCGAGGCGGGCATCGAGCTTGCCGGGACGGAGGTCAAGTCCATCCGTGCCGGGCAGGTGAACCTGAAGGATTCTTTCTGCACCGTGAAGGACGGGGAGCTGTTTGTCCGCGGCATGCACATCAGTCCCTATGAGCACGGCAATATTTTCAACAAGGATCCTGTGCGCCCCCGCAGGCTTCTGATGCACAAGCGGGAGATTTTGAAGCTCAACGCCCGCGTCATGCAGGACGGCGTGGCACTGATTCCGCTGTCCCTGTATTTCAAGGACAGCCGGGTGAAGGTGGAGCTTGGCCTCTGCAAGGGCAAAAAGCTCTACGACAAGCGGCAGAGCGACGCGGATCGGGAATCCAAGCGAGACATTGACCGCATCATGAAAGAGAGGAAATACGAATGAGCAATCCCATCGTGACCTTTGAAATGGAAAACGGCGACGTGATGAAGGCGGAGCTCTACCCGGAGATCGCCCCCAACACCGTCAACAACTTTATCTCTCTGGTGAAGAAGGGCTTTTATGACGGGCTGATCTTCCACCGGGTTATCCCCGGCTTCATGATCCAGGGCGGCGACCCCAAGGGTATGGGCATCGGCGGCCCCGGCTATGGCATCAAGGGCGAGTTTCTGCAGAACGGCTTCAAAAACGAGCTGAAGCATACACGCGGCGTGCTGTCCATGGCCCGCGCGGCGAATCCCAATTCCGCCGGCAGCCAGTTCTTCATTATGCATGAGGACAGCCCTCATCTGGACGGCGGTTACGCGGCCTTCGGCAAGCTCATTGAAGGCATCGAGGCGGTGGATCATATCTGCGACGTTCGCACCGACTGGAACGATAAGCCTCGGATCCCCCAGGTGATGAAGAAGGTCACCGTGGAGACCTTCGGCGTCGAGTACCCCGAGCCGGAGAAGTGCTGAGCTGCCTGTAGGGGAGGGGCTTGCCCCTCCCGCACATCCTGACGTTGACAGCAAAACCAAAGCCTGGTAAAGTGGCGTTGGGGTTGAGAGGAAGCGGAATGGAGCAAGCTTCCTCTGACGTTACGGGGGTGTAACGGTTTCGACGGGGGTGTGGAGGCAGGAATAGCGGGCGGATGCGCCCAGCATCCATAAAATGGGCAAACCTTTATAAATTAAAGAACGACGATAACGCTGTTCTCCTCGCTGCTTAAATAGCGAGCGTTCCGCCTGGGAGGCCCACGGCCCGGGATGGAGCGTCGATGAGTGGGGAACGTGCGCGCGGTAAGCTTTGCCCGCGCCACGCATCATGAAGCTACCAAGTCCCGCAGCATGACGGCTTGCGTCGGGACGAGGGAATGCAAAGAACCGTCTGCGCCCGGAGAAGTTCCTGTTAAAACGCTTTCGGACGGGGGTTCAACTCCCCCCACCTCCACCACATAGAAAAGCCCGCCTTTTGGCGGGCTTTTCTATGTGGTGGAGAAAAAGGGGGGAGTTGAAACATGTACGCACATGCCGCCGGCATGAGCATGAGACAGTGCGAACACTGGCGAATACCTTGATTTTTTCGCACGGTACCGGGCGGATAAGGGAGTAAACCCTTCCTGCGAAAAAATGCAGACAACTCCCCCACCTCCAACAACAAAGAAACCTCTTTTGAGTACCAGGGAAAGAGAGGTTTACTTGTTGATAAAGCTTTGACTATCTGCTACAATATCATCAATAAAACAAAGGAGACGGAATTTATGAATCTTTGGAAACAAGCACAATCTATCCAACTGCAAGTTTCGGATAAGATTGAACCCGGGTTCAATATAGGCTTTGACAAAAGAGTCCCGCCTGAAACAGAAAATGAAATGCGTTCTTTTGTAAAATGGGTCGAGAGCAAGTATCGCGTGCCCATAACACTGTGGGTAGATTTTGAATATAAGCATTATCTTGTCAGCCGGGAAGGAAATCGGGTAGGATACTTGTTTTACTGGGCAGATTTTGCAGATTACCCTGTTTTCAATGATCCGGACAATATTCCCGAGATCCGCTTACCGGTACGAACAGAGAAGTCAACAATGGAGGAAATCTTGACTTCGTTTATCGAAGCAATTTCGGATTACTATGCGTGGATTTGCAACGAACTGCATGAAGGATACAAGGCGAATAAGAGTGAAGTTGAGGAAATTCTGCAAGAGTATTTGAGTTCCCGATAATTGTCACGTTACGTTTGAGCGTTCTTCCATCAAACAAGCCACCCAGACAGGGTGGCTTTTTTGATGACGATAGATCTTGCTGACGATTGAAAACCTGTAGGAAATAATCTATAATGATTAAAAAAGGGGGCGATGCTTATGCCGGATTATCTTGCGTACCCGCTGGAAATACTCATTTTTCTTTTGCTGTTCTGGCTTTTGTCCTTCTTCTCTGCGCTGCTGCATGAGCTTGGCCATGCTGCCGGCTATAAGATCGCTACGGGAGATTCTCATTGGCAGATTCGGATCGGGAGCGGCAAAAGGCTTATTCATACAAGGAAATTTACGGCGAAGCTCTTCGTGATCGACGGCTTTTTCTGCCCGCTTGACGACAAGATTGATACCCCGGCGAAACGAATCACCATGCTTGTGGGCGGCCCCCTGGCGTCTCTGATTTTGCTCGCGGCGCTTCTTGCTTTCTGGTTTAGCGGGATCGAGATTCAGACCTCGGTGATCTTGGTGGAGCCTGTAGTGAGCTGGGCGGTGTTTATCAATACTTTTATCCTGTTTTCCTCTGTGATCCCGACACGCTATCTTTTCGGCGAGATAAAAGGCTTGGAAACAGATGGCCTGCAGATCTTGAACATCTTAAAACAGCGAAAGAAATAATACTTTGGGTAAATGTAGTCACAATGGAAGCGATACCGGGAAGGGGAGCGAATACCCCCACTTGCCAAAAATGCTCCGCCGAAGTAATTCGGCGGAGCATCGTGCCGCTAAAGAATTTAGGATAGTGTTTTATACCAGAATGAGATGCTGCTTTCCGGGAAGAAGCCGGCGGCGGAATAGAAATCTTCCTCCAGCCAAACGAATCCACATAGCATCTCTCAATGCCGCGTGTTTGGCAGCGCTGCAGGACGCCATGCATCATGGCGGTTCCCAATCCCTTGTGCTGGTATCTTTCCCTGGTGCTGACCGGTTCGATCAGAGCTGTCTTTGCCGCCTTATCAACGTAAACAAAGCAATAGGAGCAGACATTGTTTTTCTCGGGAGAGTTTTGCTCCACCACCAGGCATTCGAAGCTATCGGGATAGAGCGACGATTTTTTGCGTTCCTGATAGGGGCTCATGCTGGCTCTGTAATCCTGAGACTCCAACTCGGGGTGAAATCCCATCCGAAGCGCGCTCCATTTGTTTTCTACGTTTGGGTACTCTTCCCCGTAAAGCAGCTGAAATCCCTGCGGCAGGGCGATGGCTGTTTCGGCTTTCGCGGGAAATGCGCAGTTCATATACTCCTTTTCCGGGTATTCCCGGTAGCCCGAGGCTGCAAGTACTTCCTTTGCATACGGCATGCTGTCGCTGATCGCAAACCAGAACTTGACTGTGCCGTCTTCCGCCGCGGGAAACAGGACTCGGCACTTTTCTTCACTGAAGGTGACCAGGGAAGGGAAGAGCTGCTCATAACCGTGTTTGATGCTGACATAGACGTTTTCCCCATCGGGAAGGATGCACGCGAGGATTTCTCCATTCGCTTCCCAAAGATAGATATGATCCGTGGATGGTTCTCGGCCCTCGTCAAGCTCATGCGCCCGGACGCGGTACAGCAGATCGTGAAGCCTTTCCGGAAGCCATGAGGTCGCTTCGCCATCCTCGCGGTATCGCTCTCGCAGATAAGCTTCAAGACGACCCAGATCCCTGTCAAGCCGAAATTTTGTGATTTGCATAATAGCCTCATTTCTGCCTGCTAAAAAAGTTCGTTCAGCAGCTTCCGACCGGCTGCCGTCAAACACCCGATCGACATCCCGGCCTGAGATGATGATACCACGACATGCGGCGCTATACAACAGAAAACCTCTCTTGTCCCAAGAGACAAAAGAGGTTTTCTGATGGAGGCGCCACCCAGATTTGAACTGGGGAATCGAGGATTTGCAGTCCTCTGCCTTACCACTTGGCTATGGCGCCATATAACATATGCGGGCGAGAGGCCCGCATATGTATTTTCTGGAGCGGGCAACGAGGCTCGAACTCGCTACCTCCACCTTGGCAAGGTGGCGCTCTACCGGATGAGCTATGCCCGCAAACGCCCCGCTAAAAGCGGGGTGGTGCCTCCGGTCGGAGTTGAACCAACGACACGCGGATTTTCAGTCCGCTGCTCTACCTACTGAGCTACAGAGGCATATACAAACTATTTGGTGGGAACAACTGGACTCGAACCAGTGACCCCCTGCTTGTAAGGCAGGTGCTCTAACCAGCTGAGCTATGCTCCCGCGCTGACAGCTTGTACATATTACTAAATCCGGGGACGTTTGTCAAGAGCTTCTTTTTGATTTTTTCAGTTTTCTTCTTTTCCCTTCCGCAGAGCCACCAGTTCGGCAGGGGAAAAGGCGTATTCCGCGCCGCAGAATTCGCAGCTGACGCGGACGGTCTCGCCCTCGGCTGCCATCTCGTCCAGCTCGGAGCCCTCCAGGCAGGCCAGGGCTTCTTCCACCCGCTCCCGGCTGCAGGGGCAGCGGTAGCCCACCGGGGCCTCGCCCACCAGGTGATACTCCATGCCCTTCAGAACCTGGGCAAACACAGCTTCCGGCCCGTCCTCGTCCAGGACGGTGGTGAGCTGATCCATGAGGAAGATGTTCTCTTCCAGAGTGTCGATGAGGCTCTCGTCCGCGCCGGGCATCAGCTGCACCAGGAAGCCCCCGGCGGCTTTGATGCTCCGGTCCGTGTCCACCAGCACGCCCAGGGCGCAGGCGGAGGGCACCTGCTCGCTGGAGAGCAGATAGGCGGTCAGATCCTCGGCGATCTCGCCGCTTACCAGAGCGGTGGAACCGATATAGGGCTCCTTCAGGCCGATGTCCCGACTCACGGTGATGGTCCCGTCCCGGCCCACTGCGCCGCCAACATTGAGTTTGCCGTCCTGCCGCAGGGGCAGCTGCACCAGGGGATTTTCCGCATAGCCGCGTACATAGCCCTCAGAGTCGGAGACAGCCACCACGCTGCCGATGGGGCCGCCGCCGTTGATGCGGATGGTGAGGCTGGCCTTTTCCTCTTTCATGCTCTCGCCCAGGAGGGAGGCGGCGCAGAGCGTGCGACCCAGGGCAGCCGCGGCGGTGGGGGAGCAGTTGTGGATCTCCCTGGCCCGCTGGACCGTGTCCCGTGCTGTGATGACGGCCATTTTTACCGCGCCCTCGGCGGCTGTTGCGTGTATGATTCTATCCATAATTCTTATTCTCCTCTCACGGCGGTGATAAAAAGCCGCCCCTCAGCGTGCTGGGGCCCGTCCCGATGCAGCGAGAAGTCCCGAAAGCCCGCCTGTTCCATCAGACGCTGCAGCTCCGCTGGCTCGTGGGCGTATTCCAGATGCTCCTCGCCGCTGCGTTTCCAGAGCCGTCCCCGGCGCTCGAAGAGGTCCATCCCGTAGCTGATGCAGCGGTTCTCCTCCCGGTAGTCCGCCCGCCAGAGGCAGAACACGTCCTCCTTCTCGTCCAGGAAGATCTGTCCGTCCAAAGAGCGGAACCATTCCGGTTCTTTTACGTCATATATCACAAGACCGCCGGGCCGCACGAAGAGATGCAGCCTGCGAAAAAGCTCCGGCAGCACTTCCGGCGGCAGATAGTTCATCCCATCCAGGGAGCAAATCGCCGCGTCCACCGTGCCGTAGAGGTCCATCTCCTCCGCCCGCTGGTTGAGAAACAGCGGCGGGCAGGGCAAAGAGGCGCACTTTTCCTGCGCCTGCATCAGCATATCCACGGAAGCATCGGTGCCAATCATCTCGTAGCCCCGGCGGGCCATTTCCGCAGTGAGGGTCCCGGTACCGCAGCAATAATCCAAAAGAAGGCGGAATTCGCCGCCGTTTTGCGCGAATTCCGCCTCATAGAAATCTGCAAACGCTTCATAGGGGACATCGCCCGTCAAGGCATCGTACCAGGCGGCGAGGGAAGCGTAGCTGCTCACTCTTTCTTTTCCCCCACGCGGTTGAACACCAGCTCGTAGCCGCCCTTGCCGTACTGCAGGGAGCGGTTGACCCGGCTGATGGTGGCGCTGGAAGCCCCGGTCTCTGCCAGAATATCGTTATAAATCATTCCCTTGTACAGGCAGGAGGCCACCTGGTAGCGCTGTTCCATGGCCATCAGCTCAGAGATGGAGCAGAGATCCTCCAGGAACTGCTTGCATTCCTCCACGGTGTTGAGGGAAAGGATCGCTTCGTACAGCTTATCGTTTCTGGGCTTCTTCAGAAGCTTGTTCATGATGTCCTCCTCTTCGTTATCGTATTAAAGTTTTCTTGTGTTCTATGTTACCGCATAAAAATCGAAAAGTAAAGAGTTAAAGTGGAAAATTCCGGAAAATTCTTTGAAAAGTTAAAAATACTTGCTTCCTGTATACCGCTGCGGTATAATTAAAACAAGTGAAAAAGAAAGGCAGATTGTGATTCGGCAAAGAGAAGAGTAAACCGAAGAAAGGAGCATTTTTATGGTTTCTGGAGGAGCTGCGGTCAGCATGACCTTCATCTGGCTGATCGCCATGGTCGTACTTTTGGTGATCGAGGGCGTGGTCCCCGGCCTGGTTTCCATCTGGTTTGCGGCGGGGGCTCTGGTCGCGCTGCTGATCTCCCTGCTGGGACTTCCCACTTGGGTGCAGGCCATGGCCTTTATCCTGGTTTCCCTGGTGCTGCTGGCCCTGACGAGACCGCTGGCCAAAAAGTACGTCAATTCCCGCGTGATGCCCACCAATGCGGATCGCATCGTGGGGACCGACTGTGTGGTCACCGAGGAGATCGATAATCTCCGGGGCACCGGCGCCGTTCAGGCGGACGGCAAAACCTGGACCGCCCGGATGGATACCCCCGACGGGAAAGCGCCCAAGGGCTCTGTCGTCAAGGCGCTGCGCATCGAGGGCGTGCGTCTCATCGTCACTGCAAAGTAAAATAACAAGAATATAAGGAGGAACAGCAATGGAAAACATCGGAGGATTGATCGCTCTGATCCTAGCGGCGTTTGTCATCGTCGTCATCGTCATCCGCAACATCCGCATCGTGCAGCAGGCCCGGGCCTACGTTATCGAGTATCTGGGCGCCTACAAGACCACCTGGAACGTGGGTCTGCACTTCAAGATCCCCTTCCTGGAAAAGGTCGCCAAGGTCGTTTCCCTGAAGGAGCAGGTGGCGGACTTCCCGCCCCAGCCCGTGATCACCAAGGATAACGTCACCATGCAGATCGACACCGTGGTCTATTTCCAGATCACGGACCCCAAGCTCTATACCTACGGCATCGAGCAGCCCATGGTGGCCATTGAGAATCTGGCCGCCACCACCCTGCGTAACATCATCGGCGACCTGGAGCTGGACCAGTGCCTGACCAGCCGTGACATCATCAACACCAAGATGCGCGCCATCCTGGACGAGGCCACCGACCCCTGGGGCATCAAGGTCAACCGCGTCGAGCTCAAGAACATCCTCCCGCCGAAGGAGATCCAGAACGCGATGGAGAAGCAGATGAAGGCCGAGCGCGAACGCCGTGAGGCCATCCTGCGCGCCGAGGGCGAAAAGCGCGCCGCCATCCTCGAGGCCGAGGGCGAAAAGGAAGCGGCGATCCTGCGCGCCGACGCCAAGAAGCAGCAGCAGATCCTCGAGGCCGAAGGCCAGGCGGAGGCCATTCTGAAGGTCCAGACCGCCACGGCCGAGGGCATCCGTCTGATCAACGAGGCCGCGCCCTCCGAGGGCGTGATCAAGCTCAAGGCCATGGAGGCCTTTGCCAGCGCCGCCAACGGCAAGGCGACCAAGATCATCATCCCCAGCGAGATCCAGAGCGTCGCGGGCCTCGCGGCCGGCTTGATCGAATCGGTCAAGCAG
>JAEEGI010011740.1_pt1 | contig 18866 bp, 21 predicted proteins | sample 8958751 | NCBI WGS metagenome assembly JAEEGI01 (sample SAMN16246545, study PRJNA631951) | gut metagenome | biome: gut microbiome; feature: rumen; material: KS-attached | host: Bos | place: Iran: Karaj | collected 2018-10 | reverse complement strand
AGCATACCGTAAATGTTATAGTCACAATAGACCGAAACCATTTTGCCTTGTCGGATTGTTCCCTCTTTTATGAAACCACACCGTTCAAGGACTTTATTTGAAGCAATATTTCTGACATCTGCACGCCCATTCAGCCTCTCTATTTCTGTGTTCTTAAATATAAAACGTACCACTTCCTTTAAAGCTTCTGTAGTAATTCCCATATTCCAGTAGTCAGGATGAATACGATATCCAATATCACCCATTCTGGCATTTTGGATATCAAATACCGCAATCATACCTATCACTTTATTGGAATCTTTCAAGACAATTCCCCAGTCAAAATCTGGTGAAGGCTTTCTTTTTACCCAAGGGCGGGGATCAATAAACATGAGTTCAGGATTTTTCTCGCCCTTGCTTGCTTTGCGTCCCCAATAGGTATAAATTTCATCTCGTCCCAACCATTCTTTCAAATCTGGTACATCTGCTTCGTTAAGAGTTCTAATAATAAGTCTGTCAGTTTCAAGGACAGGTTTATCTATCTCGTAATCTTTTAACATGGTTCCTCCATTGCTTCTTGCCACTTATTCCACCCTTTTTTGCAAATGCCTCTCGAAGTATTCGCTCGCAATTATGCCGGTATTCCACGTAATGATCATTCCTGGCCGCGCATTGTATTTTTATATGCACATATTAAACAAAATCAACTGGATAAATTTCAATATCTTTATGAGGAATTATATTTTCTTCGACAAATAGTTTTAGTAATTTTTTACTAATAATATACATACCATTTAAACGTGATATATGATTTACGTTTAATTCATTAAAATCGCTTAATTGATTTTTAACTGATTCATAAAGCTTAATTGTATTTTCAGAAAAAGCTACTGAGATATTTTTGCATATACATCCAGAATTAGTTTGTTTTACATGATTCAAATCCAAGGCATTGATAATAATCTTTTTTGGTTTTATCTGCAAAAAGGAAGCAAATGACTGATGTTTATTGTTATATAGTTCCCAAAAATCTACACCAGAAATATTCTCTTTTAGTATTTTATCTTTCAAAGAAGAAGACACCATCCAGAAAGTCCAAAAAGGGGTAATAATTTTTTTTGTTTGCAGTTTTTTAGAAAGTCCTTTGATGATAAGGGGAGCAATTTGTTTATATCCCATATTACACTTTGGGCAATAATTTGAATAATCAAAAGAAGAATTATTATTAATCTTATAGACATCTGAACAAAAATTTATACCTGAAGAAGGATTTATTTGTCCTGTACAATAAAAAAAATTAAAATGCTCCAATTCTTCCATTGTATAATAATCTAGTTTAAGACATATTTCAAAGCATCCCAAAGAATGCAATAATGAAATAACATTATTACATTCTTCGTCTGTAATATTATCAAGCGTCAAATATGGAGAACTATAAGTACATAGTCCACTAATTTTATTCTTTATGTCATCAAGAATCTGAGATGTTAATTCAAATTTTACCATTATAGTTAATTTCTTTTTCATAAAAAATCCTCTTGGAATGAGTCTAACCATCTTTTTGTAACTTCTAACATTTCAGAAAAGGTATCCGCAAATTGAATTTACGTTTACATAATTATACCACAATTTAAATCCTTCCTCCACGAATCTTATATGGAGTAATTTCAATATTCCAGGGGAGAAGTTTTTCCCAGTCATTTTCAGTTTCAGCATAAGGGGCTTTTTTCTAAAAGACATCTGAGATAATCTTCAGGAGCAATACCATTCTGCCTGGCAGTTTCAATAAGGGACAGAATAAAACATGATGCTCTTGCTCCATTACCGCTACCGCTGAAAAGAAAATTTCGCCTTGCCATTACCCAGCTTTTTACGCTGCGTTCTGCCGCATTCCTATGGGAAAACTTTCTCCTCATAAAGAATCTTCAATTGAAAATCCAATCATCCTAGGGTACACTTAATCTATGACAGGAGTAAACAAGACCTTATTTATCCCGCTTTATGGCAAGGCAAAAGTCAGCAGGCCGTGCGCTGGATAAAAAGTATCCTCAGGTTCGTATACTTTTAGATGTCTACACCGTTTTTGGAGCAAAGGCAAGCAAGTATAAAAATCCGATTAATGATGTTGGTGTAACGACTGTCTGGGGACTTGATGATATTAACCTGGTGCTGGAGGAAACACAATTGAAGTTCTAAGCAGAGCATTCACTGACGCCGGAAAATCTTGTGAATCAGCTTCCGCCTTTTGACAAGGGAATTTTCAATTTCCTTTTTACCGGAGGCTTTTACAGAAAGATTTATCGCCTGTATGAAATCAGCAAAAATATTTAAGGATAATTATGTACACAGTAAAAAGATTGAGCATTGAAAATAAAGAAGAAATAAAAAAAGTTTTCACCGGAGTTTTTACAAAGGCGCCCTGGTACGATGACTGGTCGGACGCAAAGCAGCTGGACCTTTATATTTGTGATTTGATTGGTCAGAGCTATTCACTTACTTATGGCCTATATGATGTGGCTGGTGAGCTGATTGGAATTTCCCTCGGCTACATAAAGCACTGGTATACAGGCACAGAATATATCATCAACGAGCTTTGTATAAAGACAGAAAGACAAGGCAACGGAGCCGGCACTTTTTTTATCCGCGAAATTGAAAAGGCAATAAAGGAACTGGGGATCAAGCAGATTTTTCTTTTGACAGATTCAAACGTTCCGGCATATGATTTTTATAAGAAAAACGGCTTTGTACAATGTGAAACGAATGTTGTTTTTGCAAAGATGATTTAACAGGAAAAAATATTATGATTAGAAAAGCAACAATTGACGATCTTTCAAGAATTGCTGAGATTCTTGTATTTGTTAAGCGTATTAAGTTTAGACCAATATTTCAAAATGATGATTATTCCTTCGGCGAATGATTTTTATCTTGTTTTCAAACAGTTTTGTACGTGTGTTAGAGTTCGGTGATTTCATTCAAAAACTTTGATTAAGGATAAATTTTTCTTGCGATTATGAAAATAACAAATATAATATTATTAGTAATTGTGAAATAATGTGAGCTGACTAGATGGAAGAAATTACATATCATAAAAAGTACGGACTTTTCAGCAATATTAATTATGTCTTAAAAAAAATAAAAAAGGTTTCAAAGCTTTTACTATTTCTTCTACCGGTGGGAGTAGTAATTGCGATTTTTCAAAAGTATTTATGGACCTTCATTACTAAATTTGTCATTGACCTTATCACAAGAGATGGGGATTTTAAAAATCTTCTTGTAACTGTTATAGTATTTACATTAATTACTGTGCTCTTTTTCTTTCTTCAGACTTGGTATTACAATAAAAAATGGCCTTTATGTATAAAAGTTCGTATGAATCAAATACTTAAGTTAAATATGTTGATGATGAGAATGCCCTTTCAGTTTACTGAAGATCCTGAACTTTTGGATTGTTGTCAAAAAGCCAGAAATGCACTTGGTGGAAACCAACAGGGATTTGAAGGAATGATCCACCAGCTTTTTACATTTGTGGAATTGTCAGGTAGTGTCATTACAGGATTTGTAATTGTTGGAACTCTGAATCCTCTTGTGCTTATTGGAATGACTCTTCTTGCTGTTCTTAATTTCCTTTCTTCAAACTGGGCCAACAGATATACAAAAAAACATTATTGGGATCCTCTTGCAAACTGGTGGCGCAAACACTGGTATATAAACATGAATCTTGGGACTTTTGAATATGCAAAAGATATCCGCATGTTTGGCTTAAAAAACTGGCTTATAGAAAAATTTAAAGAATTAAATAAGGATCGTTATAGAGTTCAGCAAAAAAATTGCCGCTTATGGTTCTGGGTGAGTATTGTTACTTCAATTTTGTGGATTATATTTCAAGCAGCTATCTATTATTATCTAATTCATAGAGTTTTTTCACATACTATTACAATTGGAAACTTCAGCCTTTACATTGCTTCTTCTGCAACATTTTTTGAATGCATAAGTTCTATGCTGAATTCAATTACAGAACTTCTTCAAAAAAGTCGTGAAGTTGATGATATTCGTTCTTTTATGGAGAATGAACACGTTAATCAAGAAATAAATCTAAATAATGCAAATCTTAAAAAGCCTTCTGTTCCAGAATATGGTTCCTGGGAATTCACATTTGAAAATGTGAGTTTCAAATATCCTCATTCAAAAAAATATGCTCTTAAAAATTTAAATATTAAAATTAAAGCTGGAGAACGTCTTGCTGTTGTCGGTTTGAATGGCGCAGGAAAATCAACGTTTATCAAACTTCTTCTGAGACTATATAAACCTACAGAAGGAAAAATCTATTTAAATGGCCATGATGTTCAGGAATATGATTTAGACAGTTACTTTTCAATCTTTTCTCCAGTTTTTCAGGATGTCAATCTTTTTGCATTCAGTCTTGCAGAAAATGTTTCAATGAAATCTATGGAAGAGACTGACAAAAAGAAAGTTGAAGAGTGTATAAAGAGAAGTGATTTTGAAGGAAAGATAGATGCTCTTCCAAAGGGAATAGATACTCAACTTTTAAAAGTTATTTATGATGATGGAACAGATTTATCTGGCGGACAGAGGCAGAAACTGGCCCTGGCACGTGCCTTGTATAAAGCAGCTCCTGTTGTTGTGCTTGATGAACCTACTGCTGCTTTAGATGCCCTTGCCGAAAGTAAATTGTATAATCACTTTGATTCCCTGATTGGTAATAAAACTTCCATTTACATCAGTCATCGTTTAAGTTCCACTCAATTCTGCAACAGTATTGCTATGTTTAAAGAGGGACAGATAATTGAATATGGAACTCATAAATCTCTTATGGCATTGAACAAAGAATATGCAAAGATGTTCAAGGTTCAATCTCGGTATTATCGTGAAGTGGAAGAAAATGAATAAAGAAAAGATTTCCCTGAAAGTGATAAAGTATATGCTTTCTGAAACTGCCCTCAATAAACCTCAGTTGTTTTTCTGCTATTTTATTAATCTTCTTGTAGAAATAATACGAAAAATTCAGATAATCGTTATTCCAAAATATATTATTGATGAACTATTAATTGTTTATAATGAGACTGATGCTGCTTCTGAAGAGCACTTAAAGAAAATAATTTTCTATATAATAATTTTGCTGGGCTTAATGTTCATTGGAAATCTTCTTCATTCTATTACTGACAGAATTACTTCCTGTGTTCGTGAATGGTTCAATGAGTATTTTAAGGTGAAAATCAACGAACAGACCATGAGTCTTGATTTTGAATGTACTGAAGATCCTGAAATCCTCGATCAAATGAATAAGGCCAAAGAAGGAATGGACTGGTATAGTGGAAATGTATGCGGAATTTTGGATCAGTTTTTCAGCATAGTTACAAATGTGATTGTTTTAGCGGGTGTTATTGCTGTTATCTGGAAAACTTCTCCACTTATAATTCCGCTTGAAGTTCTTTCACTTGCTGTCATTTCATTCTTTAATAAAAAAATTCAACAAATTGAAATACAAAGCTTCCAGAAACTTTCCAAGGAAAACCGTATTTTCAGTTATTTGTTTTTTGAGATTTCAAATTTTAACTTTGGTAAAGATATAAGACTTTATAATAGTTCAGAACTTTTCAATAAAAGTGCAAACGAACATCTTGATAAGGAGATGAAATCCTGGATAAATCAGGCTGAAGGAAGTAAAAAGCAGCAGTATTCAATTAACATTGTTAATGCTCTTTCTAACGGAGTTTCTTATATTTATATAGGATATCAGACAATCAGAAAAATTATTACTCTTGGTGATTTTTCTATGGGTATCAGCGCATCAACTACTTTTAGTCAATGTTGTGATAATGTAGTAATGGCCATACAGGAAATAATCAAGCGGTCTAATTATGTAAATGAATATTTGAAATATATGGAATATCCTGGAACAATACCATCGGGAGTTGAAAAAGTTAAGGATGTTAAAGGACATGAAATAGAGTTTAGAAATGTTTTCTTTAAATATCCACGGAGCCAGGACTATATTCTGAAAAATATCAATATAAAAATTCCTTCTGGACAGCATCTCGCTGTGGTTGGTCTTAACGGTGCAGGAAAAACAACTTTTATAAAACTTTTGTGCAGACTCTATGATGTTACGGCCGGAGAGATTTTGATTGATGGAATTAATATAAAAGAGTATCAAAAGGATGAATACATAAAACTTATTGCAGTTCTTTTTCAGGATTTTAAGCTTTTTGCCTTTAGTCTTAGGGAAAATATTTCCTTTAATAATAAGACTCCTGATGAAGATATTGACCGTGTTTTAAAACTCGTTGGTCTATATGATGATGCTCAGAAATTACCTGCAAAAAACGATACTTGTCTTTCCAAAGAATTTGATAAAGATGGAGTTGATCTTTCCGGTGGTCAGAAACAGAAAACTGCAATCGCCAGAGTTATCTATAAGGATGCTCCGATTGTAATTCTTGATGAGCCTACAGCAGCCCTTGATCCATTTGCAGAAGCAGAAATTTATGAAGGTTTCAATAAAATGGTTAGGGGAAAAACTGCAATTTATATTTCACATCGTCTTTCTTCATGTAAGTTCTGTGATCAGATTGCAGTTTTCAGTGATAACACAATTAAAGAATATGGTAGTCATTCTGAACTTATAAACATAAAAGATGGCATCTATCAAAAAATGTTTACTACACAAGCCAGGCAGTACAGAAAAAACAAACTGGAAAACTAAGAAAGTGATGCCTTTGTAAGGTTAGTAATCTCATCCCATCGGCTCTCCTGAATTAAGTTTTCTTTAACCATCCAGGTTCCGCCTACAGCAAGAACATTTTTTTCTGCTAAATAGGAATCTTTGTTCTCTTGAGTGATGCCTCCCGTAGGAATAAACTTTACGTCAGGGAAGGGGCCTTTAAATGCTTTTAACATTTTTACTCCTCCCATTATTTCTGCTGGAAAAAATTTAAGCACTTCAAAATTTTCCATAAGTGCCATTTCAATTTCTGTAGCAGTTGCAACCCCAGGAACAAGAGGCAGTCTGTTTTCTTTTGCCCATCTGACTGTTGCCGGATTGAAACCCGGGCTGACCAGAAATTGTGCTCCTGCTTCTTTTGCCTGTAAAGCCATCTGGGGATTAATAACTGTTCCTGCTCCTACCAGAACATGGGGAAAGGCCTCCCTAATGCATTTAATTGCAGAAGCCGCTTCTTTAGTTCTGAATGTTATTTCAGCAATGTTCAATCCTCCATCTACAAGGGCTTTCATAAGAGGGACAGCTTTATTTAAATCTGAAATTTTAATTACAGGTATTATCCTTTCATTTTCAATTCTTTCAAAAACTTCATTCATTTTGTTTTCTCCGAAGACAATTCTTTATTTCAATTTTATTTTATAAAAAAACATAATACAAGAAAAAAATTATCCTTAAAGGATTTTCATTCTTTCCAGATAGAAAAATCCATGCAGCTCTCTATTTCATCTTCAATTGAATCATTTAAAATATAAAAGAAATTTAACCCGCTTCTTTTTTCAACTTCATCAACTGAAATTGCATAATCCCATATACTTCCTTTAATATCCTCATTTGGCATGATAAAAGCTGCTGCTGTATAAAAACTATTTCCTTCTTCATCTGTAATTTCTGTTAAAAGAACTTTATAATAATACTGTGGAACAGCAACCTTGTTTTCACCGATACATTCATATTCCCCGGTATTTTTTTCCAGCAGAGGACCTGTTATTACAACAACAAAGCCGAAATTATCAGCCCATTTTCTTACTTCTTCCTCAAGTTTTTTCCACATGCCCCGGTTAAATGCAGGAGTTTGAGGACTCATATTGCTTAATAAAAAAGAGTCAGATGCACTTTCAAAACTCCAGGTCATATCTCCAGAAGGTGCCAGATGACCTCTGTCATAACCTGAATTTTTATAATCGCTTAATTCTGCTGAACCTGTACTGATCTGCGTGTCAGGCCTGAAATTATTAAGACGGCCGGTCACTTTAATTAGTTCTTCTCTGGTAATTGTGTAACTTACCCATTCAGCTTGTTCATAGCTTTCTCTGTAGCAGAGTTGAAATCCACTGTAGGTGTGAACTTCATGATCTTCTGCAAAAGCATTTTCTGTTCCAGGGCAAAGGGGAATTTCCAGTAAACGTTTTTCAAAAATTTCCCCGTTATTATCCAGCCCCTGAGTTTTACCAAAGGTTGTACAGCCTGCCAGGGAAAAAACAATTAATATTGAAAAGATTGTACATTTTGCAATAAGAAAAAAATTTCTTCTATTCAAAATATTGTTCATCATTTTGAGAACTGGATATGCAACGGGAGTTATTAAATAAAATCAGATTGATTTTATATTTTTAATATTTTTGCCCAGATAACTCTGCCGTCATCAAGGACCACAAATTCCATTGCATCCCAGCCTACAAAGTTTTCTTCTTCATCGTCATATCTGGAATAATTTACATAAACAATTCCGTAGTGCAGATTAACAACAGCCATTGTTGCACTGCCGTAAATATACTCGTCCTTAAAATCATCTGATGTAAGAAGTTCAGTTTTATTATTGTAGATTTTTACATCAAAGGTTGCATCTGACTGATTATATGGAAATCCGCCGCTTGCAGCCATAAGAATAACCATAGCTTCTTCTTCTGAATATGTAGTATTAATGGAATCCAGATAAACTATGGTGCTTGTTTTAACATTTGTTGCAATGGTTAACCATTTTCCTTCTGCATAAAAAAATGCAGAGCAGAACAAAAAAATAAGTCCCAGTAAAAATAATCTTTTTTTCATTTGTTCTCCTTATAACTACGTGTTAGCAGTCGTGCAGGAGGCACGTCTCCTATTATTAAATATGTGTATTATTATGATAACATTATCAAAATCTGTTGACAATATAATTCGGAAGAAGGAATGCTGTTATTTTTAAGGCAGTGATTGACAGTTAGAGGTCATAATTTTAAAATAATCTCTACCATGAAAATCTATGAAAATATTAACAGACTTACATCTTATGCCTTGACCACAGGTCTTATTGATAAGGAAGATGTAATTTACACAAAAAACCGCCTCCTTGAACTGTTTCAGCTTGAAGGATTTGAAAATGATGAAGATGCTTCAGCCCTTCCTCCAGTAGAAGTTACTGATCTTGAAACAATTTTAAAGGAACTGATGGACTGGGCCGGACAAAATAAAATCTTCGAAGATGAAGGCATTGCCTACCGGGATCTCTTTGATACAAAAATTATGGGTTGCCTGGTTCCACCTCCATCTGTCGTAATCAGCAAATTTAACAGCCTGTATGAAAAAAATCCAAAGGAAGCTACTGACTGGTATTATAAATTTTCACAGGATACAGATTATATCCGCCGCTATAGAGTTTGTAAGGATTTAAAGTGGCAGACAAAAACTGAATATGGTGACATTGATATTACAATAAATCTTTCAAAGCCTGAGAAGGATCCAAAAGCTATTGCCGCTGCCCTAAAAGCAAAAAAAGGTGGATATCCTGCCTGCCTGCTTTGTAAGGAAAATGTTGGTTATGCAGGAAGATTAAATCATGCTGCCCGTCAGACCCACCGCATCATTCCTATCACTTTAGGCGGAAAGACATTCGGTCTTCAGTATTCTCCATATGTATATTACAACGAACACTGTATTGTTTTTTCATATGAACATACGCCAATGAAAATCAGCCGTGACACTTTCGTTTACCTGCTGGATTTCATTAAACTTTTCCCTCATTACACTGTTGGAAGCAATGCAGATTTACCTATCGTAGGCGGTTCCATCCTTACTCATAATCACTTCCAGGGAGGAAATTACGAATTTGCCATGGCTCGTGCCCCTGCTGATTCAACCTTTACTGTTAAGGGATTTGAAGATGTTGATTGTGCAATTGTCAAATGGCCTATGAGCGTTATTCGCCTTGATTCAAAATCTCCTGAGAAGATTATTGATCTTTCAGCCAAAATTCTCAATGCATGGAGAGGTTATTCTGATAAGGAAGCATTTATTTTTGCAGAAACAGATGGAAATCCTCATAACACAATTACCCCGATTGCAAGAAAGAGGGGAGACCTTTACGAAATGGATCTTGTTCTTCGTAATAATATTACAACTGAAGAAAATCCGCTTGGAGTTTTCCATCCTCACGCAGAACTTCATCATATCAAGAAAGAAAATATTGGTCTTATTGAAGTTATGGGACTTGCAGTTCTCCCGTCCCGTCTTAAGAAGGAACTTGCAGCTCTTGCTGATGCAATTGTAAACAAAAAGGATCTGGCTTCAGATGCTGAACTTTCAAAGCATGCAGACTGGGTAAAGGAATTCCTTCCAAAGTATCAGGAAGTTAATTCTTCAAATGTTGAAAAAATTCTTCAGGATGAAGTGGGAATTGTTTTTGCAAAAGTTCTTGAAGATGCCGGTGTATACAAGCGCACTCCTGAAGGAAAAGCTGCCTTTAACCGCTTTATTGATTCAATCAAAGGTTAAAACTGCTTAATGTAATGGAAATATGGAAAAGAAATGACAGATAAAGAATTTGAATTTACAACAGAAAACATACTTTCTCAAATTCCTCATTTGAATGATCAGGGGATTAATGAATTAACCATTCATGACAGATCCTTTGCATCCAGCAAGCCCTTGATTTTAAAAGTGCTTCAGGCTGTAAAAAAATATAATCCTCAGCTCTTTCTTTCTTTTCCAATTGAAGTATCTTTGATTGATAAAGATATTATAAAATTATGTTCAGAACTGTATACTTCAATAGATATTCCCTTAATCGGAAATGAAAAAAACGGCACCCTGCTTTTTGATAAGAAGCTTTATTCTTCAAAAGCAAAAATGCTTAATGATGAAGGGATTGTTTTTGGTTTTGATGCCCAGTGGGGAAAACAAAAGGGTGATACTTTCAAAGCTTTCAGGGACCGGCTGGATTTTGCAGTAAGCCTTTATCCTAATCACATTGATTTCGTTCAGTTTAAGGAAGACCGGGATCCGCCGTCTACAGGAATCTATTCTTCTAAAGACCTGGACTTTTCTCACGGAATTGCCTTTGCCTGCCGTACTTTTTATACAGCAGGAAGAGCTGTACCCTGGATGAACATAGTGCTAAAAGCCCTTAAAATCAGTCCTTCAACTTTCTTTGCGGATTTTGAAGAATGGCAGCAGTGTAATTCCTGTTCCCTTGAAAGCGGTTTTGTTCCTGAAGACAGGCCTTTCCTTGAAATACAAAAAATGCAGCTTCTTTTTTTACAGGAAAAATTTGAAGAAAAACATAAGGAAAATGTGTTTCCTGCAGTTGCTGACCTGGTTCGTCTTAATGGAGCTTTTTCTCTTGTAGCGGAAGAAGGTCAGGAATCTGTAATAGAAACTTCATATAATCCTGATGATCTGCTTTCTCCATATTCTTTTGATATTGTTTCCTTTGTAGAAAACTGTCCTATGGAAAGTTGTCAGGTGAAAGTTTTTGAAGGTGAAGATTCTCCGGATTATAAAATCCTTTAAGTCTACAGTCGCTTTTTTCCATAAAAAAAGGCACTTCATTACCAATATTCCCATACTTAATGGAAATATAAAATGAAGTGCCTTTCATTATCTGCAGATAAAATTATTTTTCAATTTTATACTTTGCAGTTGTAAGGATATGACCATCTGAATAAATGTCAAACCAGAGTTCTGAGTTAGATGCAATATCAAGTGCAGCATAGAATTCTTCTACATTAGATACTGCTTTACCGTTAACTGCTGTAATTACATCGCCGTTCTGAAGTCTCAGGGCTGCAGCAGGGGTTTTTGCAGTAATGTTTGAAACTACAACTCCCTTAACCTTCTTGTCCAGTTCCAGCTGCTTTCTCAAATCTTCTGTAAGTGGTGAAGCAATAAAGCCTGGCATAAGCTTGCTGGAATCATTTGTAACAGAATCATTTCTTTCTTCTATTTTGACGGTAAGATCAACTTTGTTTTTACCACGCATTACTGTAAATTCTGCGCTTTCTCCTGCCTTAAGCTGTCCAACTTCACGTACCAGCTGATCTGTTGTCTTAATTTTGTGGCCGTTAAGGGCAACAATATAGTCTCCAGCCTGAAGTCCACCCTTCATTGCAGGGCTGCCAAGGAAAACTTCACTTGCGAATGCACCGGTTTCTTTTCCTACACCAAGTTCATCTTTGTATTCTGCTGAAACATCAACAAGCTGAACTCCCAGCCATCCGTAGGCAATTTTACCGTTATCAATAAACTGATCAATTGCATTTTTTACGTTGTTGATAGGGATAGAGAAACCTAATCCCTGGCTTCCACCTGACTGTGAAACAATCCATGTATTAATTCCAATAACTTCACCATAAATGTTTACAAGAGGACCACCTGAGTTACCCTGGTTAATGGCTGCATCAGTCTGGATAAAATCTGAAATAGAACCAATGTCTGAACCTGAGCGGCCTGTTGCACTGATAATTCCCTGTGTAACTGAAGCAAAGTATCCCATCGGGCTTCCCAGTGCCAGACAAAGGTCACCAGTCTGAACTGATTCTGAGTCACCTAATGTGGCAATTGCAATAGAATCGTCATCTGATTCAAAAGATACAAGGGCAATATCCATGCGTGCATCGGCACCTACAAGAGTACCTGGAAATTCTCTTTCATCATTAAGCTTTATGGTAATTTTTGACGCATTGCCTGCTACATGATTGTTTGTAACAACATAATATTTGTTTCCCTTGTGGCGGACAATAAAACCTGATCCAAGGGATGACTGTTCTCTCTGCTGGGTGCTTCCCTGGTCTCCAAAATCGAATCCCCATTCCTTTAACCATGGGATGTCACCGAAAGGATTGTATGTCTTAACTTCTGTTGTTTCTGTAACATCAACTTCTACAACTGCAGGGAGAACCTGTGAAGAAATACTGCGGAATGTAGACTGAAGTGCCTGTGTAATTTCAAGAGAGTCTTCCGGAATAGATACTGATGGGGTGGAATCAGCAAAAGCTACTTTTGCGGAACCTGCGTTTGCATTACATGCTGTAAGGGCAAGGGCTGCAGCTGATGTAAGGGCAAGGGCTGTAAATGTCAAAAAGTGTTTTTTAATAGAGTTCATTAATAACCTCCAAACTGCCTCTTTTATAAATTTTGCCAGTTTTTCTAAATGGCATTTCGAAAAAATCGCTTGGGCAACTTTTCCGAGATTTTTAGATTTTCCTTCTAAAAATATAATATCATTTCTGCATAAAGTGTTACATATTTCTCCATAAAATTAATGTTATGGAAAAATTCTTCATTTTAAAGGAAAATAATAAAGGAAGACCTCTAAAAAGGTTCAGTTTTTCTATCAGACAGGAATAAATATCCCTGTAATCTTCTGAATTCCTTGACTTACCCCTTACAAATTTGGTAATATCTTGCTACACTTATTGTGTATTAGGCTTCTAAGGAACCCGTTACTCCTTAGGGCAAATTTGGAATTAGAGGTTTAAATCATGTACGCTGTTGTTGAATTCAAAGGCAATCAGTACAAGGCAGAAAAGGACGCAGTTCTCCAGGTAGCAAAGATTTCTGACGCTAAGAAGGGAGATCTGGTAACTATCGACACAGTACTTCTCGTAAGTGATGGCGATAAGGTTTCTGTAGGCACACCATATGTACAGGGTGCTAAAGTAACAGTTGAAGTTGGTGATACTGTAAAGGACAAGAAGGTTCTCGTTCTCAAGTATAAATCAAAGAAGGATTACCACCGTTTCATCGGTCATCGTGAGCAGTATACAAACGTTACTGTAAAGGACGTTGTATTAGCTTAACGAATCAGCTATAGGCATCTGATGACTGAGATCCTTCTGGTATGCAGCAAAAATGGTGAGATTATAAGCCTTGAGGCTAAAGGTCATGCCGGTTTTGCTGAAAAGGGCCGGGATATAGTTTGTGCGGCAGAAACAATGCTTATCCGCACAGCAATTCAGGTTCTTGAAAAAACAGAAGGAATTAAGGTAAATACAGATGCAGCTTCCCGCGGAAGTCTCGCATTCAGCGTGGAAACTGAAGCCGGTTTTAATCAAAAAGACAGGCTTATCTGTACAGCAGATTTTTTAAGGGAGGGATTGAAAAGTCTTTCTCTTGAATATCCTGACCATGTACAGTTGCGGGAGACTATTAAACATTAACAAGAGCAGCCTGGTTTTCCAGGCTTCCGGAGGATAAAATGGGACGTAGTAAAGGTGGTAGCGGTGCAAAGAACGGCCGCGATTCAAACCCAAAAAATTTAGGTGTAAAGAAATACGCTGGTGAATCAATCAAAGCTGGTGGAATCATCGTTAAGCAGCGTGGTACAAAGATTCACCCGGGCAACAATGTTCGTCGTGCCGGTGATGATACTTTGTTTGCAACAGCAGACGGAGTTGTTCAGTTCGGTGAACGCATGAACCGCAAGATTGTTTCTGTAGTTCCTGTTGAAGAAGCTAAGGCTTGAGTTTGAACTATTAAACAATCAGTCAAGTCTAGAAATAGATGAGAACTGTTAATAAATGCCCAGTATGGTTTTACCTGCTGGGTATTTTTTTTGTCAGGATATTTTTCCGGCAATGTGGTATGATAGGCTCAAAAGGCTAAGGATTTTATATGATTCAGTTTGCAGATGAAGCAATAATCAGAGTAATCTCAGGGAAGGGCGGAAATGGATGTATTTCTTTCCGCAGGGAAAAGTATATTCCAAATGGAGGTCCAAGCGGTGGTGATGGTGGCCGCGGTGGTGACGTTATTTTTAAGGTAAAGCGGAATCTGAGAACACTTGCTCATTTAAGATACCATCCTGTGTTTAAGGCACAAAACGGTTCTGATGGTCAGAGCTGGAATAAATATGGCAAAGATGGTGAAGATATTGTAATTCCAGTTCCTCCTGGAACAACTCTCAGAGACAGAGAAACTGGTGAAATCATTCACGATTTTACAATAGAAAGCGAAGATGAAGAATTTAAGTTCCTCATCGGTGGAAACGGCGGCTGGGGTAACGTTCATTTTAAGACAAGTACAAATCAGGCTCCCCGTATTGCAAACAAGGGACAGCCGGGTCAGGAAAGGGAACTTAAAGTTGAACTTTCAGTAATGGCAGATGTTGGTCTTGTAGGATTTCCTAATGCAGGTAAATCCAGTTTGCTGGAATATTTTACAAATGCCCGTCCGAAAATAGCTCCATATCCTTTTACAACAAAAATTCCAAATTTAGGTGTACTTCACGTAGATCAGGAAAGTGATCTGATAATTGCAGATATTCCTGGAATTATTGAAGGAGCTTCTGAAGGTGCAGGTCTTGGAATTCGCTTCCTTAAACATATTTCAAGAACGGCCTGTCTTCTTTTTATGATTGACCTTTCTGATCCAAAGTGTTTCGGGGCTTATGAAAAACTCCTTAATGAACTTGGAAGTTTTGATAAATCTCTTCTGGATAAACCAAGAATCATCCTGTTAAATAAAATTGATCTTGAAGAAGCTGCTGAAAATGTAGACAAAATCCGGGAAGAAATTCTTTCAAAAAATCCTGATGCCCAGGTAATTCCAGTATCTGTAGCAGCAAGGCAGAATATGGACCAGGCAAAAAAAGCTATAATCGAACTTGTTCAGAAAATGAATCGTATGCGCTCTCCTGGAAAAAATCATGCTGAACCTGGAACAGAAGGAATAAATTCTGCAAACAATGGACCTGCTGAAAAAAGTTCTTTCCTTAAAGACAGATCTGTGGACGATTCAATGGAAGAGCAGTTTCCGGGCATGGATTCATCAAAAGGAAGCTGGCTTTGAGAATAGCGGTTCTTGGGGGAAGTTTTAATCCCATTCATACAGGTCACCTTATACTTGCCTCAGATGTTTGTGAAGAACTTCATTATGATAAGGTTTTATTTATTCCTGCCTTAAATCCTCCTCACAAAGATATGAACACTACCGGCAGTCATGATCCTTCTCCAAAGGACCGGCTCCGTATGTGTCAGCTTGCAGTAAGGGGGGACCGTCGTTTTGCAGTGGAAGACTGTGAACTGAAAAGGAGCGGAAAAAGTTATACCTATGACACAATCTGCTTTCTTGAAGAGAAATATAAGGGCCGGCTTGAAGGAAAAATCGGTCTTATTATGGGAGATGATCTTCTTCCGGGATTCCATCTGTGGCACCGGGCCGCTGAGATTGCAGATAAATGTGATTTGATTCTTGCAGTTCGAAATCATCAGGTGGAAGAAAAGGCTTTTAAGAATCACGCTACAGGCCAGTATTCCAGCCTGGATTTAACAAAACCTTTTGACTGGAAAAAGGACCCGCTTTTAGCAGATGGAAGGCGGCTGGAAAATCCAGTTGTAACTGTCAGTTCAACACAAATCAGGGCAATGGCTTCCAGGGGGCAGAGTGTAGACTACCTTGTTCCGGGAAGAGTTTTTAAGTATATTAAAAGGCACAATCTGTATTTATAAAAAACGGGTGGAAAAATGGATGTAAAGGATTCTTCCTTTCTGGATAAAATCAGGGAGTATGAAAAGACTCATCTTGATGCAGAACGATATGCTCACTGTGAAAGGGTTGGGCAGACAGCCAGACTCTTATGCAGAAAATTTGGAATTGATGAAGATGTAGGATATTCAGCCGGTCTTGCACACGACATGTGTAAGAACATGGAGCCTGCAGTTATGCTCACTCTTGCCGCTGCAGACGGATATCCTGTTTCAGAGGAAGAAAAAAACAAACCTTCTCTTCTCCACGGGAGGGCAGCTGCAGTTTTGTTAAGAAATACTTTTAAGGTAACTGATGAAGATTATCTTGAAGCTGTAGCCTGGCATACTTATGGAAAAAAATCTCTGAGTGTGCTGGGAAAAATCATTTACACTGCTGATAAATTTGAACCGGGAAGAAAATACATTACAAAAGAATTTTATGACGAAATGCTCAGTCTGCCTCTTGATGAACTCTGCATTCGTATTATTAAATACTGCATGGAATTTCTGGAAAAAAAAGGAGCAAAGCCTGCTGCTGAAAGCCTGGAATTTCTTGAAGAACTGGAATCAGGGAGGAAAAACTGATGGCACTTACTAAGGGAGTAAAAAATGTAATTCTCATGGGATCAATGTTATTCATTGTTCTTGTAGTTGCAGTTATTTCCATTATTACACTTCGTACTGATCCTGTGTCTGAAAGTCTGAAGGATGAAAATTCAATTCTTCCTGTTCTCTGGGTTTTATCTGATGATGAAGGAAATGCCTTAACCACAAATGTTCTTCTTTATAGTCCAAAAACAAAAAAGGCGGCCATGTTCTATATTGCAGGAAACACTGGTGCCATTTACGATTCAATCGGACGTACTGACAGAATTGATGCTGTTTACAAGGAAAAGGGGCTTGAAACTTACAATGAAGAAATTGCTGATATTTTAGGAATAAACATTCCCTTTACAATTGATATCAGCCTTTCTCAGTTAGGCGAACTTGTAGACCTTCTGGGTGGAATTAAACTTTTTGTTCCTTCTCCAATAGATGAAAAGAGTAAAAACGGAGACTTGTGGCTGCTTCCAAGCGGTGCTGTAAACCTTGATGGTGATAAAATCCGAACTTACATGGTTTACCAGTTGCCGGAAGAAAATGAAGAAGAAGCCTTGTCCAGAAGACAAAATATTCTTATTTCAGTAATTGCTGCCCTTAAGGATAATAAATCAACCTTCCTTAACAAAAAGAATTTTAATATTGTTTCTTCAAGGCTTACTACAAATCTGGATAATGATGGACTTATAGTTCTTCTCAATGCAATTACTAATATGGATACTGAAGCCCTGGATCCTTTGTCAATTCAGGGAATTCCGAGAACAGTTGACGGTCAGATCCTTACATTCCCTCTTTATAACGGAGACTTGATTAAGGAAGTTGTTCAGCAGACTGAAGAAGGTCTCTTAACATCACTTCAAAAACTTGCAGTTTCAATTTACAATGGAACTGAAATACAGGGACTTGCCCACAACACAATGATTGTAATGCGTTCAGCAAATTATGATGTAATATCTACAGGAAACGCTGACAGCACAGGCTATGCCCACACTGTAATCATTGATAACTATGGAAATGAAGAAGGAGCAAAACAAATTGGAAACTTCCTTCACTGCTCATATATAAGAAAAGCCCGCCAGGGAGAAGTTAACGCGGATTCAGATGCAGCCATTGTTGACTTTACAATTATCCTTGGAGAGGATTTTGATGGACGTTATGTAGTAGGAAACTATACTCCTCCAGAAGAGGAATCTGAAGAAGTTGAAGTAAATGGCGGTCAGGCTGCCGGTACGGGAACTTCATCAGAAGATAATGCTACAGAACAAACAGGCTCAGTAGAATCTGAAGCAAATTAAAGCTTGGAAAATAACAGGAAATACTATGGCAAAGACAACAGAAGAAAAAGCGCTGGAAATTGCAGCATTACTTGAAGACGGAAAAGGACAGAATGTTACAGTAATCGATGTATCTCAGCTGAACAGCTGGACTGATTATTTTGTTATTGCAACTGTATCAAGTTCAACCCTTTCACAGGGACTTTACAAACTGGTTAAGGATTATATCAAGGATAATGATCTGGAAATCAGACTGACACATTCTAAGTCAAATCAGGGAAACGAATGGAATTCAATTGATTTAGGACCAATTGTTGTTCATCTTATGTCAGAAGATGCAAGAAATTTCTATGAACTTGAAAAATTATGGCATGGAGGAAAAGTTCTCAAATAGGCTTTTCTGATTTGTATCTTAAAAAAATAAGGCTGATTCAATTGTCCAGGGGCAATCTAATCAGCCTTTTATGTTTTAGAAATTAAAAAAGTGAACCAAGATCTGCAGGGTCACTGTCTTCTTCAATTTCTTCTTCATCATTGTAGAAGTCATCG
>JAEEGI010011736.1_pt1 | contig 18868 bp, 12 predicted proteins | sample 8958751 | NCBI WGS metagenome assembly JAEEGI01 (sample SAMN16246545, study PRJNA631951) | gut metagenome | biome: gut microbiome; feature: rumen; material: KS-attached | host: Bos | place: Iran: Karaj | collected 2018-10 | reverse complement strand
CTCGGTGGTACCACCGCCGATGTCAACAATCATGTTGCCCTCGGGGGCCAGCACGTCAAGGCCGATACCCAGGGCGGCTGCCATCGGTTCGTAAATCATATAGACGTCGCGGCCACCGGCATGCTCACTGGAGTCGCGGACGGCACGAATCTCGACCTCGGTCGAGCCCGAGGGGACGCAGACGACCATGCGCAACGAGGGGGAGAACCAGTGGTTCTTGGCGCTCACTTTCTTGATCATGCCGCGGATCATGTGCTCGGCGGCGTTGAAGTCGGCGATGACACCGTCGCTCAAGGGGCGAACAGTGCGGATGCCCTCATGGACCTTGCCGTGCATCTCGCGGGCGCGCTCACCCACGGCGATGGGACGTCCTGTCTTGGTCTCCAGGGCGACAACTGAAGGCTCGTCGATGACGATGCGGTCGTTATGGATGATAATGGTGTTGGCTGTTCCTAAATCGACAGCGATTTCTTGAGTGAATGAAAACCATCCCATGATTGTTAACTGTATGTTAGATTGTTAGTTATGAATGCTTAATAATTTACTCTCGTTTAATGGACTGCAAAATTACTCAAATCTCGCCAAACATCAACTATATTTTTGTATAGTTTTTTTCTTTCTCGACAATACTTATCGTAATCTTCCAGTTCCCAACTTTTAACTCCTAACTCCTATTTTCTAACTCCTCAAGGGCTTCCACGGCATGGCGCACGCAGTCCTCACAGGAACACAGCACACCGTGGTCAGTGCCCACGCCCTTCAGGTCCTTGCAGCGCGTGGCGCCACAGCGTTGTTCAAACTCTGCCCGCAACTGGCTTGCTTGTGGATTCATGCGGCGGCCGTCATATTTCAGCAAGCCTTGAGCCATCTGTGCTCCACACAGGGCGCCGCAGGTCTCGTCCATGCTGCCCATGCCGCTGCCGAAACAGGCTCCCATTGCCAGGAGCTTCTCCTCGGGCAGCCCCAACTCGGGTGCAAAGGCCAGCAACACAGCCTGGCAGCAGTTATGTTCACGCTTGTACATTACCGCGCGCTCGCGGCGCGGCATTCCGTTCATCATCTCATTTTGTTCCATCGTCTATAATATAATGTGTGAAAATCTGTCACAAAGGTAGTGAAAAGTTTTTGTTGAGGCCCAATTTTTTGCTCCTCACGGCCCAACGGCATGGAGCAAAAAGTGGTTTTATCGTGCCGCGAACGGCACTTTTACCCCTTTCGCGGCACGATAAACGTATGTTTTTGGCCAATAATGGCTCAAATTAACTACCGATAACGGTAATAAAATCATTAAAAAAGTGGTTTTATCGTGCCGCGAACAGCACTTTTACCCCTTTCGCGGCACGATAAACGCATGTTTTTGGGATTTGCTCGGTGGTAAAACCCGTGACTGTGGCAATAACCGAGGCACATTCACGTTATATATATAAATAGAGAAATATCAAGTGCGCACTATGAACAAGAAATTGATTTCGCTCATGGCGGCCGCGCTGACTTTGTTGTCGGCGAGCGGTCAATTGACGTTTACCGGTGTGGGAAAGTATCCCGTTATCGAGGTGACCCCCGATCTTGCAATGACCGGTTTGCATAAGATATATGTCGTGTATGATACCGACGGGGTAGGGATGACTTACACTTCGTCAACTGGTGAGCGTGCGACAGTGACAAGCTATGATGCGCATAATTGGGGCAATCCCGATACGGTTTCCACGATGTGGAATGGATATTCGACTTCATTATTACAGGTAATCCCCAATAAGGGTTACAAGATTCAGGAGGGCACGGGATCTCCCTTCTATTTCTGGGTGGTCAATTATGCCGACTATTTCCTGGAGCTCAACGATATGTCCTATGGCAGTGAGACGCCTTGCAACTTGATTGCGTTCAATGTTGATGGTCAGGCAGATGCCATCCCTTACTATACCATCCACGGCAACCGTCAGGTGCTTGACCGCGAGATCAAACTGACTTATAACACGCTGGTGTGGGATGACTCTACCCACTGGCAGGAGAAGGAAGTCGTTGAGACCTTCGCTGCACTGGATCAGGCCGTTGAAATCTTGCCGCCGCTGTGTAACACGGCATTCATGCTCACAGGTGACCGTTTTCTGGAGGAGTGGGGCATCGGCCAGGGTATCGAGGGTGATTACTTCTACACCCAGGCCGTGGGCTGTGGTACCACTGCTGAGCAAGAGGACCGCGGCAACAATAACGAGAAAGGCCTTGAGAGTGGTCTGGGCGGCTCGGCACCGGTTCATATCATATTCACTGGCTATCCCACCGATGCGGTGGTCTATCGTGTCTGGGAAATGGCAAAGGACCAGGATTTTGAGAATGTCATCCTGCAATACAACCAGGACGAGGTGGACTATACCTTCAATGAAGCGGGAACCTACTATATGCGCTATATGGTCGCCAATGCCGATGGCTCGTGCGAAAGCTATGGCGATATCTACACCATCACCGTGAGCGAGAGCGAGTTGGTATGCCCCAACATTTTCTCGCCGGGTTCCACCGAGGGCGTTAACGACATCTGGAAAGTCTCCTACAAGTCGCTTATCGAGTTCCACTGCTGGATCTTTAACCGCTGGGGAACCCTGGTATGTGAATTCACTGACCCCGGCAGCGGCTGGGATGGCACCTATCACGGCAGGCTGGTCGATACTGGTGTATATTATTATGTGGTAACGGCCTTGGGCAGTGACGGCATTAAATACAAGAAACGTGGCGACATCACCATCTTGCGTTACAAGAAGGGTGCAAGCGGCACCTCGGGCGGAGGAACAGCTGGTGGTGACACAGGAGGTTATTAAACGAATTGCGGCATTAGCCGCAATTTGTTGATTAGAGAATTAGGAATTAGAGATTAGTGAGGAACGATCATAACATGAAGAAGATGATATTGATGGCCGTGCTGCTGGTGGCATCTGCCACTGTGGCTCAGGCACAACTCAAGCGAGAATACAGCAAGGCGACCACGGGTAGCTCGTCACCGGTGTTCAGCACCACAGCCAGTCCTGACATTCCCATGTCGGTGACGTTTGCGGGCGAGAAAGTGAGTTTTGACAGGCTGGATATGGCCGAGCGCCTGGATCGGGAACTGACTAGTATCATCTATGGCCAGACGACAACCGAACTATGTTTCAAGCGTGCTAACCGCTATTTTCCTGTTTTGGCCAAAATACTTAAGGAACAGAGTGTTCCCTTGGATTTTCTGTACCTTGCTGTGACCGAGAGTTCGATGGACTATAATGCTTATTCCAGCGCCAAAGCCGCAGGCATGTGGCAGCTGCTGGCAGGCACCGGCCGTGACTACGGCCTGGAGGTGACCGATGAGGTGGACGAGCGTTATGATCCTGAGAGGTCGACCGTTGCTGCCTGCAAGTATCTCAAGGCCGCTTACAAGAAATACGGTCACTGGCCTACCGTCGCTGCGAGTTACAATGCTGGTATGGGAAAAATCACCAGTGAATTATCCAAGCAGCGGGTAGACAACTCTTTTGACCTGTATCTGGTACAGGAAACGTCACGTTACGTTTTCCGCATCATCGCCTATAAGTTGTTGATGGAGACGCCCAAGCGCTATGGTTACCGCTTCTCGCGCAAGAACCTGTGGCAGCCGGTGGACTACACCACTGTTGACGTGACTGGCTCGGTCGCCAACTGGATAGATTGGGCCATAGATAAAGGCATTACTTATGCCCAGTTGCGTGAGGCTAACCCCTGGATTCGTTCCACCAAGTTGACCAATGCTTCGGGCAAGACCTACAAAGTGCGTGTCCCCAAGCAGAATGACCTCTATCGCAGCAAGCGCACCTTTAGCGTCTATAATAAGGACTGGGTCATCGATTAATAGTTAGGAGTTAGGGACTCCATTCTAGACCATCTAGAAAATCTAGTTCATCTAGAAATAAACTGAAAACAGACAACTGAAAACTGAATGAAAATTAACGGGCAGGAAATAGACAGTGTAGAGGTGTTGGGCGCTAGGGTCCATAACCTCAAGAACATTGACGTGGAGATTCCTCATGACCGCCTCACGGTGATTACCGGGTTGAGCGGCAGTGGCAAGTCTTCGCTGGCCTTTGACACGGTGTTTGCCGAGGGTCAACGTCGATATCTTGAAACCTTTTCTTCCTACGCCCGCAATATGCTGGGAATCCTGGAACGCCCCAATGTGGATAAGATTTCGGGCCTGTGTCCTGTCATTTCCATCGGGCAAAAGACTGTGAACCGCAATCCCCGCAGTACGGTGGGCACAACAACCGAGGTCTATGACTACCTGAGATTGCTCTATGCGCGAGCTGCCGATGCCTACTCCTATTTGTCGGGTGAGCGCATGGTCAAATACACGACCGAGAAAATCCTGAGTCTCATTCTCGAACGCTATCAAGGCCGCCGGATTTATGTCCTGGCTCCATTGGTCAAGAACCGCAAGGGACATTACAAGGACCTGTTCGAGAACCTTCGCAAGAAGGGCTATATCAACGTGCGCATCGATGGAACGTTGCGTGAGATTACCTTCGGCATGAAATTGGACCGCTATGTCAACCATAGTGTGGAACTGGTGGTGGACCGCCTCAAGGTTGCCGATAAGGATCTGAAGCGCTTGGCCGACACGGCTGAGCTGGCTTTCAAGCAGGGAAATGGTCAGTTGATGATATTGGATGGAGACACCGGTGAGGTGGGCTATTACAGCCGCTCGTTGATGGATCCCGCCACGGGATTGTCCTATCTGGAGCCCGCACCTCACAATTTCTCCTTCAACTCACCGTTGGGAGCCTGCCCGTATTGCAAGGGTCTGGGGTATGTCAACCTGATTGACCGAGATAAGATTATACCTGATATGTCGTTGAGTATCAGGGGTGGTGGCATCCTGCCATTGGGAAAATACAAGAATGTGCAGATTTTCTGGCAGATACAGGCTATCTGTGAGAAATATGGATGCACGCTCGACACACCGTTGGAAGAGTTGCCCGAGGAGGCCTTGAACGATATCCTCAACGGCACCAACGAACGACTGAACCTGCGCACCGAGACTTTGTCCACCAGCAATTACTTCCTTACCTTCGACGGTCTGGTCAAGTATATCGAAATGCAACAAGATGACACGGCCACCAGTGCAGCCCAGAAGTGGGCGGGACAATTTTTCTCGCGTGCCGTGTGCCCCGAGTGTGGAGGAGCGCGCCTCAACCGCGAGGCTCTGCACTTCAAGCTGGCTGACAAGAATATAGCCCAGTTGGCGGCGATGGACATCACCGAGCTGCGGGACTGGATTGAAGACCTCCAGAATCACGTATCGCCAACCCAATGGGAAATCGCTCGCGAAATCGTCAAGGAAATCAGCTCAAGGCTCAGTTTCCTCATCGAGGTGGGGCTGGACTACATGTCGCTGAACCGCAACTCGGCATCGTTGTCGGGAGGCGAGAGCCAGCGCATCAGGCTCGCGACCCAGATCGGGTCACGCCTGGTCAATGTGTTGTATATTCTTGACGAACCGTCCATCGGCCTTCATCAGCGAGACAATCAGCGGCTCTTGGATGCCTTGAAGACCCTGCGTGACGATGGCAACACCATTCTCGTGGTTGAGCACGACAAGGAGATGATGTTGCAGGCCGACTATGTTATCGACATCGGTCCTCTGGCTGGACGCAAGGGCGGTAACATCGTGTTTGCCGGCACCCCAGAGGAACTGTTGAAGCAACACACCCTCACTGCCGACTATCTGAACGGAACCCGCTCTATCGAGGTGCCTGCCAAGCGGCGTGAAGGAAACGGCAAGACGTTACGACTCACTGGCTGTCGTGGGAATAACCTCAAGGATGTCGCTGTGGCATTCCCCTTGGGTACCTTTATCTGTGTCACGGGTGTGAGCGGCAGCGGCAAATCGACGCTTGTCAATGCTACCCTGCAGCCCATCCTGAGCCAACGCCTGTACCGTTCCCACACTGCCCCGATGCCCTACGGCACAGTCAGCGGTCTGGAATATGTGGATAAGGTGGTCACTGTCGATCAGGCACCGCTGGGTCGCACGCCGCGTTCCAATGCTGCTACCTATACTGGCGTGTTCACCGACATCCGCAATCTGTTCGTCAACCTGCCGGAATCCAAGATTCGCGCCTATAAGCCTGGCCGTTTCTCGTTTAATACGAGCGGTGGCCGCTGCGAGAAATGCAACGGCAACGGCTACAAGGCTGTGGAGATGAACTTCCTGCCCGATGTGCTGGTTCCCTGTGAGGAGTGTGGCGGCAAGCGCTATAATCGCGAGACCCTCGAAGTCAAGTTCAAGGGCAAGTCGATTGCCGATGTGTTGGACATGACCATCAACCAGGCGGTGGAGTTTTTTGACGCCGTACCATCAATCCTGCGCAAGATAAAGGTTCTACAGGACGTCGGGTTGGGGTATATCAAGTTGGGCCAGCCCTCCAGCACCTTGTCGGGTGGTGAGTGCCAGCGTGTGAAGCTGGCGTGTGAACTGGCCAAGAAGGACACGGGCAAGACCGTCTATATTCTTGACGAGCCGACGACGGGTTTGCATTTCGAGGACATTAAGGTGTTGCTCGGTGTGCTGAACCGTCTTGTCGAGAAGGGCAACACCGTTATCGTCATCGAGCACAATCTGGACGTCATCAAGTGTGCCGACTACATTATTGACATGGGACCCGAGGGTGGACGGGGTGGAGGACAGGTCGTCGCCAGTGGAACCCCTGAGCAGGTGGCTGAGTCCCAAAAGTCGATTACGGGCCGTTTTCTCAAGAAGGAACTCATACAATAATTATTCATTTTTTATTTGATTCATTACAGGGGGATGTCACCATACAATGTGGCGTCCCCTGATTATTTTTCTCCATGGATGATCATGCCTGCAGCATTTCTAGATTTATTACAGGAGTAGTTGCGATTTCCTGGCAATGTGATATGGATCTCCGGGAGGTTAATCCTCACATATTTTTTAGGCTTCGGGAACGACGTTTTTCATCTCGTCATCGTTAGCCCACCTTCATAGAGAAGATGGAGGTCGTGTCTCAGTCGCGGCAATGGCCAGATAATTTTTCTAAGCATTTTTCTGACTCAAGGATGAGCTGGCGTGAGCAGGTTAACCAGAAATTGCTCTCCGTTTTCATGCCCTCGGTGTTGCTTGTTAACCCCATTTTTTAGGGTGGTGAAGTGGGGCAGAATGCCCGTTTGATAAAAATTGCACGGATTTTGGTTCAGATAATTTGACTTCAGGGTCCCAAAAACAGTGCCCGAGGAGGAGCGCTCACCCGTAAAAAATCAGAAATAATTCCTGTCAGATTTCGTCCCAAAATACCCTTAACCGCTTGAGGGGTGGGAGGGAATAGCCAAAAATGCCTCCAAATAAAACAGCCTGAAAATTGGTCTAAAAGTCCGATTTTGCCCTTTCCAAGGTGAAATTCGGCCAAATTCGGAGAAATTACCGATTTTCACCAGTTTTTCACTTTTCTGAAGCCGTTGTTTTGGTGTCATTTTTAGACAATGAAAATGCCAAAGAACACCGATGAAATAAAGCGAGTTGTCAAATAATGGAAATAAATAGAATTCTCTAGAATTGCTCAAAATTGCGATTTTCAACCGAGAGTAGGGTGTGGTGGAAAATTTTGCAAGGAAATCGAGTTGAGCATCCAGAAAAGCGAAAATGGTATTTTGCCAACGAGAAGTTCGGCTTTGAAAACGGCATCTGATTTGCGTTTATAAACGAGGGGTAGGGGATGAAAATTCGGTGTTTGGCGGCCTGATCTGGAGTTTGCGTTTGCGTCACAGGCTTAAAAAATGAGAATTTACGACCGTAAAGTTTACAAAATCATTAAAAAATGGGATTAACAATTTTTAAACTATACTACAACTAGCTGAAAAATAGCAAATTACGAGTAAAACTTCTAGTATTGCTGTATAATATTGGTTTGTGGACGCAAAATGACTATTTTGTTCAAAAATACATATCGTAATTATCTGATAGACAGGAATTAAGAGTATTATATTTAAAGTATAGATATAATAAATTTCATTTACTTTTGAAATTGGGTGAAAATTGTCAATTTTCGGAAAGTTTAATTGTAAATTTTAAAATTTTCGTTTTTAAATTTGGTTGGTTCAAAAAATTATTTTAAATTTGCAATCCCAAAATTAAAAATCGCAAACAGCCCTTTTTAGTGTTTTGGGGCGATTTCGGGAGGTTTCCTGGATCGTAGTTTTGGTTCAGAAAATTTTCTGACAGTAAATTTGCTTATCTCGCTCACTTGAGCACCATATAAAAATTGTTCTTAAATGGATATCGTATCGAGGTTAAAAATGTTTCTTGAGCAAGCCGGGATTTCCAATTCCCAGTTTGCTGACACTTGCGATATACCTCGTCCCACTCTCTCGCAGCTTCTCAATGGACGCAACAAGAAGGTGAGTGACGAAGTGATCGGCAAGATCCATCGTGCCTATCCAACCCTGAACGTGATGTGGCTCATGTTTGGTGACGGCGAGATGCTTTTTAATGGTTCTGACCCGATGTCCGCATCTGACGACTTGAACGGAGGTGTGCGCCATCATAATAATGAGTCAAGAATTGAGGATAACGGCCAGCGTGCGATTTCGTTTGATGAGGACGAACCCATGGGCTATCGCAGTAATGCTCCCAAGGCTCAGCAGCGTACGTCTAGCCCCACCTCGATCGAGACCCTGCAGAACATCATGAGAAATGTCGTTGGGCGCACTTCCAAGCGTGCCACGACAGGTGACAACGAACGTCGTGTAGTCAATATCTTCGTTTTCTACAACGATGGTCGCTTCGAACAGTTTGAACCCGCGTAGAAATTAGATTGTATAATAATGTAATAATGTTGATATTTCATTCACTTGGCTTTGCCGGCTGTTACAACACTTAAGACAACGACTTTTGCCGCACATTAATAATAAAACAGACCAATACCTGAAAAATTCAAACCATTGCTATCGTAATTAGGCAGCCGGCAAGCCTGTGAGTGAGCTAAAAAGAAAAATACAAACAACCATTAATTTAAGCACAAATAAAGCGAAAAACGACGACCATTAAGCACAAAGCAATCGGCCCAGGGATGTCCCCAGGCCGATTGTGTTTTTGGGTGTACAATGCGATGTGTTGAGCCTCGCTTGAGGCGTCCGTGCTACTCCATGTTACTTGACGAGGTTGCCCAGGACGTCGCGCAGGATCTGTCGTCCTGCTGCGGCGGTAGCATTCTTGGCGGCACGTCCTGCGGCATCCTTAACGCTAGTGCCCTTCTTGCTCTTCTTGCCGGTGATAGTGTCGGAGACCGTCTTTCCCAGGATAGTTGCCAGGGTACCTGTCACAGCGGTGACTACCGATTTCCACACCTTGTCCCAGATGGTCTTCTCTTTTTTCTTGGACTTTTCTTCCTTCTCGGCCTCCTTGGCGGCAGCAGCTTCTTCGGCAGCCTTGGCTTCGGCTTCGGCCTCGCGGGCAAAGACCTCGAACACGCTTTCGCGTTCCTGGACCTCCTTGTACTTGGCATTGATGTCGCGGTTGGCGTTCATGATGTCGAGGCGCTGGCCCTCGGTGATGGCACCGATTTGGCTCAAGGGGAAGAGCACCTTGGCGCGTTCAACGACGCTGGGAGCACCCTTCTCGTCAAGGAACGATACCAGTGCCTCGCCAGTCTCCAGCTCGAGGATGGCGTCCTCGGTCTTGAACTCGGGATTGGCACGGAAGGTCTCGGCAGCCACCTTGACGGCCTTCTGGTCGCGTGGAGTGTAGGCACGCAGGGCATGTTGTACCCTATTGCCCAACTGGCCGAGGATGACGTCGGGGATGTCGGTGGGCAGCTGTGAGATGAAGAAGATGCCCACACCTTTACTGCGGATGAGGCGGATCACCTGCTCAATCTTGTCGGTCAGTGCCTTGCTGGTGTCTTCAAACAGCATGTGTGCCTCGTCAAAGAAGAAGACCAGTTTGGGTTTTTCCACGTCACCTACCTCGGGCAGTGTGCTGTAGAGTTCGCTGATGAGCCACAGCAGGAAGGTGGAGTACAGTTTGGGCTGCAGCATCAGTTTGTCGGCTGCGAGCACGCTCAGCACTCCCCTGCCGTCACGCGTGTCCATCAGGTCCTGGATGTTGAATGACGGGATGCCGAAGAATTTGTCGGCTCCCTGGTTCTCGAGGTGCAGCAGGGCACGCTGGATGGCCCCGATGCTGGCGGGTGCCACGTTGCCATATTGGCTGGTATATTCCTTGGCGTGCTTGGAGAGCCAATCCAGGGCAGAGCGCAGGTCCTTGACATCGTCGAGCAGGATACCCTTCTCGTCAAGGATGCGGTACAGGATGTTGAGCACGCCCGCTTGGGTGTCGTTCAAGCCCAGGATACGTGCCATGAGGTCGGGGCCCATCTCGCCGATGGTGGCGCGCATGGGGATGCCCTGTTCGCCATAGACGTCATAGAACCTCACGGGGCAGCCCTCAAAGGTGAGGTCTTCCTGTTTCATGCCGAACTCCGGCAGCCTCTTCTCGATGAATCCTGACAGCTTGCCAGGCTGGCTGACGCCCGAGAGGTCGCCCTTCATGTCGGCCATGAAGCAGGGCACGCCCGCCTTGCAGAAACTCTCGGCAATCACTTGCAGGGTCACCGTTTTACCTGTTCCCGTCGCACCAGCGATCAATCCGTGGCGGTTGGCCATATTTCCCAAGATGCTGATAGGCCCATTGGGTCCGTGGGCGATGTAGAATCCGTTTTCTTGAGTGTGCATAGTTGAGTTATATTTTTGGGTTATTATAATCTGTCATTTAGTTGGTCACAAAGTTAGACTTTTTTTGGCATTAATGCAAATCAAGTCTGCAAATCATTATTTCTTGCGTGTCTTTTGGCTGACTTTGGGGCGGAACATGACCGATTTTTATAGTTGTGGGAATGAATGGCGTTTTTTTCTTGGATTTTCTTGGTGGGTGTCAAATAGTGGTTATATATTTGCAACGTCAACATAAATATGAGATAATAATGGCTATGATTTCAGCATTCTGGTGGTGGCGCAGCTCAAGATTGAAAAAGTCGTGAGTCGCCTGACCGTGTGAAATCAGTTAGATTATAATTCAATTAGAGGTCTGTCGTTCTTGCGATGGACCTCTAAAATATTTATCAATATAAATACATAACCAAAATGAAACAGAAAAGATTTATTCTGCAAGAGAACGAGTTGCCCTCAGCATGGTACAACATTCAGGCCGACATGCCTATCAAACCCATGCCTCCTATCCATCCTGCCACCAAACAGCCGCTGGGCGTGGACGACCTGGCCCACATTTTCCCACGTGAATGCTGCGTGCAGGAGCTGGACACCGAGCACGACTTCATCCCCATCCCCGAAGAGGTGATGGACAAATATAAAGCCTACCGCAGCACTCCCCTGGTGCGTGCCTATGCCCTGGAGGAGGCTCTGCAGACTCCTGCCCATATCTACTTCAAGAACGAGTCGGTGAATCCTCTGGGCTCCCACAAGATCAACTCTGCCCTCGCCCAATGCTTCTATGCCAAGCAGGAAGGGACCACCAATGTCACCACCGAGACCGGCGCCGGGCAATGGGGCACCGCCCTGGCCTATGCCGCAAGGGTGTTTGGGCTTGAGGCAGCTGTCTATCAAGTCAAGATATCCATGCAGCAGAAGCCTTACCGCTCGTCGATTATGCGGACATTTGGTGCCGCCGTGACAGGTTCGCCGTCCATGTCCACCCGTGCGGGTAAGGATATCATCACCGTTGACCCGCATCATCCCGGTTCATTGGGAACAGCCATCTCGGAGGCGGTGGAACTGGCGACTACGACGCCTAATTGCAAATACACTTTGGGCTCGGTCTTGAACCATGTGGCTCTGCATCAGACCATCATCGGCCTGGAAGCCGAGAAACAGATGGCGATGGCTGGGGAGTTCCCCGACGTGGTCATTGCCTGCTTCGGCGGCGGTTCCAACTTCGGTGGCCTTGCCTTCCCCTTCATGCGCCATAATCTGAAGGACGGCCGTCACACCGAGTTCATTGCCGCCGAACCCGAGAGTTGCCCCAAGCTGACGCGTGGAGAATTCCGTTACGACTTCGGTGACGAGGCAGGCTATACTCCCCTGCTGCCGATGTTCACTTTGGGTCACCGTTTCAAGCCTGCCAACATCCATGCTGGTGGCCTGCGCTATCATGGTGCCGGTGTGATCATTTCCCAGTTGCTCAAGGATGGCCTGATGCACGGCGTCGATATCCCTCAGTTGGAATCCTTCGATGCCGGGATGCTCTTTGCCCGCACCGAGGGTATCATCCCCGCTCCTGAGTCCAACCATGCCATCGCGGCTGCCATCCGTGAGGCCCAAAAATGCAAGCAGAGCGGCGAGGAGAAGGTCATCCTGTTCAATCTCTCGGGTCATGGCCTGATAGACATGAGCGCCTATGATCAATACCTGAACGGTGACTTGATCAACTATGCGGTCACTGACAATGATATCCAGCGGACGCTCCAGAGCATTCCCCAATGATAAGATAATTAAGAGTTAAACAAAGAAGAAGTCGGGCGGAAGAGTTTTTTCCGCCCTTCTTGCTGCACTTGTGGGTTGGAAATAGTACCTTTGTCGTTTAAATGTAAAAAATAGAAACGACAGTGAGCGACAAGAAGGTTTTTGTGTCAGGTTGCTATGACCTGTTACACTCGGGACATGTGGAGTTCTTCAGGCAGGCTTCGCAGTATGGCGACCTGTATGTGGGCATCGGCAGCGACAGTACGATAGAGCACCTGAAGGGCCATAAGACGCTTTACAACGAGCGGGAGCGCCTGTTCATGGTGCAGGCCATCCGCTATGTCAAGGAGGCCTATATCAACCAGGGCGACGGCATGCTCGATTTCCTGCCGACGCTCGACATCGTCCACCCCGACTGCCTGGTGGTCAACGAGGATGGCGACCGTGAGGAGAAGCGCCGGCTGTGCCGTGAGCGCGGCATGGAGTATATCGTCCTGCAGCGTGTTCCCGCCGAGGGGCTGGACGCCCGCAGCAGCACCGCCCTCAAGCGTGCGACCTGCCAGCTACCCACGCGTCTGGACCTGGCCGGCACATGGATTGACCAGCCCTACGTTTCCTGTCATGCCCCAGGATGGGCGTTGACCATCTCGCTGGAGCCGACGTTTGAGGTCCGCGAACGCTGCGGCTTGTCCACCAGCACGCGCAACACCATCAGGCGCGTGTGGCCCTACCGTCTGCCCGACATGGACCCCGAGATGCTGGCTCGCCTGGTCTTCTGCCTCGAGAACGACCCCGAGCGCAGCGACGGCATCGTCAGCGGGGCTCAGGATGCCATCGGCATCTGCGTACCGGGCCTTGCCCGCCACTACTACAACGGTAGCTATTGGCCCGAGAAGATTGAATATACCCAGGATCCCGAGTTACTCGGCTGGCTTGAGGACCACCTGTGCCTGATACCGATGTTCCCGCGCCGCCCGGGCTGCAGCGTCGTCGAGGGCAAGGACATCACGCCCGTCAAGGTGCGTGCCCTGGCCGCTGCTGCTGACCGTTGCTGGGACGCCATCCAGCGCCGTGACTTGGAGGCCTTTGCCGCAGCCTATCGGGACTCCTTCGAGGCCCAGGTGGCCATGTTCCCCGCGATGATCCAGCCCGGCGTGCAGGACTACATCGACCGCTACAGCGCCATGGACGGCGTGCTGGCGTGGAAAATGCCCGGCGCAGGCGGAGGCGGCTATCTCGCCCTGGTCTGCCGCGACCGTGCCCATTTCCCTGAGGGAGCCATTGAGTTAAAAGTCAGGAGTTAGAGACTCCATTCTAGACTATCTAGACCATCTAGAAAATCTAGATTATCTAGAAAAAACTGAAAACTGGAAAATAAAACTGAAGATGAAAAGATATTGCCAGACACTGGAATTGCGGGAGGACCGCGAGATGATTGAGAAATATGTGGAAGCCCATGCCCATGTGTGGCCCGAGATTCAGGAAGGCATCCGCAGTGTGGGAATCCTCGATATGCAGATTTATATCCTCGGCAACCGCCTGTTCATGATCTGTGACACGGTGGATGACTTTGACTGGGAGGCCGACAATGCCCGCCTGGCGACGCTCCCCCGCCAAGCCGAGTGGGAGGCCTATGTGGCACAATTCCAGGGCTGCGACCCTAATGCCCCGTCGACAGCCAAGTGGCAACTGATGGAGAGGATATTTAAGTTAGGAGTTAGAAGTGAGGAGTGAGGAGTGAGGAGTTGAGAATGACAGATAACGACGACAATAAGAAATCTCGGTTGCTGGTGACGCGCGAGGGGGTGAGCTATGTGCTGCCCTTTATCGTGGTGACCTGCTGCTTTGCCCTGTGGGGCTTTGCCAACGACATCACTAACCCGATGGTGAAGGCGTTTTCCAAGATTTTCCGCATGAGTGTTACCGACGGCACGCTGGTGCAGGTGGCCTTCTATGGCGGCTACTTCTGCATGGCGTTGCCGGCAGCGCTGTTCATCCGCCGCCACACGATCAAGAGCGGCATCGTCATGGGGCTGGCGTTGTATGCCGTGGGTGTGCTGCTGTTCATCCCCGCGAGGGCGACGGGCAGTTTCTGGCCCTTCCTTGTCGCTTATTTCATCCTTACCTGCGGCCTGTCGTTCCTCGAGACGACCGCCAACCCCTGCATCCTGCTCATGGGCGATCACGAGACCGCTACGCGCCGCCTGAACTTCGCCCAGTCGTTCAACCCCATCGGCTCGTTGGCGGGCATGTTTGTGGCGATGAACTTCATCCAGGCCCGTCTGTCGCCGCTCGACACGGCACAGCGAGCTACGCTGGACGATGCCTCGTTCGAGGCGTTGAAGCAGAGCGACCTGAGCGTGCTAGTGCGTCCTTATGCCCTGCTGGGCATCGTGCTGTTGCTGTTGCTGGTGGTGATGCTGTTCGTGCGCATCCCCGCCGTGCGTCAGGCTTCGAGGGGACGTCATGCGCCGCTGCTGCCTGCTGTCAAGCGGCTGTGGGCCAACAAGCCTTATCGCAACGGTGTGGTGGCACAGTTCTTCTATGTGGGGGCGCAGATTACGTGCTGGACCTTCATCATCCAGTATGGCACGCGCGTGTTTATGGGCGAGGGGATGAGCGAGCAGGCCGCCGAGGTACTCTCCCAGCGCTACAATATCGTGGCGATGGTGCTCTTCTGCCTGATGCGCTTTGTGAACTTTTTCCTGATGAAGTACGTCAAGCCGGCACGGCTGCTCGCCCTGTTTGCGGCGGTGGCATTGGTGCTGCTGTGTGGCGTGGTCTTTGTCGGCGGCCGCGTGGGCATCTGCTGTCTGGTGGCTGTCTCGGCGTGCATGAGCCTGATGTTCCCCACCATCTACGGCATCGCGCTCGGAGGCGTGCGTGAGGATGCCGAGCTGGGGTCGGCGGGACTCATCATGGCGATATTGGGCGGCAGCTTGTTGCCAGCCCTCCAGGCGATGATCATCGACAGCCATGTGCAGTGGATACCCTCGGTCAACCTGTCCTTCGTAGTTCCTGCCGTCTGCTTCGTCGTGGTGATGCTCTACGGCTGGTCTCACGCTTTTGAAAACAAGAAATACTAGGCGTCCGCACACTAACAAAAAGGAAGACAATAAGTACAATAAATACTAAGGGCTGCCGCGTTGTAACAAAACAACAAAATAAGAAAACAAGAAACACAAGAAGTACAAGAAATTGATTATCAATACAATAATTGTCATTCTTCATTTTCCATACTTTTCGTTTTTTCGTGTACGCGGGTGGGGCGGCCACGCCAAGGCGAGGCCCTACAGTGCGGACGCCAGTTGTTAAAGTTGACTGAGTTCTTTTATAATCTATTGCGGGCCTGATGGCATTGTTTTTATTGTATTTATCGTTTTCCTTATAAAACTTAGCGACTTAGCGGCATTGAGTTCGGGAAATGGCCGAACAGTCACACTCCCCCCATCGATTGTAGAAAAATGGTTAAACATTGTTACAAGTGTTGCGCTGTTTCAAAGAATTGTCTATATTTGTGCACCTTTTTATGATAAACCTTTAAATGCTTTAAATTATGGGATTACTTGATGAACTTCAGAAAAAGCTAGAAGAAGCCGCACGCCAGGCTCAACAGCAGCAAGGCGGCGGAGGATCAGTCGGTGGTGGCGACATCCCCAATCCGTGGGACCAGGCCCCACAGCAACCGCAACAGCAACAGGCTCCAAACTTTCCTCCCGGCTACCAGCAGCCCCAACAGCAACCGCAAATGCCCAACCAGCAGCAGTATCAGCAGCAGTACCAGATGATCATGCAGCAGATGCAGCAGCTCGTGCAGCAAGCCTATCAGCTCGGTTACCAGTATGGCGTGGCTGTAGCACAGGCTGGCGGCTACCGTGCCGGCCTCATGGACGAACAAGAGGAAAAGTAGCTTTTAGTTATTGATTTTGCACATATCACCACACCACTACACTGCCTTAATGACAAGGCGGTTTAGTGGTGCGGTTTTCTATTAAACACAACAATAACCAGCTGAACAACACCTCATTACCCGATACACACCATTGTATTTCACTCTATTGTAAAACACAACCTTGTGTAAAAAACAATACACAACCTTGTGTATTAGAAAATAATGAATTACCTTTGCGGAAAATAATCACGAAAAACTATGGACAAGAAGAAAAGTTTTATATTTGGCACAGCGGTTAGTGACTATAATTTCATTGGCCGTGAGAAAGAAACGCAACGATTGATGGCCAACTTCACTGAAGGCATCAATTCCATATTGATTTCGCCCCGCCGCATCGGCAAGACCTCATTGGTCAAGCATGTAAAAAAAATGCTTGATTCACGGCAAGATATCATTGTGGTCTATCTCGACATGTTTGCCTGCAAAACAGAGTATGAGTTTTACAATGCCTTATCTGCCGCTGTCCTCAAGCAAACCGCCTCTCATGCCGAGAAATGGATGGAGTATGCCAAGGAATTTCTGGTACGCTTAACTCCGAAACTCACTTTTTCGCCCGAAGCCAACACCGATTTTTCTTTGTCACTGGGTATTACCCCCAAGACACACACACCCGATGAGGTGTTGAACCTGACCGAAGAGATGGCCCGCAAACGAGGCAAACGCATCGTTGTCTGCATCGATGAATTCCAGCAATTGGGTGAATTGCCCGACACATTAACCGTGCAGAAACGGCTACGTTCCATTTGGCAACATCAACAGATGACATCCTATTGCTTATTCGGAAGCAAACAGCATCTGATGAGCAATATCTTTCAACGCCGCAATATGCCCTTCTACCAATTTGGTGACATGATTTTCCTTGGCCTCATCGACACCTCCTGCTGGGTGGATTATATTGTCGAGCATTTTGCCGATCGCAACCGCCATATCTCCCGCGAGCTAGCGCAGCGCCTTTGCGAACAAGTCGAGAACTATTCATCCTATGTGCAGCAGCTCGCATGGTTACTGTTTTCTCGCCTAAACGAAGGGGAGAGCGCCACCGAGCCACAATTGCAATTAAGCGTCAAAGACCTGCTTGATGCCAACGAAGCTCTGTTCATGCAACAAGTTGAGCCACTGACAGCCTACCAAATGAACTTCCTGAGAGCTGTGGCAGCAGGACGCCACACTGGATTCGGAGAAAAAGAAATCAGGGAAGATTTTAACCTGGGAAGCCCAGCCAATATCACACGACTGAAAAAAGCATTAGTCAGCAAAGACCTCATCGAAGTCAAGGGAAGAGGTCAGCTCTATTTCACCGATCCAGTATTTCGCCTATGGATACAACGCCGCATGATGTGATAGCCTAACTGTTAAAACAACAAGGGACAACATCTTATCAGTTGTCCCTTGTTGTTTTGTTATTGCGGTCCTTTTAGTCCGCGCGAGCGCAGCGAGCATCAGAGCGGACGCCCCTAAACTCTAAACACTAAACTCTAAACTGCGAGCAACGCGAGCATCATCCGCACTGGAAGTACTCGTTGACGAGCTGTGAGGTGCGCTTGGGATCGTGCTCGATATCGTGGCGCAGGGTGCGGTCGTTGAAGGCGCGCAGCTGGGCGATGATACCATCGATCATGTTGGCGCTGAAGACGCCCTTCTCCTCGAATGCGGCACGCAGCTTGTCCAGGCAGTCGGCACTGGCGACGCAGCTGTCGGGCAGGCAGTCGAGCTCGTTGAGGCGAGCAGCGTTGGCGGCATCATGGATGTTCACGTCAACATAGGTCTTAGCGGCCAGTTCGAGGGCATTCTCCATCTCGAAGCCATGGCGGCAGGCTACGCACAGGCCAGCCAGCAGTTGGTAGATGTCGGCCGAGCCGTCCGGCGAGCGCATCTCGACGGTCTGCTTCTGGGTCGTGTCAAAGTTGCTGGCGGGTTCCAGCGGGTTGGCCGTGCGGCACATGTCGGCACCAGCGGTCCAGCCCAGAGGCACGCGCACGAGCACCGAGCGGTTGCGGTCACCCCAGCATACGTTGGTGGGAGCCTCCTGATGGGGAACCAGGCGGAAGTAGGACATCGGGTTCTTGTTGCCGAAGGCGGTGATTGCGGGAGCCAGGTCCATCATGCCGGCGATAGCCTTGCGGGCCTCGTCGCTGAGGACGCCCTTGTCGTTGATCATCATGTTGCGGCCGTCCTTCATCATACGCATGTGGATGTGCAGACCCGAACCAGCCTTACCCGTGGTGATCTTCGGGGCGAATGTGACGTTCAAGTCCTCGCGGAAGGCCAGGTTGCGGATCACCCACTTGGCGACCATCAACTGGTCGGCGGCGTCGAGCACGGGCACGGGCAGGAACTCGATCTCGTTCTGCTCATACACCACGCCGTCCTGCTCAAAGTTGCCCACCTCGCTGTGGCCGTACTTGATCTGGCCACCAGCCTTGGCGATAT
>JAEEGI010011733.1_pt1 | contig 18871 bp, 13 predicted proteins | sample 8958751 | NCBI WGS metagenome assembly JAEEGI01 (sample SAMN16246545, study PRJNA631951) | gut metagenome | biome: gut microbiome; feature: rumen; material: KS-attached | host: Bos | place: Iran: Karaj | collected 2018-10 | reverse complement strand
GACCTCAAGTCGAACTAGCAATGAACCCTTTTCGGATTATGAATTTCAGCTAGTTTCAACTGAAATTAGTTAAAGTTGAACTTTAGTCAGAAAGTCGTAACTAATTGATTTACTTGCCGATGCAGAAATTCTTGAAGATATTTCCGAGTATTTCGTCAGTGGAGACTTCGCCGGTGATGGAGCCGAGGTGGTAGAGGGCTTCGCGAAGGTCCTGGGCGAGGAGGTCGGTAGGGATCGGGGGACGTGCGTCGGAATCGCCGAGACCTTCTTGAACGCGGCGGAGAGCGGTCGCAGCGTTCTGCAGGGCATCCAGATGACGGGCGTTCGTGACAAGCGAGGTCTCGGAGGCAGTATCCACATTGCGCCAGGTGGCGGCAAGGGCGTGACGAAGGTCCTCGAGACCGATACCGTCTTTCGCGGAAATGGTGTACACTTGCCGGTCGGCAGATGCGAGGAGCGGGCTCAGCGCGCGCCGTGCTTCGGTACTCACCGGAACCGGAACAGCGTCGGCCTTGTTGAGCAGGAATACGAGCTGCTGCTCCTCTGTCATACGGACGGAGATATCCGAGGCACTGGCCAGTAATTCTTCCACTGGCTGAGTCAGGTCGAGCACTGCAAGAATAAGCTGGGCGGCGGCGATTTTTTCATAAGCGCGTTCTACACCGATTTGTTCGATGGTATCTTCACTTTCGCGAAGGCCGGCCGTATCGATGAAGCGGAACAGGACGCCGTCCAGATTGCAGGTCTCTTCGATAGTGTCCCTGGTAGTGCCGGCAATGTCGGAAACGATGGCGCGATTCTCGCCGAGCAGTGCGTTGAGCAAGGTACTTTTCCCCGAATTTGTATTTCCCGCAATAACCACGGGAACACCGTTTTTTATTGAATTACCTAAACGAAAACTTTCGATAAGTTTCTCGCAGTGTGCAAGCACTTTTTCAACCAGTTCCCGAAGTTGCGAACGGTCGGCAAATTCGACTTCTTCTTCGCTGAAATCGAGTTCCAGTTCCATCAGGGACGCCAGGTTCAGGAGTTCGGACCGCATACCGGCGAGTTCCCGGCTGAATCCGCCCTTGAGCTGTTTGAGGGCGATGCGGTGCGCGGCGGCAGTCTGGGCGGCGATCAGGTCGGCAACGGCTTCCGCCTGCGACAGATCCATCTTTCCGTGGAGGAAGGCGCGCTGCGTGAATTCGCCCGGAGCGGCCATTTTCGCGCCATTCTGGAGCAGAAGGGCCAGGATACGGGAAACAATGTATTCCGAACCGTGGCAGGCGATTTCGACGGCATTCTCGCCCGTATAGGAGCGGGGCGCCCTGAACACAGATACGACAACCTCATCGAGCAGGGAACCGTCCGCCTCAATGACAGAACCGAAGTGCATTGAATACCCCTGAGCCTCAGCCAGGGACGTCCGTCCCTTGAAGATGCGGTCCACGCATCGGATAGCGTGAAGTCCGCTGATCCGGATGACGGCCATGGCGCCGCCGGAAGCGGTTGCCGGCGCGCAAATCGTATTGTCGAAGTGTTCCATTACACAAAAGTAGAGAAAAAACATTATTTTTGTATAAGGAATACGGCCTATGAAGTTCCTGCGTATCCTCTTTGTGCTGATTCTTCTGCTTTCTGCCGCTGCGCTTCAGGCACAGCCGCGCGATTCCGTCGTAGCCAACGTAAGAAGCCTGGCCGTCAAAGCGGATAACATTCTTTACCAACGGCAGCACAGGGTATCGGTCGACACTTCCTATATCGGGATTCCGGAGTATCGCTGGACCTTCAAATCGCAGTTTAATGTCAATGCGAGCCTGTTCGGCATCAGCCTGTTGAATCAGGGCGAGGGAGCCGTGGCCCAACTGGCGTCCGTTCCCGCTTTCTCTCAGGGTATTTCCGTCTCGTGGCGCAATCTGACCGTCGGCGCCGCCATCAATCCGGCCCGGTTCATAAAGAAGATGCAGAACGACGATTTCTGCTATTCGATCTCCCTGTATGGCAACAAGATGGGAATGGCGGCAACCATCCGCAATACAGCTTCCCTGCAAGGAATCGTCACCGCTCTCCCGGACTCGCTGATCGCCTCGGTGCCGGCGGGCAGCTGCAAGGACATCTCGGCCGATTTCGATGCCTATTATGCTTTCAACGGCGAAAGGTTTTCCTATCCGGCAGCCTTCAGTCAGTCGCAGGTCCAGAAGAAAAGTGCCGGAAGCGCGCTGCTGAGCCTGTCTATCCGCAACAACAAAACGGACATCCGCCAGATCGAATATATCGGCGACACTCCGATGATTATCTGGATGAATATGCTCTGCCTGGGCGGGGGATATGCGCACAATTTCGTGACAAGGCATCATTGGCTGCTGCATATCTCCACGATCGGCAATGCCGCACTGCTCAAGTACAACCGGGTCCGTACCGAAGGAACGTCCAGAAAACTCGCGGGAACGGTCTTCGACGTGGTGGGAGCGACGCAATTCTCTGCCCTTCACTGGACAGGACGGTATTTCTACGGCATCAACGCCACGGGCCGCGGTTCGCTCTTCGGCCGGCTGGATACGGGTATGTTCAACAATACCAGCCTGGAGATGCATGTTTTGTTCGGATTGCGGCTATAATCGCGATAAAACCCCTAATTTTGCAAGAAACTAGAAGTGTAGAACTATGATTTCCTTCCTTCTTTCGCTGGCAGCCCTTATTTGCGGCTATTTTTTCTATGGCAAGTTCGTCGAGCGGGTCTTCGGACCGGACGACCGCCCCACACCGGCGATTTCCAAGGCAGACGGAGTTGATTTCGCCGTGTTGCCGTCCTGGAAGATTTTTATGATACAGTTCCTGAATATCGCGGGCACAGGACCGATCTTCGGCGCGATCATGGGGGCAAAGTTCGGTCCCGCAGCCTATCTGTGGATCGTTTTCGGCTGCATCTTCGCCGGTGCCGTGCACGATTATCTTTCCGGAATGCTTTCCGTCCGGCACGGCGGTGCGAATCTTCCTGAACTGATCGGCACATATCTGGGCAAGACGACCAAGACCGTGATGCTCATCTTCTCGATATTCCTGCTGATGATGGTCGGCGCCGTGTTCGTGTTCAGTCCCGCCAAGATCCTGGGCGGTATCTGGGAGCCCGCTTTCGTCGTGAACAGCATCGGCCAGTACAGTTTCTGGATCATCGTCGTATTCGTCTATTATATCATCGCGACGCTGCTTCCGGTCGACAAGATCATCGGACGCATTTATCCGTTGTTCGCCTTTGCCCTGATTTTTATGGCCATCGCGCTGATGGTCGTGCTGTTCGTCAAATTCCCGGACATTCCGGAAGTGTGGGAGGGACTGAAGAATACGCCGGGCGGCGCCCTGACGGCGAATCCGATCTTCCCGTGCCTGTTCATCTCCATCGCCTGCGGCGCCATCAGCGGGTTCCACGCCACGCAGAGTCCGCTGATGGCGCGCTGCATCAAGCACGAAAAGATGGGCCGGCCGATCTTTTACGGCGCGATGATAACAGAAGGCGCCGTAGCGCTCATCTGGGCGACGGTCGCCAGCTATTTCTTCTATGGAAAACCGGAGCCGGCGTTCCAGCTGATTCCGGGTGGAGCCGAAGCGATCGGCGATGCGCCTTCGATCGTCAATCTCGTCTGCCGGGAATGGCTCGGCGTTTTCGGCGGAATCCTTGCCCTGCTCGGCGTGGTGGCGGCACCCATCACGAGCGGCGATACCGCGCTTCGCAGCGCAAGGCTGATCATCGCAGATTTCCTCAAACTGGACCAGAGACCCGTTCGCAAACGCCTCTATATCTGCATCCCGCTGTTTGCCGCCGTATTCGCCCTGCTTATGTGGCAGATGAACGACAAAGCGGGTTTTGAAAAACTCTGGGGCTGGTTCGGATGGTCGAATCAGGCACTGTCGGTCTTCACGCTCTGGACCCTTACCGTCTATCTGGCGCAACAGCAGAAACCGTATTGGATTACGATGGTGCCGGCCCTGTTCATGACCTGGGTCTGCACGACATTCCTGATGATCTCGCCGAATGCCTTTGCGATGAACCTGTACCTGTCGTACGGAATCGGCTTCGCAGCCGTGGTCGTCGCCGTCATCTGGTTCGCAACCTGGCACAGACGACGTTTTCAACGTGGATAGTATGCGGGAACATATCCACGGGCTGTACGTGGACAATCTCGTAACGGTCTGAAAATACCGCAAGGTCACGCGCCTGCGTGGCCGGATTGCAGCTCACGTACACCATCCAGGCCGGCGCACAATTCAGCAGGACACGGGCCACGTCGGGATGGATACCGGCACGCGGCGGGTCGAGTACGACGATGTCGGGCTGCCCGTGTGAAGCGATGAAATCAGCGTTCAGCACGTCTTTCATGTCGCCGGCCACGAATTCCGTATTGTCGATCCCGTTTTCGCGGGCGTTGACCTTCGCATCTTCGATGGCATCGGGCACATATTCGATGCCGATGACTTTCTTTGCCAAAGCCGAGAGGAAGAGCGCAATGGTCCCCGTTCCCGTATAGAGGTCGTAAATGACGGGACTTTCTGTTCCGGGAAGGACAGAAAGTCCTTCGCGGACGAAATCGCGCACGACGCCGTAAAGGCGGTAGGCCTGGGCCGAGTTGGTCTGGTAAAACGATTTGGGACCGATCTTGAAACGAAGGTTTTCCATCTGCTCATAGACGGCTTCCGCACCGGAATACAGCGTACAAGGCAGGTCGCTGAAATTGTCGTTCCCTTTGGGATTTATGACATAATAGAGCGAAGTGATTTCAGGAAAGCGCGTACGGACGGCTTCCAGCAGCGCTTCACGGGCCGGGCGGGCGTTTTCGCCCTGCGCGTCGCCTCCGAAACAAATCACCAGCATATTCTCGCCGGTGGATGTGGTGCGGACGACCATCGTCCGCAGGAAGCCCCGGTTTTCTCGCAGGTCGTAGAAGCTCAGTCCGTGTTCGACCGCATACTGTCTGATGAACAGCCGCAATGCGTTGGAGGGCTCGCGCTGCAGGTGGCACTCCTTGATATCCAGCACCTTATCAAAGAATCCGCTCACGTGGAATCCCAGACCGAGCAATTCTTCTTCGCCAAGTGCCTGCCAGTCTTCGCCCGGCAGCAGCCAGCGATGGTCCGAGAAGGTGAATTCCAGTTTATTGCGATAGTGGTCAGTCCGTTCAGAGCCGAGAATGGGGGAGACGGACGGTATTTCGAGATGGCCGATACGCGTGAGCTGGTCGGCAACCTGCTGCTGTTTGAAAGCGATCTGCATCGCATAGGGAAGCGTCTGCCAGGTGCAGCCGCCGCAGTCGCCGAAATGTTCGCAGAAGGGCTTGAGCCGATGCGGGGAAGGGGATTTCATCCGGGCGATATATCCTTGGGAATAGCCGCTGCGCACCTTGTTGATCTGCACATCTACAATGTCCCCGGGAATTCCCTGCCGGATGAATACGACTCTCCCGTCGACGTGTGCGAGTCCGTTCCCTTCGGCCGCCGTGGCTTCGACCAAAATATCCTCAAGATAGGGTTTTTTCTGCCTTCCCATTTTCGCGAGATTTATTTGGCAAAGATACGCAAAGAATTTCGTATATTTGGAGGAATAAAAGGATGTATTATGAAACGGTTTTTCATACTGCTTGTCGTGCTCCTGTCCGCCCTTCCGCTGCTGTCGGCACAGGAGACCCCGGAATTCAAACAGATCGCCGGCAAGGTGCTCGATGGGGCAACCGGAAAGCCGTTGCATTACGCTTCCATCAACCTGGTCGGGACCGGTATATCCAACGTGACGAACGCTGATGGTTTCTTCATCCTGAAGGTCGGGGCGAATACGCCGGGGTCCGCGCTGGTGACCGTCAGCCACCTGGGCTATGCGACGGCAACCTTCAAAGTATCGGATTTCCCGTCCGACACGGAGAAGCCCAAGATCATCTCGCTCCCGCCGATATCCCTTACGCTCGATCCGGCCCTGATCCGGGCGCAGGATCCCACGGAACTGCTGCTGGCCGCACTCTACCGGATTAAAAGGAATTATCCCGAAAAACACGTCGGAATGACCGCCTTTTACCGGGAACTGGTCAAGAAGGGAAACACGAAATACCTGACGATGAACGAGGCGATCCTGGATATCGACAAAGCGCCCTACGCCTCTTTCCAGAACGACAGGATCGGCATCTACAAGGGCCGCGGCAGCCAGAACTACGATTCTTCCGATACGCTCTTCATCCGCTACCAGGGCGGAGTCGTTTCAATCCTGGACATCGACCAGGCCAAGAATCCCTTCGCGACCATAGGTATCTCTCAGATACGGGACTATTATGACGTGACGATGGAACCGGCCGCCTATTTGGACGACCGTATGTACTATGTCGTCTCGTTCAACCAGAAGAAGGAACTGGAGGACATTTATATGCGGGGCACGGTCTTCATCGACAGCGAGAGCCTGGCCATCGGACACGTCGATATCTGGATGAATGTCGAAGGACGTGAAGACGCCGTGCCGATCTTTATACTCAAACAGCCGAAAGACACGCGCTTTGAGGTCAAGAGCGCCGAATATATCGTCAACTACAAGCCGGTCGGCGACAAATGGTACTATGACTATGCCAAAATGGAGTTGAAGTTCGAAACCCGGAAACGGTTCTCCCTGTTCAAGAATCATTATACCATAATGTCCGAAATCGCCATCACCGACCACAAGGATGTGCCGGCCGTCATCGAGAAGGACGCCCGCGTCAGGTTCAAAGACCAGCTGACCGAAAAGGTGTCGGCTTTTACCGACGAGAATTTCTGGGAGAACTACAACGTCATCGAACCGGATACGGATATCGAGGCCATCATCAGGCGCATTGTCCGACAACTGAAAAAACACAATCTCGAATAAAACAATATGAAGAGGATCCTGATTCTTTTTGCCGCCTTGCTCGCCGTCACGGCCGTATCGGGGCAAAACCTGCGTTTTGCGAGCCGTCCCTCGCTTTCTCCCGATGGGCAAACGCTTTATTTCTCATACCTGGGTGACATCTATACGGTTCCTGCTGCCGGCGGACAGGCTATGAGCCTCGTCGCCATGCAGGGGAAAGAGAACCATCCGCTCGTCTCTCCGGACGGCAAATGGCTGGCCTTCTCGTCCGATATCAACGGCAACCAGGATGTCTTTGTCGTTCCCCTCGGGGGCGGGGAGGCCGTCCAGCTTACCTATCACGAAGCCAACGATTTCCCGGTATCCTGGTCGCCCGATGCCAAAACCCTCTATTTCGAATCGCAGCGCTCCGGTTCGCGGCGTACGACCTATTGCGTCCCGGTGACCGGCGGCACGCCGCAGCTGCTGTTCGACGGCTATTTCACGACCGTGGTCAATCTGGTCGAGAATCCGAAAGACGGCACGTTCTATTTCAATGAATCGGCTGAGAGCATCAACTTCCCGACGCGCAAACGCTATGTCGGCGACCACAACCCGAACATCCAGTCGTGGAATCCCAAAAAGAAACAATACGTCGCGCTGACCGACTACGAAGGCAAGGACACCTGGCCGATGGTCGATGCGTCCGGCAACCTGTATTACGTGACCGATGAACTGAACAAGGAATCCAACATCGTGCGGTATGTACCTGGCGGCAAGCCGGTGCAACTGACCCGCTTCGGCAGTTCCGTCCAGTATCCGCGCATTGCCTGGAACGGCTCGAAGATCGCATATCTGCTCGATTATGAGATCCACCTGCTGGATCCTGCCAGCGGTAAGGACGTGGTTCCCCGGATTGTCGTAACCGCCCCGGATCCCACGGTCCGCCGGTCGTTCGAGAAGCAGAATCCTTCGGCCGGCGACGTCTCGCCCGACGGCAAGAAACTGGCTTTCGTCGTCCGTGGTTTCCTGTATGTGACCGATACCAAAGGCAAATACTTCCAGCGCCTGGCAACTCCCGATGACGAGCGCGTTCACGAAGTCGTCTGGGGCGCCGACAACAAGACCCTCTATTACACCCGCACGCAGCGAGGCTGGGTAGACCTCTTCTGCATCGCGGCCGACAACAAAGGCGCCGAAAAGGCCCTCTACACTTCCGAAGCCAATGTCAAGAGCCTGACCGTGTCGAACAAAGGCGACAAGATCGCTTTCGTGGACGGCAGCGACCGGGTGATGCTGTACGATGTGAATGCCGGTACGACGGCCAAGATCGCGGATGCCGAGTTCTGGTCGTTCCAGCAGTACAACCTTTCGTTCTCCAGCGACGACAGCTGGCTCGCTTTCGAGGCTATGGACCGTTTCGAGCCGGATATCTTCCTGTATTCCTTCGCCGACAAGAAACTGATCAACCTGACGCATTCCGCTTCCACGGAGCGGGAACCGGTGTTCTCGCCGGACGGAAAATATCTGTATCTGGTCGCTTCTCCCACGTCCTCCTCGTTCCCGCGCGGTTACGGCGGACAGCTCTATAAACTGGCCTTGCAGAAATACGACACCCAGTTCAAATCCGACACGTACGACCAGCTGTTCGATGCGAAGAAGCCGGCCAAGGATTCGGTCGTGCGCATCGATACCAATGACGTCTTTGAACGGATGACGCCGGTGGAGCGCAGCGGCCGCCAGATGGGTCTGCACCTGTATCAGACGAAAGGAAAGAGCCTGCTGCTTTACACCACTTTCTCGGACGGCGTCCGCGAAGTCCGCGCCCTGGACATCAACGATCCGGAAGCAAAGCCGAAAGCGATCAAAGGCCTGATGCCCGGCGCCTTCTTCAGCTCGAAAGAAGGGCTCTATCACCTGACCCGCGGCAAAGTCAACAAGATCGATCCGAATTCCCTGAATGCGACCGAAGTGCCCGTTTCAGTCAATGTCGACAAGACCCTTTCCGACGAGTTCTCCCAAATGTTTTACGAGACCTGGGCGACGCTGGCCCAGAACTTCTATGACGTCAATTACCATAGTGCCGACTGGAAAGCGGTCCGCGACCGCTACGCCGCCTTCCTGCCCGACATCAAAAGCCGTGACCAGCTCCGCACCCTGATGGCCGACCTGCTGGGCGAACTGAACTCCTCGCATCTGGGCTTCAATTCGATGGGCGCTGAAGAAAAGACGGAGACCCGGATTCATTCCCTCGTGACGGGCATCCTGTTCGACAACAAGGACCCCTATGCCGTGGCTTCCATCCTGCCCGGATCGGCCGCTGACAAGGTCGAAATCGACATCCGGAAGGGCGACCGGCTCGTCGCAGTCGACGGTGTGCGCATCGTTCCTTCGGTCAATCGCGAGAAGTATCTCTCCACGCCGCTCCAGAAAGACGAAGTGAAACTCACCTTCACCCGCTCCGGCAAAGAGTTCGACGTCAAGGTCCACACCATGTCGCCGATGGCTTTCCGCAACCTGGAGTATAAACAGTGGGAAGACGCCTGCAAGGCCAGAGTCGAGAAGGACGGGGCAGGGAAGATCGCCTATATCCATATGCGTGCGATGGGTGGGGAAGACCTGGATTCCTTCCTGACCAAGATGCATACGTATGCCGTCAACCGCGACGCCTTGATCCTTGACCTGCGCTACAACAACGGCGGCAACGTGCACCAGGAGGTCATCGACTTCCTGCGGCAGAAGCAGCACTTCCAGTGGAGTCACCGCGACTTCCCGAAAGTGTCGCATCCCAACGTGACGCCTTCCGACAAGCCGATCGTCGTGCTGGTCAACGAGCATAGCCTCAGCGACGCGGAAGTCACCTCCAACGGCATCCAGACGCTGGGCCTGGCCAAGATCGTCGGCACGGAGACCTATCGCTGGATCATCTTCACCTCGTCGGTCGGCCTGATCGACGGTTCCTCGTCCCGCATGCCGGCCTGGGGCTGTTACAACAACGCCGGACAGGACCTGGAATTCCTGGGCGTCAAGCCGGACATCTATGTGAAAAACACCTTCAAGGACCGCATCACCGGCGCCGACCCGCAGCTGGATGCAGCCATCAAGGAAGTCCTCAGGCAATTGAATGAAAAGAAATAATACGATGAAAAGATTCTTCCTGCTTTTATTGGCGACTGCGCTTCTGCCGCTTTCGGCTGCAGCGCAGCCTGTGCCCGATGAAGACCCGGACCGGGCGTATCTGAATTCGATGTTCGAGCATATCAAAGGAGCCCGTATTTTTGATGACGTACGTCATCTGTCGGATTCTACGCTATTCCAGGGCCGCCTGAGCGGTTCCGTCGGGATGCGCCGTGCCCTTATGTGGGTGCGGGAACGCTATGCGGCAATCGGTCTCGAGCCTTTGCCCGGAATGGGCGGATTCGCGCAGGATTATCCGGTGGTCTGCACGGAAGTAAGCGGCCCGTGCGAAGTATTGGTTGACGGCCGTCCTTGCGTCTGGGCGAAAGAATGGTATGCCGGCGGCACATCGGCCAGCGGAATGGCCGAGGCGGAAATCGTTTTTGCCGGATTCGGCGTATCGGCGCCGGAACTCGGATACGACGATTATGCCGGCATCGACGTCCGCGGAAAAATCGTCCTGATAGAAGGGGAGACCCCGAACACCAGCCGCGACGACGATACGCTCCGTCTCTGGTACCCATACACACTGCACCAGTACAAGGTGGCCAATGCGGTCGCACACGGTGCCATCGGAATGCTATATCGCTGGGTACCAGGTCCCAACAACGGGTACGACCCCTCTTTTGTCTATGCATATATAACTGATTCTCTGGCAGATACAATCTTTGAGGGGTCGGGGAGGGAATATGGTTTCACGATCCGCCAGCTCCGTGCGGAGAAACATCCCGCGTCGTTTGCAACTGGGAAAAGGGCCCGGATCGAAATGACGATGTCTCACCGGACAGATGCGAAAGGCCACAATCTGCTGGGTATGGTCCGCGGCAGCGATCCGGAGCTCTGCGACGAATATGTGATTCTTTCGGCCCATCTGGACCATCTGGGAATGATTCCGTTCCACATCGCCGGAGCCAACGACAACAATTCTTCGACAGCCTGTCTGCTGGCCGTCGCCGAGGCACTTGCCAACAGTCCGGTCAAGCCCAGGCGCAGCGTGATTTTCCTGTCGCTCGACGGTGAGGAAGCCGGCCTGACCGGCAGCACATATTTGACGGAGAATCCCGTCGTTCCTGCAGAGAAAGTGAAATTTATCCTGAATCTGGAACAGGTAGGTATCGGCCGAGGGTTCTCGGTCGGTTATAAATATGATTCTCCCGAGATTATCGAATTCGTCAAACAGGCGAATGAACGGTATGTCCACAGGCCGCTCGGTTTCTATCCGAACCGTTACGTGACACGTCCGCGTACCGACGGTGCCGTATTTATGAAGAAAGGTTATCCGACCGTCGATTTTTACAGTGTCGGCGGAGAATCGTATTATCACGAGCCGCGTGACAGCTGGGAGATAATGGACTCGTCAATTCTGGAAGATGCCGCGCAGGTGATGTTCTGGAGCCTGATCCGGGCGGCAAATTCTGACTAGCCCTATTTTAACACAATTTATATTATGTTAAATAAATAATATTGAGATGCCTGACGGGTACGAAATTCCGCTTATCCCCCTTCCCGAACGCCTGCGTCCCAGGACGCTCGACCAATATGTCGGACAGGAGCATCTCGTCGGTCCTGGCGCCGTGCTCCGGAAAATGATCGAGACCGGAAACATTTCTTCATTCATTCTCTGGGGACCGCCGGGCGTCGGAAAAACGACACTCGCCCGCATCATCGCGAATCAACTGCAACGTGAATTCTTTACGCTGAGCGCAATCAGTTCAGGCGTAAAGGACGTACGTGAAGTCATCGATAAGGCGAAATCCGGACGTATGTTCGCCACGGCCGGCGCACCGATCCTTTTCATCGACGAAATACATCGTTTCAACAAGGCCCAGCAGGATGCCCTGCTCGGCGCCGTGGAAAGCGGCCTGATTGTCCTGATCGGCGCCACGACGGAGAACCCGTCTTTCGAGGTTATATCCCCTCTCCTCTCCCGCTGTCAGGTATATGTACTTAAATCACTGGAAATCAAAGATTTAGATACGCTTTTAAACCGTGCTTTGACGGAAGATGCCTATCTGAAGGAACGGAAAATAGAGGTCAACGAGAAAGAAGCACTGTTCCGTTTTAGCGGTGGAGATGGACGTAAGTTGCTTAATATCATAGAAATAATCGTCCAGTCCTTTCCGCCTGACGCCCCTGTCCGTATCGATAACCAGACCGTTACGGACCGATTGCAGGAGAACATCGCGCTCTACGACAAGAACGGCGAGCAACATTACGACATCATCTCGGCTTTCATCAAAAGTATGCGCGGCAGCGATCCCAACGGCGCCATTTATTGGATGGCGCGGATGCTGGCAGGTGGTGAAGATCCGCTTTTCATCGCGCGGCGTATGCTGATCCTGGCTTCGGAAGATGTCGGCCTGGCCAATCCCAACGCGGCGTTGCTGGCCGAGGCCTGCTTCAATGCCGTCCATCAGATCGGGATGCCGGAAGCCCGCATCATCCTGGCCGAGACCTGCATCTATCTGGCAACCTCACCCAAGAGCAATGCCTCCTATCTGGCCATCGACGAAGCGCTGGCGCTTGTAAGCAGCACGAATGACGCTCCGCCCGTCCCCTTGCACCTGCGCAACGCCCCTACACAGCTGATGAAAGAGCTGGGGTACCACAAGAATTACAAATATGCCCACGACTTCGATGGCAATTTCGTAGACCAGGAATTCCTGCCCGATGTACTTCAGGGGCACAAATTCTACGAACCCGGCAACAATGCGCGTGAAGCGGAAATCCGCCGCCGCCTGCAGGCCCTTTGGAAAAAATACAATTATTGACGGAATATATTACCCGAGTCCGAAAAGCCCCTCCAGAAAGCCCTGCAGCGCATAATAGACGAAGATCGACACGATCAGGACGGACGGGACCAGGATAAACCATCCGAGGGTCCGCCAGATGGATAATTTCTTTTTCGCACGGCTGCCGCATTCACTGCAGAAAAGAGCATCTTTGGGAAGCGTGGTTCCACATTGGGGACAATATTTCATGGCTGATCGCTTTTATTCGTAATCATTTGACTTTTTTAGTACCCGGATTGCCGCGTTCGACTTTGAAAGGCTGGGCATTCGAATTGTTGTCGATTTTATCACGCTTGACAGTTTGGCCGTTCGGTAAACGGATAGTATTGGCATCCACGATTTTAATGACGTACTTATCGGCTTCCTTAGGAATCATCGTAATGGTTCCGGTTTTTGTACGCTCATCGTATTCGAACTTGCATCCTTTAAAGGAATCCTCAAATATACGGTAATTGAAATCACTCATGAAATCCGCGATCTTCTTCATATCTTTCAAGTCGTACGCTTCATTCACCGGTTTTTCTTCGGGTTCTTTCTTCAACATATCAATGCTCTTGAGATAATCCTTGAACCGCTCGACAGCTTCATTCTTGGGATAACGGGATGCCAGACTGACCCATTCATTGATGAGCGTACCGTAATTGAAACTGCCTTCGACCTTGGAGGATTTTACCAGCTCTTTCTCATCCACATACCGTGAGATGAACGTGCGTACCTTTACCAGGCGTTCCAGCCGGTTTGTGATATTGAAATCTTTGTCAGACGATTCGCCGAAGAACCGTTTATAGTTGTCGCTATACAAAACGCCGTAATAGGGATTGAGCATATCCTGGACGCAACGGCGTTCGACCGCTTTGATTTTCTCCGCCTCAGCTTCCTGCATGCGGCGAAGTTCGAAATACTCGAGCAGCCCAGACTCAGCACGCTGATTGAAGATATCCCGGCGCCGCTGGTCAAGTTTTGCATAATCCGTCTCCGACCAACCGTATTTTTCGCATACTTCCGCCGCTTTGTCCATCTGATAGAACCGATAGACGGCTTTCCCTTTGGTAAAGCCGCTGCCATAGTTCAGGAATTCCAGGAATGACTCCCTGTCGCAGGGCCGTACCTGATTGCCGAACAGTCCCCTCGCCCCATTCTTATAGACCTGGTAGAGTTCTTCCACCTCGTTGTCTTTCCAATAAGTGAAACCCGTGTTCGCGCACGCAGCCAGGAATTTGACGCTCTTGGTGGTCAGCCCCGCCGCAGGATGGATCCCCTGGAGGATACCGCCCAGTTCTTCCATTCCTCCCTTGAAATCGCCTTCCACCATACGGCCGGCCATCGATCCGATTCCTCCCAGATTCGTCAGGGTCGTCCCGATAGAGCCCGGAACGAATTCCTGGACATATTCGCTTTTAAACACTTTGGATGCTTTCTTACTGAATTCCAGACCATTCCAGGCCCACATCATAGCCGTGTTCACGCTGTTGCTGAGTTCGTCGTTCATCCGGCTGGGATCGTTGTCATAGTATGCGCGTATTGCGTTCGTCGTGATACTGGAGGAGGTACCGGTAACCACATCGATGTCTTCGATGCCGGTGGCTTCAGGAGAGATACTCCCGCACAAGTAGTTGATTGTCGATTGTACCAGATCCTTTGCCGCTTCTTTCGTCAATCCGAGCGCCTGTGCCTTGGCTTCTACGTAAGGGGCCAGCTCGGCGGCCGCTTTCTCCTGCCGGCCCTTTTCCACGGCAATCTTCGTGCAGTAAGCGTCAAGAAAACTCTCGATCTGCTCCTCTTCCGTCAATTCGGCCGAACCCCACAGCGAAAAGTGAGGCATCCGGACCGAAATGGTATTATTTTTCAAGTCATAACGGTTAGGCCAAAGGTAGCGGACCTTTTTTTGCGTTTCGTCATAGTATGCGAAAACGTACCGGCCAAGATCTTTGCCCTTCTCCCCCACTTTCCTGGCCATCGGCAAGGTCAGGACCACGTCGGATGTGAAGAAGGATCCGTCATAATCCTTGCTGCCGATCTCCATCGGAGACGACAATCTGGAAATACCCCCGGCCTGCTTCAGCAAAGCCATTTGCCCGTCGGAGGCCGGAATGGTTTCCACAGACGAGCCCTCCGGAAAAGTGCCTTTTTCTACCGCAAGATCGAATCCCCTGGCCGCAATCACTTCCGTCTCATTTACTGCACTTGGTTTCGATCCCGATCCCTCAAGCAAACCGGAATGATCCAGCCAGGTCATCAGGCCGACGCCGGCGACGAGCAGGACCAGGCAGGCAAGAAGCACACTTCCGCAGCCTTTTTTCATTTTTGTTCTGACCTTTTTGCCGCATTTCGGACATATTTTGCCGCCCTCCGGCAGCTGTGTGCCACAATAGATACAGTATTTCATCTTACGCTTTCTTTTGGGGACAACGGGATTTGATATACTCGTAAACGAAGTCAAAATCTTCTTTTTGAACGTAGATCTGATTCCTTTCGAACAGTTGATTCACCTTGATCAGATGAAGCGCCCGACGAGGGACGACGCGGCGGACTTTCCTGTATTCGGACGTACTCGAAGATTTTCCGGCTGCCAGTGTCCCCGCTCCGATCGCTGCCGGATTTTTGGCCGCAATGCCGGCCATTGCCGCGATTACTCCGACGACCTGCGCTTTTCTGACCTGTCGCGGCAACTGGATATGTTTGATCCGTTCCTCGTCCATTTCAAACAGCACAACATACTTTCCGCCGTAAATTGCTGCCAGGATCAGAACGCCCAACAGCGTGAGGCCTGCGAAGACGGCCAGGGTAATCAACATCACTTTTCCAAAATTAAGGAACGCTTGCACGTCTCCGTGGATGAGATCCGCAAAGAGGCCGACGACGAGCCATATAAAAAGAGCGATGAAGAAAAAGATTTTGAACACCGTCAGGAAAACCGTGGGATTGGTAAGCAGATTCATTTCATAGACCCACCGGTATTTACCGTCGCTGCACAACTGGACCCGGGAATTGTCGGACTGATTCATTGAGAGAGGCTTTAGTCTCTCAAAGATAATAGTTCAGAACAAAAAAAACAAATAGAGGGATATCGTCAGTAGCCATACCGTTTCCGATACGCCAGGAGCAGGGTGACGGAAAGGATCAGGCAGCAGACGTCGGCCGCATCGACCGCCAGCCAGATGCCGTCCGGCCCGATGAAGGCCGGCAGGAGGAAAACGAAACCAAGTTCAAAGACCAGCGAACGCAGGAACGATACGAGCGCCGACACGCGCCCGTTGTTCAAGGCCGTGAACCAGGCGGAAACAAAGATGTTGAATCCGGCCAGGAAGAAACTGATCATATACAGATGGATTGCGTGCCGGGTCAATGCCGTCAGTTCCGGATCGTAGCCCACGAACAGTCGGGCGGCCGGACCGGCCAGCAGTTCTGAAGCCAGGGTCATCAGGGCGCCCAGTATAAACAGCAAGACCGTGGAATGCCGGAGCAGGCTCCGAAGCTCTCCGTAGTTTTCCGCACCATAATTGTAGCCGACAACCGGAGCTACCGCGATGTTGAAGCCAAAGAAGACGGCGGCAAAGACATAGCCATAGTATAGCAGCACCGAATAGGCCGCCACACCATTCTCCCCCATCATCCGGAGCAACTGCAGATTGTAACAAATGGCCAGGATATTGAACGAGATGTTTCCGACATATTCCGACAAGCCGTTGCTGCAGGCCTTCAGGATGGGTTTCCGTTCAAATGGAGCGCGGACCATTTTCAGGGAACTCGTGTTGAACCGGCTTCCGAAATACCACAGCGGATAGAAACCGCCTACGCAGCAGGCAATCATCGAAGCCGCAGCAGCACCGGCAAGCCCCCAATGGAACCCGACGATAAACAACGCATCAAGCGCCATATTGGTCAGCGCGCAAACCAGCGACATAATGGTGCCGAGCTGCGGCTTTTCCGCCGTCATGAAGAATGACTGGAAAGCCATCTGCAGCATGAAGGCAGGCAGCCCGACCGCACAGATCCGGCCATAGACGACGCACTGACGCACCATCTCCCCTTCCGCACCCAGCATCCGGGCCAGCGGCTCCATCAGGAAGAAAAGAGGAACCAGGAAGACCACGGCGGTCAGCAGCGTAAAGCGTACCAGCATACTGAAGAGCTGGTCGGCACGTTCCGGATCGCCGGTCCCCTTCGTCATCGAAACGAGCGCCGTACCGCCCGTTCCGATCATCAGACCGATTGCTCCGATGATCATAATGGCCGGCCAGATGACATTGAGCGCCGCAAAAGCCGTCGTTCCGACGAAATTGGATACGAAAAGACCGTCCACGACACTGTAGATGCTGCCCACCAGCATCATCAGGATGCTGGGAACCGACGTGCGGATAAGCCGCCCGTATCCGTAATGTCCGTGGAGTGCGATCTTCATTCCGACACAAAAAAAGATCCCCGGTCTGGCCGGGGATGAGATTTGCTGTTAGCGGCGTGCTTTCTTCCGGCGGCGCTTCTTGCTCTTGTTGCCGAACAGGATGGCGGCTACGATGGCCAGGACGGCCAGGACGATGATGACGTAGGTCAGGCCGCTGGCATTGTCGCCCTTCACGCGCGACCACATGGCCAGCAGTTTATCGGTATCCTTGCCCCAGTCGTGCTCGAGCGCACAGCGGTCGATGACGGCCTTGTCGGGATAGAGCACGGGATTCACGCGCACGGCGGCAGCTTCAGGACCGAAGAAATAGCTCAGGTCGATCGGTTCCAGTTCTTCGTCGATCTGCGACTCAAGGACCTCCATGGCGCCATTGGCCGAGACATAGCCCGTTCCGTCCATATTGCGGATAGCAATGTCGGGACGGCACATATAGTCGATGAAGTAGGTTGCGGCCTTTACATTCTTCGCATACTTCGGGATCACCCATCCGTCGAACCACACGTTGCTGCCTTCTTCCGGCACGATGTAATCGAGCGACACGCCCACCTCGGCGGCTTCCTCGATGGCCCAGACCGCGTCACCGCTCCAGTTGAGCGAGATCACGCCGCGGCCCTTGGTCATCTGGTCCTTGCCGAAATCGGCTTCCCAGCCCAGCACGCCGTCTTTCACCTGCTTGAGGAAAGCCTCGACAGCGGCGAGCGACTCGTCCGACGAGTCACGCATCAGATCCTGCATCGTCACCTTGCCGGCCTTCAGTTCATCCTGCTTCAGATAGATCAGAACCGGGCTGAAAACGTCGCGCGGAGCGTCCTTGATCAGGATCTGGCCGGCGAATTTCGGATTGCGGATGATATCCCAGGTTCCGGCTTCCTCGGCCGTCACTTTTTCGGTATTGTAGATGATGCCGGACGTGCCCCACATATAAGCCACGGAGTATTGGTTGGCATCGATGTTCGGGTTGATATCGCGGAAGACCTGGCGGATATAGGGCGACGTATTGGCATCGATATAATTGATCTCGGCGGGAATTGCCGCGAAGTCCAGCGGCAGCAGCAGCCCTTCGTTGAGCATACGCTCGATGATGTAGTCGGACGGGCAGACCACGTCGTAATCTTCGTGTCCTTTCTCGATCTTCGAAAGCATCGTCTCATTGATGTCGAACGTCTGATAGACGATCTTGATGTCTTCACCGGTCTGCTCCTTGTACCAGGATTCAAAATCGGTCAGGACGGTCTCGTCAATGTAGTCCGACCAGTTGTACACCTTCAGGATCTGGTCGCGGTTTGAACTGCACGACAGCAGGACGGCCGAAAGCGCCGCCAGGATCAGGAATTTCTTCATTTTTTCAGGTTATTGGCTTCTTGTTTGGATTGACGGATGTTGATCACCAGCAGCACGATGAGGATGATCACGAAAATGATGCTCATCAGCGGCTTGAGCTCGGGCGTCAGGCCGCCCTTGCGCGCGTCGGCGTAGATGTAGGTCGACAGCGTATCGAGCCCGATGGTGCCGCGGGTGAAGAAGGTCACGGCGAAGTCGTCGAGACTCATGGTGAACGAGAGGATGAAACCCGAGATCATGCCGGGGCGGAGCGCCGGGACCATCACCTTGCGCAGCGCCTGCCGCGGCGTGGCGCCCAGGTCGAGGGCCGCCTCGTAGATGTTGGGATTCATCTGGCGGAGTTTC
>JAEEGI010011728.1_pt1 | contig 18874 bp, 5 predicted proteins | sample 8958751 | NCBI WGS metagenome assembly JAEEGI01 (sample SAMN16246545, study PRJNA631951) | gut metagenome | biome: gut microbiome; feature: rumen; material: KS-attached | host: Bos | place: Iran: Karaj | collected 2018-10 | reverse complement strand
GGTCACGGCCCACTCGGTGTTGGCGGCCACCGATGAGGGCTTATAGTTGGTCACTTTGAGCGGTGTGCTGTTCACCTTCGTAAACTCGCCCGTGCTGCCTGTCCTACGATATACGTTGTAGGTGGTTCCCTCGGGCTCCTGTGCCAGTTTGCGCCACGACACTAAATAGCCGTTGCCGCCACTGGCGGTCACACTCCGTTCTGTACTTTTTCGGTAGGTCACTACCACGCCCCGCCCCATCGGTTGCAATAGTCGCTGGGCCATTGATGTCAAGGGGAGAAGTGTGCAGAACACCAGTCCCATGATGAGTTTTTTGGTCATGTCAGGTTTTTTAGTTGATTGTTTTATTTGCTTGCCCCCGTAGCAAGTGCCTCCAGCATGCGCTTGAGCACCACCGAGCAGCTGATTTCGCGGTTGGCTGCCTCGGGAATGACGAGCGAGTTCTCCGACTCTATCACGTCATCGGTCACAATGAGGTTGCGGCGCACGGGCAGACAGTGCATGAACTTACCGTTGTTTGTCCACGACATGTGCTCGGTATCCACCGTCCATGAGCGGTCCTCACAGGTAATCTTGCCGTAGTCCTCTGGACAGGTCACGCCCGGGTTCGACCAGTTCTTGGCATAGATGAAGTCGGCCCCCTCGAAGGCTTTCTTCTGATCGTACTCCACACGGGCGTTGCCCACAAACTTCGGGTCGAGCTCGTAGCCCTTGGGGTGGGTGATGACCAGGTCAACGTCCTCGGCGGCATTCATCCATTCAGCAAAGGAGTTTGGCACGGCCTGCGGCAGGGCGCGGCAGTGGGGAGCCCAGGTGAGTACCACCTTCGGGCGCTCCACGGTCTTATGCTCCTCAATGGTGATGAGGTCGGCAAAGGCTTGCAGCGGGTGAACGGTAGCCGTCTCCATGGCGAAGACGGGGCGACCGCTATACTTGATGAACTGGTGGAGCACCGTCTCGGCATAGTCGTATTCGCGGTCGGTCAGTCCGGCAAACGAGCGCACGCCGATGAGGTCGCAGTAGCAGCCCATCACGGGGATGGCCTCCAGCAGATGCTCGCTCTTGTCGCCATCCATGATCACACCGCGCTCCGTTTCCAGTTTCCAGGCACCGGCGTTCACGTCGAGCACTATCACGTTCATGCCCAGGTTCATGGCAGCCTTCTGCGTGCTGAGTCGGGTGCGCAGTGAGTTGTTGAAGAAAATCATCATGAGCGTTTTGTTCTTGCCCAGATGTTGGTATTTGTAACGGTTGTTCTTGATTTCCATTGCCTCGGCCAGTGCCTTGTCCAGAGGACCGAGATCTTGTACATTGATAAAACTCTTCATAATTCTGTGTGGTTATGTTTCGACTACAAAAATACGAATAATCGTTGAAAAGTCTGCCCTCTTTTCAGAAGATTAACTAAGTCATCGAATAATTTAGGCTAAATCATCAAGCAATATAGCCTAAATCACAAAACGATTTAGGCAAGATCGCATTACGATTTAGCCTAAATCGTTTCGTGATTTTGCCTAAAACTCATCGTGATTTAGGCTAAATCATCTGCTTCCATCTGTTGCCGTTGTAAGTTATTGATAATCAATGGAATACAAATAGAAACAGATGAAACAGATGTTTTGCAAATTTATAGTATAACTGAGGTTTCTCAGGATTAGTTTTGCTGTTTCGCCTGAAAGTGTTATCTTTGTAACCAAATCTGGATTGATCAAACGATGTACGAACAACATTATAGGGGCGATATGATCTATTTGATGCTCTATGCGAGTGTCATGGCGTTCAGCCTGATAGCCAGTTGCTATTTGCTGTTCCGCCGTGCCAATGCCATAGCGCCTAATATCACGTCGTCTGTACGCTTGCGCCGATTTACCGCTGCTTTTTTGGGCTCCCTTACGTTGAGCTACCTGTTGTATTTGCCCCTCATTTACATGACCTCTGTTGAGGATATCCAAATGCTTTATTTTGTGGGCGCAATGTTCGACTTCCTGACGTGTTTCCCTTTGGTCATAGCTATATTGTTCACCATGCTGCAAGACCATAGACGGCCGCTTTGGCCCATTGGCGTGATGATGTCACCTCTTGTTGTGGGAATGATGGTGTGCGCTATTACCCGCAGCGACGCCATCATGCCGGTGCTATATGCTTATTTTCTGTTGTTGGGCATCGGCTTAATTATATATATGATACGCGCGACACGGCAATATGGGCGCTGGCTTCGCGACAATTATGCCGATCTGGAGCACAAGGAGGTATGGCAGAGCCTGGTAGTACTGGCCATCATTATGATGGCATTCAGTCTGTACGCCTATGAGCATCTGGGCTTGTTCTTTAAATATGCCGCACGGATAAATACCATTATACTGACAGGTTTTCTCGTGTGGCGTGCGGAAACGCTGAGTGATCTGAGCCAATTTGAGAGCAAATCTGTTTCAACAAATGTCGCCAGCGAGACGATAAACAACGGTCTTTCATCGGCAGTACAAGACAAAATCGGTCAGTTATTACAGCAGCATTGCGTGTCCACGCAACTCTACCTGCAGCATGACCTGAACAGTCAGCAGCTTGCCAAAGCCATTGGAACCAACCGTTTCTATCTCAGCCAATATTTCTCAAGTCGCGGCCAGCATTACAACGACTATATCAACGAGTTGCGCATCCAGCATTTCATCAGTCTCTATCACAAGGCTATTGACGACAATCGCGACTTTACTGTCCAGCAACTCGCCCAAGAGTGCGGCTATCATAGTTACAGCACTTTCAGCCGTGCGTTTAAGCAGCAAACGGGTAAGAATGTGACGACCTGGATGGGCGATACTGACGAGTAATCTGCGGCGCAACCTTCAAAATCAGCAAAAGCAGTTGCAAAATCAGCAAAATCTTAAGGGCTCCCCTCTCGGAGCCTTTTTTTTTGCTGTTATTTTCTTACCTTTGCAGAAATCTAAAACAATTATATTATTCAATTATGAAACAATCGATTATTCTTGGCAACATCATTACTATGGACGAAAAGCGGCCCTTTGCCAAGGCTGCTTTAGTGAAGAACGGCGTATTTGCATTTATTGGTAGCGCAGAAGAAGTAAAACAAATCGCCAGTAGGGGTGCGCAGGTGCTCGACTATGGTGACAACTTCATCTATCCAGGTTTCATCGAGTCACACAGTCACGGCTACTTCGCCGGCGACCGCCTTATCGGACAGGCTAACCTCGCTCAGGTTGGTGTAGAAACTAACTACCCCAAATACCGTGAGATTATTAAGGAGTTCATTGCAAAGAACCCTCAGAAGCAAGTCTATATAGCCGCAGGATGGGTTGAAAACGAGGAATACGTCACCAAGGCGTATCTGGATGAGATATATTCGGAGAAGCCAGTTATCATGCAAACCGGTGGCGGACACTCCATGCTGCTCAATACCAAGGCTATGGAATGGATAGGTATCGATGCGGAATACGCGAAGAGATATGGCTACGACATGGTACACGTGGACAAGGATGGCAATCCCGACGGCTACATCTGTGAGAATCCGTTGCTGGATGTCATCGCAAAACTTCCTACTTCAGTAGAGGAAGCCAAGAACTATCTGCTGGCATGGCAGGACTTTGCCTTTCAGAAGGGTTATACAGCCGTTGCCGACGCTGGTGTGGAACTGTTCTGTAAGCATGCTCCACAGGCATACCATGAGCTGGAAGAGGAAGGCAGGCTGAAGTTGCGCACCTACGGTTATATGCTGGCTCCAGATAATGTAGCCGATCCGAAGGCAGAGGTTGCCCGCGTTGCTGCTGACCGTGTCAAGTATGGGGGTGAGTACTTTAATATTGTCGGTATTAAGACATTCCTCGACGGTGTGACCGAGGCACATACGGGTTGGCAGAACCAGGATTATCTGGATCAGCCAGGCTATCATGGTGTGGAGCGCTTCAACGACCACGACAAGATGGTGGAGATGATTGCGGAGGCAGACAAGGAGGGTATGGCAGTACACGTTCACTCCGAAGGCGGCGGTGCCACGCACTTCATGCTGGGTTGTATCGAGGATGCAGAGAAGATTACTGGCGACAAGGACCAGCGCAATGTGCTGGCGCACTTGCACTTCGTGACTGATGAGGACATCCGTCGCATGGCTGCAACTGGCTCCGTTCCTGCTGTAGCGCCGCTTTGGTCGCCTAAGACGCCTGGTATGACTGACCAAGAGGTCATCTACGTGGGTCAAGAGTTGTCTGATCAGTCTTACCCTATCAAGTCATTCTATGAGGCTGGTGCCAACGTGGTATTCCATTCCGATTATCCCGTTTCACCGATGATGGACATCAAACTCAGTATTTATACGGCAGAAAAACGCAACTATCCGAAGGATGTGTTAGGTGGCGTAGCCTCACCACGCAACATGGAAGAGGCTATCACCCGTGAACAGTCGTTGCGTGCCATGACCATCAACGTAGCGCGTCAGTTCCATCAGGAGCACCGCATGGGTTCCATCGAGTTCGGCAAGATTGCGAACATGACCGTCTTCGACTGCGACTTCCTGCACGACGACATTGAGAAGGTAGGCAAGGCCAACATCATTGCCACCATCGTCGATGGTGAGGAAGTCTATAAGGCATAAAAAGAACTGATATAAAAACAAGAGAAGATATGAAGAAACAGACATTTCGTATGAGAATGATGAAGGCGATGCGCTCGTGTGTCGCAGTGATGAGTGTTGTCATCAGCATGGCGATGCTTACTGGCTGCAATAGCAAGCCCAGTGCCGACCTGGTGGTCTATGGCAAGATATACACTGCCGAAAGCAATCAGATTGTAGAAGCCTTTGCCGTGAAGGACGGCAAGTACATCTATGTCGGCGACAAGGCGGGAGCCGAAGCCTACGTGGAGGAGGGTAAGACCGAAGTGGTGGACTATACTGACAAGGGCTTGGTGATGCCCGGCTGTGGTAATGGTCACGCCCACTATGCTTCAGGCTTGGCCATCCATTCTATAGGAACCATGGTTGGTCCCGGCAACGATGCAGACAAATTCCTCAAGGAGATCCTTCCTGCTGCCGTCAAGAAGGCGAGGGCCACAGGCGCCACAGCCATCTTCGGCTTCGGCTGGAACTACATAAACTTCCAGAAAAATATGCCTACCCGCCAGCAGTTGGATGCTGTCTGCAGCGACATCCCCATCTACTTTGCCGACGACGAAGCCCACAAGGGTTTAGCAAACAGCATCCTGTTGGTCAAGGCAGGCATCATGAAGGAAGACGGCACACCGCTCAAGAGGGACGTTCGCGGCAGTGTGATTCAGATTGGCGCTGACGGTACACCTACCGGTTTCCTGAAAGAGCAGGAGGGCACCTACACACGCTCCTTCCTGGACAACGAGAACCTCTTCTCCGTTGACATCGCAGCGGCAAACATGGATAAAATCGAAGAACTGATACTGTCAGAAGGCTACACGATGTATATCGATGGCTGGTCAACATATTTCTACAACCACAACCTCTACAAGGCAGCCCAGCAACGCGACAAGGCAGGCAAGATGCACTTTGTACTGGGCCTGTGCAGCGAGATTGAGAGTTGGATGGATATCGACGAGGCTATGGCAAAGGCGAGTGACGTTAAGAAGTATGCTTCTACCCGCGTAAAGCCCAACTGGATTAAGCTCTTCATGGACGGCACTGTGGAGACTGGCACCGGATTCACGGATCCATTGTTCCCTGACGGTCACCAGGGCAGCGAGAACTGGTCCGAAGAGGAACTAACCTCCATCACACGCAAGGCGAACGATAAAGGTCTGACCATGCACATACATGCTATGGGCAACAAGGGCGTCAACCGTGTTATCAATGCCTACATCAACGGTGGTAAGGACGAGATGCGCAATACATTGGTGCATGTGCGCAACGTCAATCCTGCGGATTATAAGCGTATGGCAGATCACAACATTTATGTCACCTCTGGCATGATATGGCATCATCTCACTGATGCGGAACAAGACTATCTGAAGAGTGGCATCCTTCCCGTAGGTCAGGAGGACAAGGGCTTCCCTATGAAGTCTTACTTCGACAACGGCATCAACATCTCCTCACACACTGACTTCCCTGCATTGAGCAACAGTCCTGACGATCCGTTCGGCGTTATGGAGATTGCCGTCACTGGCGTCTACCAAGCAGGTAAGGGCAAGCCTTGGTGGCCGGAGGAGTGCTTGACCCGCGAGCAGGCACTGCAGACACTGACCATCAATGTTGCCCGTCAGATGTTCCTTGAGGATGAGCGAGGCAGCATCAAGACGGGCAAGTATGCCGACTTCCTGCTTCTCACCAAGGATGTGCTGACCTGCCCCGTGACGGATATCCACGAGGCAAAGCCCGCTGCCACCTATTTCGAGGGCAAAAAAGTATTCGCAATGTAAATCATAAAAACATAGGTAACAATGAAAAAGACTAAGCTATGGATGATTGCCGTCATCCTTATCTGCGGCACGATGACTATTCTGACTGGCTGCAAGAGCAAACCCACAGCCGACCTGGTGGTCTATGGCAAGATCTACACTGCCGAAGACAACAAGATTGCAGAAGCCTTTGCCGTGAAGGACGGCAAGTACATCTATGTAGGCGACAAGGCAGGAGCCGAAGCCTTCGTTGAGGAAGGCAAGACCGAGGTGATCGACTATACCGGCAAGGGCCTGATAACACCGGGCTGCGGCAATGGTCACGCACACTACTCGCTGGGCTTTGCCATCCAGACTGTAGGCACTACCGTCAGCAGAGACGAGGATGTGAAGACATTCATGTCTGTCAGCGTTCCCGCTGCGGTGAAGAAGGCTAAGGAGGCTGGTGCGCCAGTTGTCTTCGGCTCTGGCTGGAACATGATCACCTTCCCCAGGAATCTGAACTACCGTCAGCAGCTGGATGCCATCTGCAGTGATATCCCCATCTACATTGCCGACGAGGAAGGTCACAAAGGTCTGGCAAACACCATCCTGCTGAAGAAAGCCGGACTCATCAAGGAAGATGGCACCGCTGGCAAGACCGAAATACGCGGCGGCGAGATTGTGTTGGATGCCCAGGGCATTCCTACCGGTTATCTGGCAGAGCAGGCAGGCACGTACGTGCGTTCCTATTTAGATAATGAATACATCTTCTCTCCCGAGGTAGCCAAGAGCAATCTCGTTGACATCCAGAAGCTGCTGCTGTCAGAGGGCTACACGATGTATCAGGACGGCTACACCTCCTACTTCTTCAACGACAACTTCTTCAAGGCAGCCCAGCAGATGGACCAGGCGGGCGACATGCACTTCGTGTTAGGCACCGCATGGGAGCTGGACAGCTGGATGGATGTGGACTCTATCCTGACAATAGTCAACGACACACGGAAATACACTTCCGAGCACATCAGGACCAACTGGTTCAAGCTCTTCGTGGATGGCACGGTGGAAAGTGGCACGGGATTCATCGATCCGCTCTATGTCGACGGGCATCAGGGCATCCCCAACTGGACGGAAGAGGAACTGACCGACATCACGCGCAAGGCCAACGCAAAGGGCATCACCATGCACGTACACGTGATGGGCAACGAGGGGGTCAACCGCATTGTCAATGCCTATATCAACGGCGGAAAGGATGAGATGCGCAACACGCTGGTACACGTCTATGGCGTCAAGCCAGAGGACTACAAGCGCATGGCAGACCACAACATCTATGTCACCTCTGGCATGCTCTGGCATCATGCCGACAAAGAGATGCAGGATGAGCTGGCGCGCATCCTTCCCGAAGGCATGAAGGACAAGGGCTACCCCATGAAGTCGTTCTTCGACCACGGCATCAACTTCTCCTCACACTCCGACTTCCCTGCATTGAGCGGCAGTCCCGACGATCCCTTCAGCATCATGGAGATCGTTGTCACGGGTGTGTATCAGCCAGAGAAGGCTAAGCCCTGGTGGACGGAGGAGTGTCTCACCCGCGAGCAGGCCCTCCAGGCCCTCACCATCAACGTGGCCCGTCAGATGTTCCTTGAGAACGAGCGAGGCAGCATCAAGACGGGCAAGTATGCCGACTTCCTGCTTCTCACCAAGGATGTGCTCGACTGTCCCGTGACGGAGATCCACGAGGCAAAGCCCACTGCCACCTACTTCGAGGGCAAAAAGGTATTTCCTAATACAAAATAAAATAAGGAAACGATAAAACAAAAATTATAGTTAAAATGAAACAAGAATCCATTTTGCGAGGGCGAATGTGGCTTATGCTGCTTGTGCTCTTTGTTTGGCTGGTGCCCCAACGGGCGGCAGCCGACGACGCCTACGAGACGTTTGTCGACCAGTCGATTCTCTACAACGTCTTCGTCAGCGGTTCCAACACCGTCACCATCACCGTGCCGTGCTACGACATGGAGGGTGCCGATGCCTGGATTTACAACGGTAACCTCGACGCCTCATGGGAGGGGCAACCACACATTAACCTCTTCCACTGGGCCGCTAAAGCTGACATTAACAACTCCCAGAGCACATGTCCTGTCACGTTCTTCAGCAATGCTCCTGGCTATTTTAACCTGACGTTAGGCAACACCAAGAATGTGACACGGCTGAACCCCGGTAACTCTGTCACTTACAATGTCGTCCGCAACGACGACAAGTGCACGTTCGGCGTGACTGCCGTCTGGGTGGTGCCCAAGGAGTTGCGGGGCAAGAAGATAACGCTCAGTTGGAAAGTGCAACGTAACGGAAACAGCCGTGATGATGTATGGCTCAACGAGAAGGGCGGCCTCAAGGATCCCGACCCCATCACGATACCCGAAGCCAGCCCCGTGGCGCCGCCTTTTGTCACCGCGGCCAACATCAGCAATGACAGCGTGGGCAAGATTCTGGTGCCCTGGACCATGATTCCCGAGAAGATTAGCAAGCTGCGCTACGAGTATCTTGATGCTAACAACCGCACCGTCAGCAAGGAGGTGAAGACCACGACGAACAGCGGCATCATCACGCTCAACGCCACCGAGCCTCACCGCAAGTTCCGCCTCATAGCCGACTACTATGAGCCGCAGACCGTCGGCGAGTATCTCATCAAGGATGCTTCGTCCGAGGCTCAAGACCTCACCATGATTCACGCACCCAATAACATGACCGTCCGTCCATCGTTTGGTGCCAAGCCAAAGGTTGAGGTGAAGTGGAACATCGACCACACCAGCGATGCCGACATGGCCGAGATAGACTTCTTCGAGGTTCAGCGCTCGCTGACCGGCAAGGAGGAAGACTTCGTCAGCGTCGGCCAGGTGCCCTTCGCCCGTATCGGCAGCGTGGCCCAGAGCGAATACACTTTTGTAGACAGCACTTTTGTCAATGATGTCACAGCGTCCATGCTTACGGACGGCAGTATGCTAAGCAACCTGACCTACCGTGTGCGCCGAACCATCACTCAGGGCTGGGGCTGGGGTAGCGACAACAACTGTTCTGCCACCAACAAATGCATTTTAGACAACCTTCATCTGCAGCACATCGACAGCTACGGCGCAAAGTGGGAGGATGAGAGTGTCTATAGCGTCCGCGTGTCGTGGGAATACGGCAACGAGACCGGCGGTCTGTGGGACGACCGCGCCAAGATGATACTTCACATCGTGTCGAAGAACCTCAACGGCGAGATAGTGGAGGACAAGGCCATCGAGCTGACGCAGGCAGAGCGCGAACAGCGCTACAAGATAGTGAACCTTTCGCGCCCCTGCGTGAACTACGACATCGAGGTGTACGTTGACCGCAACGAGTCGCCATTCAACTACTATGAGCAGAGAACAACGGCCTATTTCCCCATTCGCACCGAGGCCGACTGGGAGACTTTCGTCAAGAAGGTGGAAGAGGCAAGGGGCCAATACGACGTAAACGCCCGCCTCTATGCCGACATCAGCGTGATCAGCACGTACGATAAGAAAAATATGGTGGGCAGCACGATTGGTACCCCTTATCGCGGTTTCTTTGACGGCAACGGCCATACGCTGACCTTCGACCACCCGGGTATAGAAGATGAAGAGATTGCTCCCTTCCGCTATGTGGGCAATGCCACCATCAGTGCGCTGCATACGGCGGGCACTATCAGAACGAACTACAGATATGTAGGTGGTCTTATTGCACAGGTAGTCACTGACTGTTCGGCGGTGATTGAAAGCTGCCGCTCGTCGGTGACGATTAACTCCGGCGTGGACGGTATTGCCTATAATGGCGGTTTCGTGTCAGTAGTCAACAGTAATGCCAATGTCACCTTCCGCACCTGTAAGTTTGACGGTAGCTTTGAGGGTTCCAACAGCAGCCACAATGGTGGCTTCGTAGGCAGGAACAATGGTCGTGTTACCATCAATAACAGCCTGTTTGCCCCCGAGCACATCAACACCAAGTTAGACGGTTGTCAGACATGGGTAGGTACTTTCACTGGAGAGACAGTGACTGTGAACAACAGCTACGCCACCCAATTCTATTCACAGCACTATGACCTGCAAAACCGTTTCATCATCCGTAACGCAGAAGACTGGGATGCCTTTGTAGCGGAAGTGAAAGCAGCCGATGGCAATAAAGATGTTGATGCCATCATGTATTCAGACATATCTGTTTCTAAGATGGTAGGTGATGATTTAAACTACCCCTACCGCGGTACATTTAACGGAAACGGACATACCCTTGATGTCAATATCGATGGCGATGGCGGCAGATATGGTGCGCCGTTCCGCTATGTCAGTCAAGCCCATTTCCGCGACCTGCATGTAACAGGCACCGTTCGCAATTCTACCAGGTATGCAGCCGGACTGATTGGCAACTGCCTTAATACTACATATATTGATAGAGTATGGGTATCTGCGGCAATAGAAGCAGACGGAAAGTATATGGGCGGTTTTGTAGGACTTTCAGACCATCCCGATACAAGATTAAACGACTGTCGGTTTGACGGTTCCCTTAAAAATGAGAGTACCTCTTATGCTGGTGTTTTCCTCGTTCATGATGAGGAAGGAATGGCTAATGGCTATAGGTTATATGAGAATGGCACCTACACCGGCATCAATGAAACGGGTATTTTCTACAATTATTACAGAGATTTTAGTTATACAGGAATCTCTTGCGTATCAGCTCACAACTGGAACACTGTTCACCAAGACTTACAAAACATCACCGACCAGAACCAGGTGGTGGAGATCATGAATAAGAATCAGGCAGGCTCGTGGGAGATAAGAGATGGCAAGGCGCTGCCCGTCATGCAGACGGAGCAAGAAGGCTGTCCTACTGAGAGCGACCTGTATGACAAACTTGTCAGTGGCTGGACGCGGGAAGGCGACAAACTGGTGCCTGCCACCATCACCTTATCGGATGACGACCTGTCCGGCGCTTTCTATATTAAATCTGCTGAAGACTGGGATAAGTTCTGCACCTATGTGAAGGAAGCAGAGGGTAATGCGGATGTGAACGCCTGCCTGCAGGCTGACATTACCATCACCAAGAGCGCAGGTGCTGAAGCAGCCTCTCCTTTCCGTGGCTCGTTCGACGGCAACGGTCATACGCTTACCGTCAACATCAGCGGCGATGGAGAGTATGTGGCACCATTCCGCTATGCCAAGAACTACGTCATAAAGAATCTGCACGTGGCGGGCACCGTCAAGGGTGGCAACTACACGGCAGGTCTCGTGGCACACAGTACCGCCACCAGTGTCAGGCGTAATATCATTATGAACTGCCATGTGTCGGCTGCGGTGGAAACCACCAACGACCGCGCTGGTGGCTTCATAGGCAACGGCTTTGAGCATGGCCACGTTATTGAGAACTGTCTGTTCGACGGCTCAATAACTGCCGTCAGGCCGGACGTTACCTCACGGGCTGGTGTGTTCATGGGCTGGTCGACGGGCACTCCGAACGATGTAGTGTCCAACTGTCTGGAGAACGGCAGCTACAACATGGGCTACACTGACATCTCCATGAACCACACCGAGGGAAAGGAGCCATGGGGCAACAGCGGTGAGAGCACCAACAACTGGAGCTACCACAACTGGAACCAGGCATTCTATGTTGACACCCTGAGCGTGGCACAGTTGGTGGAGAAACTGGGCAAAACTAACTGGCAAGTGGTTAACGAAAAGGTGGTTCCCAAACAGAATCATGCCCCGATAACTGATATTACATTCCCCTTCTACCACTCTGGCACGGGCAAGATCGACGAGCAGCTGCTGGCCGAGACGCACCAGAGCAGCGTGGTGCTGACGTGGAACACCGACGGCAACCCCGTCGACTACTTCATCGTGTACCGCCGCGAGGCCGGCCAGGGCGACAACGACTGGGTGGAGATAGCCACCAACCTGGATCAGATGACCTACGAGGACAAGACCGTCTCGCCGCTGAAGAACTATCAATATAAGGTACGCGCGATGACCGACTGCGAGGGTAACCACCACAGCGAGACCCTGCTTGCGGACGGCGCCTGCAAGCACACCGGCCGACTGGAGGGCTATGTGCGCTTCAACGACGGCACCGGCATTGCCGACGTGGAACTGACCATCTCGAGCGGCAGCGTGAACGTCAGCGTCCACACCGACGAGAGCGGACACTACGTGGCCGACGAACTGCCCTACCAGGGCCAGCCGAGCATCACCTACGATGTGTACGTCGGCAGCATGGTGGAGGCCGACGTGCAGTCGTATTCCGTGACGTTCAACGGTGAGACCAACGACGTCATGGTGAGCGAGTTCACGGCCGTCAACGGCCGCCGCTTCTCGGGCTACGTGTACTACGAGGGCACGAACATCCCCGTGAAGGGCGTCAACTTCCTCGTCAACGGCTACAAGCTGTACAACGCCTCGGGCAAGCTCGTGGAGACCGACGAGGAGGGTAACTTCTCGTTCCGCGTGAAGAACAGCCGCAACACCATCCAGGTGGTGAAGAACGGCCACACGTTCCTGAACGACGGACAGTACACCAACAACTTCACCACCGACGTGGCCAACATCCGTTTCCACGACGCCACGAAGGTGAAGCTCGTGGGCCGCGTGGTGGGCGGCAACGACCAGGGCCTGCTGCCGCTGGGCAACAACCTGTCGAAGAATAACCTGGGCGACAACCTGCAGATGGTGCTGGCCCTGGAGGGCGACACCAAGTCGTGGCTCGTACAGGACGTGCAGCACCCGGAGCGCACCCAGCGCGACACCGTCTACCAGCACGCCGGCGGAGGTAACCACCAGACCAAGGTGACGACCCTGCGCAAGCGCATCGAGGTGACGCCCGACCCGGCTACCGGCGAGTACATGCTCATGCTGCCGCCCGTGCGCTGGAAGGTGCAGCAGGTGTATTGCACCGGCTACCCCACCCTCTACCAGAACGGACAGGCCAACGAGGTCATCGACCTGACCGACTGCCTGACGGTGAAGGACACCACCTACGTGGGCAGCTACAGGGATGTGGACAACAGAACCATACATGAGCCAAAGGCATCATATAACGCCATATATAACAGAATATATCGCAGCCCGGTGGAGCTGACCTACAAGCAGCTGAGCTACGACACCTTCAACTACTTCGGCGACAAGTTCTACAACGCCACCAACCTGAAGGGCGACCGCGTGAAGGTGCCGCTGGCCTACAAGAACCCTGAGGACACGACGACGGCCAAGTACACCTTCGGCCACCCCGTGTTCAGCCTGGAGCGCAAATACTACATCCAGGTGCAGGTGGCCGAGCGCTATCCGTACAACAACGACCTGACGACCGAGAGGATTGACTTCGTGCCCGTAGGCGGCGGCAAGGCCACCATGCACAACGGCTTGAAGAACGGCGTGGCCGTTGACACGCTGAGCCTGGACAGCCTCGGACAGGGCACCTTCGCACTGCAGGCCGACCGCGTGGCACAGCCCATAGGCACGGAGAATGCCCTGCGGACGGTGACCTTCAGCGCCATGCAGGACAATGTCCACTTCGAGGCCGAGCCGCTGCACGCCTACGTGCTCAACCTCTTCCCCCTGAGCGGCGGCAAGGAGCTGATGACCGACGGCCAGCCCGTCCTGTTCGACATCCTGCGCGACCCGCCGGGAGCCTACAGCTCGTCGACACTGGCCAAGGGTGCTACGCTCAACAACAGCTACTCCATGAACCTGACGATGGCCGGCGGCTTGAATTTCAGCTTCTCGGTGGCCGACAAGATGGACTGGTTTGAAGGCGATGCAGTTGGCGACATATATGAATTGTCTGGTAACTTTGACGGCGACTTCGACGGTATAGAGCATAGCTCGGAGAAGGTCGACGTGGAATACTCGGAGCTGGTGTTCAACTATAACGGCAGCAAGGCCTGGTCGCACACGATGGTGCTCTCCGACGCTGTCAGCACCAGCGGCGACCCCAGCATGGTGGGTGCCGACGCCGACCTCTACATCGGACAGGTGCAGAACGTGCAGGTGACACCGCTGTCGAGCATCAGTGTCATCACCGACTCGGTGTATCAGTCACGGCTGGCCCAGGCGGGCATCGGCCAGGCGAACACGAAGGGCGACGTGGCACAGTATGCCAAGTACGGCACGCTGGTCCACATTGCCGACGGTGTGGATGCCGACGGCAAGAAGTTCCATCTGGTGCGCGACGTGTCGCTCGGCTACGGCCCGAAGCTGAAGTCGAACTTCATCTATTCGCAGAAGCAGATTCTGGAGCAGATCATCCCGAACCTGGCTGGCGAAATCATGAACCACATGTTCATCGGCAGCAAGACCGATGCACAGATACTGGCCAACTCGACGCACAAGCCGGTCTACCGCTCGCTGCGCGAGCCTACCGACCCGAAGTTCGCGCTGCCCAACAAGCAATATAACACGACCGTTGAGACGCCCAACGACTCTACGCACTACATCATCGTGCTGCCCACGGGCAAAAAGGTGGGCGACTTCAACGACGAGGTGTCGGACAAGGGCGAAATCATCTACGCGTGGTCGAAGATGATTACGCAGAACGAGCGCGAGAAGCTGAACGCATCCGAGCTGGTGAACAGCTACGACATCGCCGGTGCGCAGGGTGTGAACTACAGCGAGACGTTCAGCAGCAGCTACTCGAACGCCACGTCGATGTACTTCCCCTACGGTGTGCAGCCCGACTACTTCGGCGGCAAGGGCACCGGCACCATCTCGGCGATAGCCTCGACCATTACCAACTATCTCGGCGCTGCGTTCTTCGGCTATATAGAGTCGTTTAAGAAGCTCGACCCGAAGGTGAGTGGTGGAGTGAAGAATCAAGAGTCGTCCATCAAGTTTGACGGCAAATACTTCCGCTGGTCGCTGACGCCTGTGCTGACGTCGCAGACCATCGGCACCAGCAGCCTGTCGAACGAGTACAACCGTACGGCCTCGTTCACCATTGCTGCTGCGCCGACGAGCCGTCTGAGCGTGGACGTATATCGTGTGCCGATGGCCGACATCACTACCGAGGGCGGCAAGTGGCTGCCGGAGGATGTGTATAGCAACTACAACTTCCAGAACGTCACCAAGGAGACCTTGGACTATCTGAGGCGTGAGGGCAACGTGCCGCAGCACAGTGACCCGTCGAGCTTCGTGTTCCGCACGCGCGGCGGTGTCACCTCCAACCCGTGGGAGGACGAGCGCAAGACGCGCTTCTACCAGGCTGGCTCCATCCTCGACGAGCGCACGCTGAAGGTGGACAACCCGTCCATCAGCCTCGACAAGCAGAGCGTGAGCGGTGTATCGGTGAACGACCCGGCGCGCTTTACCATCTTTATAGCCAACGAGAGCGAGAAGCCCGAGGCTACCGGCGGACTGAGCGTCTTCACGCTGTTCTCCGTGGACCAGGCTAACCCCAACGGTGCCAAGCTGAGCGTGAACGGACAGACGCTGACCAGCGGCGGCATGAGCGTGACGCTCGTGCCGGGCGTGACCACCCAGCTGGAGCTGGAGGTGCGCGCCGGACAGGGCTTCGACTACGAGGGGCTGACCATCGGCCTGATGTCGCCCACCGACCCCGAACACGCCAAGGCTACGGCCAAGTTCGACGTGCACTTCCTGCGCGAGGCCGGAGCGGTGACCATCTCGGCACCGGTCGACAAGTGGGTGCTGAACACCAACGCCCAGAAGGACGATGAGCGCGGCTGGTACATACCGGTCACCATCGGAGGCTTCGACCGCCACCAGCTGAACTTCGACCACATCGAGTTCCAGTATAAGGAGTCGCAGCGCGGCGACGACACCTGGACCAACATCTGCTCGTACTATGCCGACTCAACACTGATGGCCAAGGCCAACGGTGTGTGCGAGCTGATGAAGCCCAACGCCAACATCGTCACCGAGTTCTACGGCGACGGCTGGGAGATGGAGCGCAGCTACGACCTGCGGGCCGTGCTCTTCTGCCGCAACGGCGGAACATTCCTCACCACGCCGTCGAAGGTCGTCAGCGGTATCAAGGACACGCGTCGCCCGCAGCTGTTCGGCACACCCGAACCGAAGAGCGGACTGCTCTTGCTGAACGACGACATCGTGTTCAACTTCTCTGAGGACATCGACTACAACAACCTGGGCGCCTCCAGCCACTTCGAGGTAAGGGGCGAGGTGAACAACAATGACATCTCTGAGAATGTGAGCCTGCAGTTCACCGGACAGGCCAGCGTGGAGACGGAGGCCAAGCGCAACTTCACCGGCAAGGACCTGACCATCGAAATGAGGGTGAACCCCGCCGCTACGGACCGCGACATGCCGCTCTTCTCGCACGGCACCAACGGCCAGAAGCTGCAACTCTGGCTGACCAAGGACCAGAAGCTGAGAGCCGTGGTCAACGAGGAGACCTTCGAGTCGCAGTCGCCCATCCAGGAGGGCAGCTTCCGCCAGGTGGCTGTCAGCATCAGCCAGAAGGACAGCACGCTGTGGCTCTACAGCAACGGTGAGACCATCGGCAAGGGCTACAAGCTGAACACCCTGTACAACGGTACCGGCCCGCTCATCTTCGGCCGCACCAACGAGACTGACCGTACGGCCATCCAGTACTACGAGGGCCGCATGATGGAGGCTCGCCTGTGGTATCGCACCATGAACGCCGGACTCGTGGGCTCCTACGGCCTGCACCGGCTGACGGGCTACGAGAAGGACCTGGTAGACTACTACCCGATGAACGAAGGCTCGGGCGACTATGCCATCGACCATACCCAGGGGGCCAACGCCAAGCTGGTGGGTGCCAACTGGGCCATGCCGCACGGCATGTCGCTGCACCTGAACAAGGAGGACAACGGCCTGCAGCTGACGGACAAAGCCATCAACCGCTCGGCCGAGCAGGACTACACGCTGATGTTCTGGTTCAAGACCGACGCCGAGGGCCGCGGTACGCTGCTGAGCAACGGCAAGGGCCTGAAGGAAATCAGCGACGACCGCAACCGCTTTAACATCGGATTCGAAGCCGACTCGCTGACGTTCCGCTCGAACGGCTTTGCCACTAAGCTGGCTGGCAACTGGAGCGACAACCAGTGGCACCACTATGCCATGACGGTGAACCGCGCCCACAACGTGGCCAACATCTACATGGACACGGAGCTGAGCACGACCTTCGCTGCCGACAGCCTGGGCGGCATCAGCGGCGGAAAGCCCTGCATCGGCGCTACCGTCGACGGCAACACGCCGCTGAAGGGTAATGTGGACGAGCTGATTGTCTTCGGACAGGCTCTGCCGCAGACGCTCATCAAGACCTACTCGACGAAGGGTCCGAACGGCGACGAGGCCGGTCTGCTGACCTATCTGAGCTTCGACCACCAGGAGCGCAATGCGAATAACGAAATCGTCATGACGCCTTATGCATACAGCAGGAGGCTACACCTGGACGAAAAAGGCCAGGTGAGATACCAGGAAGACCCCGTGACGGGCAAGCCTACAGGCACACCGGTCCGCGACTACCTGTTCAAAGATAGCCCGGAGACGGTCATGACCCGCATCGATGCCGAAGTGGCTGCTCCCGTGGTGCCTAACGAGAACGTGACGAACCTGAACTTCAGCTTCATCGGCAAGGGCAACCAGATCATGGTTGAACTCGACGAGCCGGCTGCCAAGCTGAACCACTGCAACATATATGTGACGGTGCGCGACGTAGAGGACAGGAACGGCAACATGATGGCTTCGCCGAAGACGGCAAGTTATCTTGTTACCAACAGCAGTCTGGAGTGGCTGGTGAACAGAATGAATACCACCATCAAGTATGGCGATGGACAGGCAATAGACCTGCCGTTCTATAACTGGAGTGCGAAGAACCATACCTACAAGATAGAGAACTGCCCAAGATGGCTCACACTCAACAAGTACACCGATGCGATGGCACCGCAGAATGCAGACTATGTCACAGCAACAATCAGCAATGACCTGAACGTCGGAACGTATAATGAGATTATCTATCTGACCGACGAGGAGGGTATAGCAGAACCGTTCTACCTCAACCTGACCGTAGAAGGCGAGCAGCCTGAATGGTCGAAGAAGGTGGACAGCGACCTCCTCAGATACTCGATGAATGTTATCGGACAGGTTTATCTGTATGATCAGATTGACAGTGATTCACGCGACATCGTCGGCGTCTTCGACAAGGAGAATGTATGTCACGGTTTTGCTAACATCACTCACGATGAGCAGTCTGGTGATAACGCCCTCTACCTGACAGTCTATGACAATCAGGTGAGCGGTCGCGAACTGAACTTCCGCCTGTGGCAATACAGCACTGGACGCGAACTGGTACTGACACCGAAGCAGAACATTACATTCGAGAATTCGGCTATAGTGGGCAGCGGTACACCGGTACGCTTCGACGGAGGTGAGAGCTTCGTACAGAACTTCAGCCTGAAGAAGGGCTGGAACTGGGTATCGTTCAACATGAACAGTCCGCAGCTGGCTGATTTTAACTCATTGCTCAACAACATACCTTGGAAGGA
>JAEEGI010011722.1_pt1 | contig 18880 bp, 20 predicted proteins | sample 8958751 | NCBI WGS metagenome assembly JAEEGI01 (sample SAMN16246545, study PRJNA631951) | gut metagenome | biome: gut microbiome; feature: rumen; material: KS-attached | host: Bos | place: Iran: Karaj | collected 2018-10 | reverse complement strand
CAAGTGAAATTGAAACCAAGGAAAGAGACGGTATGCTTTACATTACTCGTCTTTACGACTGGCAGATAGTAAATGGTGGACAGACCACAGCTTCTATTTCAGCTTCTTTGTCAGACAAAGAAGTGGATCTGAGCAAAGTATTTGTCCCAATGAAAATCAGTGTCATTCGCGATTCTGACCATGATGATGACATTATCAGACAAATTTCTATCTCTGCTAATAGTCAGACGGCCATTAAGAATTCAGACTTCTCTGCCAATGATCCTTATTTGGTAGATTTGGAGAAATTCAGTCGCACTGAATGGGTGCCTAATGGAAATAACAAGCCATATTGCAAATGGTATTTCGAGCGCACACGCGGGCAGTATCTTGATCAGTTGGCTCAGCTCAGTGGCTACAATGAGAAGAGCTTTAAGATAGAGTATCCAAAATCTCAGAAGATTACTAAAACGGATATTGCTAAGTATGAAGCTTCATGGAAACAGCGCCCTTATGATGTGTGTAGAGGTGCAGAAAAGAACTACCAACTTTTTGTTAATGATATAAAGCGAGAGAAGCCAACCATCTCTGCAGTTTATTTCAAAAATGTAGTAGCCAAGGGGATACTATTCAATGCTATTGATGCGTTGGTTAAGTCGAAAGACTTAGGTGGCTATAAAGCCAACATGAATACCTACCTGATGGCATCTCTTTCATTCCTCTCTAATGGGAACTTAGATTTGACTTATATTTGGGAAAACCAAAAAGTTCAGAATGAAGTGAAAGAAAAAATAGAACTACTTATTCCTATCGTTTGGAATCATCTAACAGGAGGCTCAACTGGTGGAAACCAATCCTCTAATGTAGGCGAGTGGACCAAAAGAACAGAATGTTGGAATAAGCTTAAACTTAAATTGGGCGAACTTGATAAGTTCGAAGATGAATTACTTCAGCCAGATACCAATGAAGATGGTTCATATCTCAATGAGACCCAGCAAAGCAGGATTAAGGAGGCAGAGGCTATAGAACCAAACTATTGGTTTGCTCTGGCTAGTTGGGCAAAGTCTCGAAACTTGCTCACTCCAATTGAGAGAAAGGCTGCTTTCAACTTCGGAACTATGAAGTCTCGCAATCGTGGTATTACTTCTTTGAAACAAGCTTTGTTTGCATTGAAAATTGTGGAAAAAGCTGAAGAATTAGGATTTGAAGGATAAATAGTATTATTGTTATCATATGACACCAAGTAAGCAAAAAATAACCACATTATTGGCTGACGGAAGAGTTTTTTATATACCCTTTTATCAACGTGCCTATGTTTGGAATGAAAAAATGTGGTTTAGATTCATCAAAGATATGGAATATATCTCCAAAAATGCTGAAGAGTATTTCTTTGGTTCCATTATCTTAAAAGATATGGGAAATGAAGGCGAAGAATGGGACAGGCAGATTGTAATAGATGGGCAGCAGCGTTTGACTACCTTTGCTTTATTCATGAAAGTGATGGGGCTTTTAGATCCAAATATTCATTTATTTGAGCGAAGATTTATGCGTGATGATAACAGCCTCACCATTCGTCATTCATTAGCTGATAAGGAGGCATTTGAGAAAATTGCCTCCTTAAAGGAAAGGGAAGAGATACCCAATGCGGATAATTCTAATTTGTTGAAAGCCTTCAATTATTTTCTAACTAATGTAGATATCTCAAAAATAGATGTTAACAACATCATGGCTCGTACTATTTTTATAATAATCAATCTTGATAATAATGAAAACGAGCACAAAATTTTTGATACTATAAACTCTCTAGGTGTACGTCTTAATACCGAAGAATTGCTAAAGAATCATCTTTTCAAGGAAAGCACACTAGATAAGTATATTGAGATTTGGAAGCCAGTGTTTGAGGCAGACGAAAAAACTCTGTCATATTGGAAAGAGGAAATTTCCGTGGTCTCATCTGGAAAGAAATCGATTTCAGATCGTTTCTTTTACACGTTACTACAAATAATAATGCACGATCCTCGCAATAACATTAATAGTGAAGAGCGCAAAGAATTTCGTCTTATGAGGGAGGAGAGCCTTTTCAATAATTATCAAATGGTTATTGATCGTGGTAACTGGGATAGATTGGATTTCGCCCGCGAAATCAAATCTTATGCCGTTTTGTTCCGTAATATCTTTGTGCGAAAGGATATTCAAAAAGATCCCGAGTCTTTTAAAACGCCATTGAAAAGGATCTTGTTTATAGTATTTACATTAGACGTTTTTTCTATGCTTCCTTATATTCTTTATGTATTAAAGAATTGTCATGAAGAACAGGAACAAAATAGTATCTTCTCATTATTGGAAGCTTATATAGTGAGGCGTCTTATATGTAATAAAATTTCAAAGAACTACAGTGATCTGTTTACAGAGAATCTCATAGGAAATCAAATAAAAACTTATGATGCCCTATGCAAATATTTGAGTGCGAAGAAACCTTCAGAATCTCTTCACATGCCTTATGATATAGAGGTTGAAAAGGGATTCTGTAATAACACCTCTTTAAGTTCAGAAAAAGCTCGAGCCATACTCTATTTATTGGAATCTAAACTAAGGACTCGGGAACAAACGGTACTTAGACCTTTCAATGATTATTCTCTAGAACATCTTATGCCACAAAAGTGGCAAGAAAACTGGCCGATGCCAACAGGCCTCTCTGAAATCGAACAACTTAAATTTAAGGAAGAACGTAATAAAACAATCAATACATTAGGTAATATGACAATTATTACCCAAGGTCTTAATTCTGCTGTAAGCAATTATGACTGGAGTAATAAACTAAAACAAGGATTAGAAGATAAATGTAAGGGTATTCTCACAATGGAAACAGCATTAGCGAAACCCAATTGGAATGAGGATGAGATTGCCTTAAGAGCTATATGGCTTGCCGAAAAAGCTAATGAAGTATGGAAAAATGTTATATCAGTTGACGAAGAAGAAGAATTAAACATCATAAATCGAAGCCAAATCGATTCTTCACGTTATTCTTTGGATGGTGGCGTTACATATGAATCTAAGAATGCATTTGTATACCACTTCGTTAAATCGTTTATGCAAAAGCACCCCGAAACAACTATTAAAACACTGAAATCTATTTTTAAGGACGATTATCTTAAAGGATTCAAACGGTTAGGTTTTATTTGTTCAGAGGAAGAGATTAGTAATAACACATTAAAAAAAGGAAGGAAACCTACAGAAGATGAGTTAAGACGTTGGTACAAAATAGATCATGAAGATGCATGGCTAGTTTCAGGTGATGGTATTCGTTTCGTAGTAAGTTCTGAAATAACTAGAGATTCTGCTGATAAAGTAAAACAGATAGCAGAAAATGATGGATGGGAAATACTTGTAAAAGACTGATTTTTTTAGAAATAATTATTCAAACAACTAATGGCAGATAATACAAACAGTCAAAGTAACGAATTAAATATAGATCCAGAAGATATTATTTGGACTGATCGTGAATTTTCGTATCCAAAAAGGACAATAAGGCTTGGAACCTCTTTCAGTGGTATTGGAGCTATTGAATACGCATTTAAAAGATTAGGTCTTAACAGTCGCATTGTTTTTGCAGGTGATATTGATAAAAACTGTAAAGAATCATACTTTGCGAACTATGATATCAGAGAAAATCAATGGCATAGAGACATACATGATTTTGATGCGACCCCTTTCAAAGGTAAAATTGACCTATTCGTAGGTGGCGCGCCCTGTCAGGCTTTTTCAATCGTTGGTGATCAAAGGGGGTTTGATGATACAAGAGGTACTCTTTTTCGTGAATTTGCAAGAGTTGTAAAAGAGTGTCAGCCTAAAGTGTTTATATTTGAAAATGTTCAAGGACTATTTAAACATGATCATGGAAGAACATGGGAGGTTATTTATAACACTTTTCGTGATTATTGTGGTTATGATGTTCATTACCAACTTCTAAATGCAAGGGATTACGGAATTCCTCAAACCCGAGAACGCCTATATTGTATAGGATTTAAAACGCCAACTGAATTCAAATACCCGTCGCCTATACCGTTAAAATATAAAATGTTTGACTTCCTGGAAGATTATACTGATAGTAAGTTCTATGACGCTAACATGGGCGCTAAAATACTATCGCCAAACGAAGAGCATCGTAACGAACTAATAAAAGGTACTGAAGAAGAAAGATTTAATGATTTTGTATTCAAAGTCAAAGAAGTTGAGGATAAGTACTATCTTTCTGAGAAAGTTTCCAAATATGTTTTGTGTTCGGGAACAAAGACTTTCAAAACACCAATAAAAACTGACCTTGATATTGCAAGGCCATTATTACAAAGTATGCACAAAATGCATAGAGCTGGCGTCGACAATTATGTCAGCTACAATAAAACGAAAGGCATTAACGGATTGCGTAAATTAACGCCAAGAGAATGTCTTCGTCTTATGGGATTTAAAGATGATTTTAAGATAGCTGTTAGCAACACATCTGCATATATGGAGGCTGGCAATAGTATTGTCGTTGACGTCCTTATTGCATTACTAAAACAGTTAGACATTACTAAATACGGAATTGATAATGAAGAATAAATACTCTAGCATACAGAATACTAAAGCTAATCTTGATTTAGAAAACGATTGGCGTAAGTTTGAGTTTTCTCATCCAGAGAGGACTATTAGGCTTGGTACATCATTTAGTGGAATTGGTGCCATAGAGCATTCTTTCCATAGGCTCGGGATTAATTGTCAAATTCAATTTGCTGGGGATATTGATGAAAATTGTAAGAAAGCTTACCTTGCCAACTACGCCATTTCGGAAGATAGGTGGCATTCCGATGTTCATGATTTCGATGCTTCAAAATATGAAGGAGAAATAGACTTATTTGTGGGTGGTGCACCATGCCAAGCTTTCTCTTTAAGGGGTAAACATGGAGGGTTTGAGGATACCCGTGGTACCCTTTTCAGAGAGTTTGCTCGAATAGTAAAAGAATGCAAGCCTAAGGTTTTTATATTCGAAAATGTCAAAGGAATGTTGAGTCATGATAGAGGAAGAACCTGGAACGTAATTAAAGATACTTTTGAGAACTATTGTGGATATGATATCTATTATCAAATATTAAACGGAAAGGATTACGGTATCCCCCAAAGTCGAGAAAGATTATTCTGTATTGGTTTTAGGGAAGAAACGGAGTTTAAGTACCCATCTCCAATTCCATTGGAAAAGACCGCTTATGACTTCCTTCAAAAGACCTTTGATACTAAATATTTGCTGAAGCAGAAAGGAGTTAACTTTATTACTAGAAGTATCAATCACGGAAAAAGCTATACGCAAGTAAATGGTGATGTTATGCTTTGCCAAAAAAGAAATCAACAATTCAATTGGCATGGCGACTTCGTATATCATCCTAAGCTAAAGTCTGACTCATCTACACCAATGACAGATGATTATCTATATAAGGTCGCAGATTGCGAAGAGAATTATTATGTTTCTCATAATCCTCATCATTATGCTTTAACATCTCTTTCTGACACTGAAGCTACTATGGACAAAGTCTCTATGTGTGAAGTTGACACTACCTTTGGTAGATTCAGAAAGCTTACTCCAAGAGAATGTCTAAGAATGATGGGATTTGACGATACTTTTAAAATTGTAGTCAATGATACAGAGACATATAGGCAGGCTGGGAACAGCATTATTGTTGATGTACTTATTGCTTTGTTAAAACAGATTGATATAACTAAATACGGAATATAATTATGGCAGACCCTATTTGTAGATGGAGAAATTCATCAGTTAAACAAGTCGTAGAGTTTAATTTGTTGTTCCCTTTAAAACCTATTGAAAGGCAGAAGGGAAGAAATTTGGTAGAACAAAATTGGGCTATGTTGGGAGGAAAAGATTTCTTCACAACGCCTTACCAACTTGCTGCTCAGATGGCAATTTATTACGAAGACGCAAATCTTATTTACCCACGCTTTGACAAGATAATTAATCTAGAAGAAGCGTATGAATACATACAACAATGGGGAAGAAAGTATTATGCGCCGAACCCTTATACTAAAAGTATGCAGCAAAATCAAAAGCCAGTTGTTATTAACAGGTTTTTGGTGAATTGGGTGATTGAAAAAGGCGGTAGTGCTTCGTTTACAGAGGCCGTTAAAGAGATGTTTAAAGATTCTATCGGAAATACTGACATCTTAATAAATTTGATTAATAATTTTATGGATGTTGAAGTTGTCAACGATAAGGTTTCTTTAAAAGATCCAAGTAATGCAAAGAAATTTTCTATTGAAGAAGTTTGGCCTAATATATCAATTAATGATAAAAAGTCATTCTATGAATTCGTTGGAGAAACTAAAGTGCCCCATGGATCATACATTCGTAACAAGATTGGAAAGTCAAGACAGATCATTTTTTATGGTGCTCCTGGTACAGGGAAGTCTTATGAAATAAAAAGGCTGACACAAGATAAAGAGGTAATTCGCACTACTTTCCATCCTGATAGCGATTACTCAACTTTCGTTGGTGCATATAAGCCGACAACGATAGAAGTACCAGTCAGAGATGTGACAGGTAAAATTATAAGAGAGGACAATAAAAATGTTACAGAGAATCGCATAATATATGAATTTGTGGAACAAGCTTTCCTCCAAGCATATATCAAGGCATGGAAAGCTTACACGCAGATTGCTGCAGGAGAACAGCCAGCAGAGCAATATCTCGTTATTGAAGAAATCAATCGTGGAAACTGTGCACAGATTTTTGGTGATTTGTTCCAACTACTTGATAGGAATCGCGATGGTTTCTCTGAGTATCCTATTACAGCTGACAAGGATATGAAAAAGCAATTAGAGAAGACCTTTAAGGGTCTTGAAATAGCTGATGCAGAGAGAATCAATAAGTATTATAACGAAGATATGGTAAGCAAGGTTCTATCTGGTGAGGTTCTGCTGTTGCCAGATAACCTTTATATTTGGGCAACCATGAACACTAGTGACCAAAGTCTGTTTCCTATTGATTCTGCCTTCAAGCGTCGCTGGGAATGGAAATACATCCCTATCAGTGAAGGTAAGACTGAGACAGGTGAGAAGCTTGGCTATAAGATACTGATCAAAGGTAAAAAATACGATTGGTGGACTTTCCTCAATAAAATCAATGATGAGATTGAAGATACTACCAAGTCTGAGGATAAGAAATTGGGGTATTTCTTCTGTAAGGCCAATGATGGTATAATTGACGCAGATACGTTTGTCTCTAAAGTAGTGTTCTATCTTTGGAACGATGTATTCAAAGACCAAGATGCTAGTATCTTCAGTGACGATGAGGGGGAAATGACTTTCAGCAAATTCTACGATACAGATATCTTTGGAAAGCCTTTCGTTAAGGAAGATAAAGTAGTATTGTTACTACAGAATCTGAAAGTTGAACCTTTAAGTGAAGATGTGGTTTTTGATTCTGACGATGATACTGCATCTGAAGAGCAGGAATCAATAAGAAAGGAAAGTATTATCTCAATTCAAATACCAAATAACCCCAAAATACTAGCAGCTGAAACAACGCAATTTGATTCTTTTGTTAAAGCACTAAAGGTTATAGGAATTGAGAGAATCCTACCTCTTGTGGATACCTTGAAATACCAAAGGCTTAATTGTCCAGTTATTTCTACGATTAAATACCCTGCAGTAGAGAATAATGACAAAGGCTATTCATATTATCAAGAAGGTGCACTTTTCATAGTTAAAGGGTGTAAGTCGTATACTTATGTCAGAATCCTTGAAGATTTGAATAAAGCTTTAAATATTGGGCTATCAATAGAAACAAAATAAAATGCGCATACTGATAGAAGAATATAAATACCAAGTCCAAGATGTGAAAGATACCATCTATGGCATAGATGCCTTAGAAAACATCGAGGGTATTGTGAGCATCAACTATGTGGGCTATTTCTTTAACTCACATCCTGATGTTTACGACTGTGTTTTTATTCTTCCGAAGGTACTGCTCGAGGTGAATAATGGGCAAGAATTAGTTTTTGGTAAATATAAACCAGAAGATATTATCTGCATCAACGAACAATCGCCACTAACTAATGAGCAGAAGGATTTTATCTATGACTTCTCTGTCTGGATATATCGTGCTATAGTTGTGTTCTACAACGACAAACGAAATGATAGCTCTATAGTTTATCATAAAAAAATGGTGCAGGTAAATAAGGGGAGGAAACAGCGCAACAACACTTTCCTTGACATTCTGCTCTCGTTGATAAAGTTCTGTGAGGATAATGAGCAGTTCTTCATGTTTATTATTAAAAACATGCATGCTGGCCTTAATAAAATAAACTGGACTCGCACCATAGCGCAAACTAGTGCCATAATCCAAGACAATAGTGCTATTTATGTGAATCCTGTAAACAAGAAGAGGCAGATAAACTTTGATGAAGAGCTTTTGGTGATCTTCTTCTCTATCCTAAATTATATTCACTTGCATTATGGTTTTCCTGTGAGCATAAACTGCAACTATGAACTGATTACAGGAAAGAAATTTGATGCCTATCTGAAAGGTTTAGGAAAAAGAAGATTGCTACAGATAAAGTATAAATACTTTTCGGACAAAGCCTTGCAGCTTTGGAAACTTTGCTATGCCTTCTTCGAACGAGCCAAGAATGTGGCTATCAACATGGGGCAGAAAGACTATCTGCTGGTAAAGAATTTCAACATAGTTTTTGAAGCCATCATTGACGAACTGATAGGTGAAACTGGAGAGGTGCCTGCAGGTCTGAAGAAGCAGGAAGATGGCAAGATGGTGGATCACATCTATACCTATAAAGGCCTTACCACTCATGATGATGATAAGCCAGTTTATTATATTGGCGACTCGAAATATTATAAACGCGGAAACCCAATAGGACGCGAGTCTGTAGCCAAGCAGTTCACTTATGCTAGGAATGTGATTCAGTGGAACTTGAATCTGTTTATGAAAGGCGATGTGAATGATGAAGATTGGAAGAAAGACTGGGATCAATTCCGCGAAGTACCTAAGCTTCGCGATGATGTAACAGAGGGTTATAACATTATCCCTAACTTCTTCATCAGCGCCATGATGGAAGAAGATTTAAGTTATCGAGATACTATAAGACCAACTGAGAAGGAGAATAAGTATTTCACATCAGACCAGTTCCGCAATCGTCTGTTCGACAGAGATACATTGCTGGTATGTCACTATGATGTAAACTTCCTCTATGTGGTCTCTCTCTATGCACTAAACAATCGCTCTAAAAAGGAAAATTGGAAAAAGAAAGTGCGTGAAATATTCCGTAATGAGATTTCAGAAATGCTGCAAAAGAACTATCAGTTCTACGCCATGACTGCGCATCCTGATGAAGATGGGAAGAAGTATATCAAGACTCACTTCCAAGAGATTTTGGGCAAATTATACTCTCCTTACGAGAATACAAATTACTACTCATTAGCACTTGATAAGGAGGATAAAGATGCCAATAATAAGCTACTAGAAGAACTGAGAAAGCACTTCTATGTAGTGGAATGTGCATTGGGGGATAATCCTCAAGAGACCATAAGTAAAGCCATTGCAGGAACGCCTGCCCTTATCAAGGCGAAGCCTGAAGAGAAGAATATTCTTACAGGACTCGTTCGCAGGACTGCTTCTGATTATAAGAAATTCATGGATCATGAAGCTAAATCATATGTCATGGAGCGCATCCCAAATATCAACTTGATGGGCATCAAATACTTCTTACCAATGGTAGCAGGCAGTATAGATGGCTACTATGAAGTAGAACGAATAGGCTTTACTACTTTTGAGAATAATCCTGCGCTCAGACTTCGTTTGGGCAGGTTTATTTCTCTTGGAGATGGGATGGTGGAAATCTATAAGTCTAAAATGCAGCCAGGTGAATTGTTGTCTTATGAAGATACTTTAAATCTATACAATAAAAAATAATTTGTATCATGGAAGAAAACCTACGCCAAAGGGCAAAATCGCAACTAATAAGAGTCACCATGCCAAATGGTGAAGTAATCTGTTATAATAGATCACTTGAAACATATCTTGAAGTTTTACGCAAAATCGGTTCTGAAAATTTCCCCAAAATTAATCTGACTGCAGCTGGTAAATCTTTTTTCAGTAAAGAAATTTATCCGGAATTTAAGAATACCATGAAAGAAGTTTGTGATGAATGGTATGTAATTATAACAGGAGGAACACCCGGTATGTATATGCAGTTGCGTTCCATTGCACAACAACTTGGGCTTAATATGGAGGTGGAGATTGGCGATAATTTCATAACACAGAAAGCTAATGTTAGTAGAACAAGAAAGTCTGACGACAAACTGATGGTAAAGCTTCCTGATGGGAATTATATTGCTGGAGAGAATCCTATAGATACTTTATTGGAAACGATATATTATATAGGTCCAGAAGTTATTATGCGTAAAGGTTTAGAATATAAGAGTAAACCTATTGTTACTAGGAAAAAACAGTTTAATGGGCAGGTACAAGTAGGAAGTGATATGTGGCTGAATGTGCCTGGAACGACAAAAGAAAAATATAAGATGCTTGTCATAATTAATATCATGATGAAGCTAGGTCTAGAGATAACTCTCTTATAAATAATATCTTATAAATGAATATCATGAACCCTCATAAAATCTATGTTGCCAGCAGTTGGCGTAACGAACATTATCCCAAAGTGGTGGAAGCACTGCGGAATGCTGGGCATGAGGTGTATGATTTCCGCAATCCTCCCTTTGGTGATCCTGGGTTCAAGTGGAACTGCGTGAGTGAAGACTATATGGAGTGGACTCCGCAGCAGTATAGGGATATGCTTCAACATCCAAAAGCTGAGAGGCAGTTTAAGAATGACATTGAGGCCATGGAGGCTTGTGACACTTGTGTGCTGGTGCTGCCATGTGGGCGCAGTGCTCACACTGAGGCTGGATGGTTCGCAGGGAAGGGGAGAACGGTCATTGCTTATATTCCTGAGCGAATAGAACCTGAACTGATGTACAAACTTTTCAGCAGAGTCTGCTGCTCTATTGATGAACTGATTGACGCATTGAAATAGCTATGGATAAACTCACCACACAGCAGCGCCACGCCAATATGTCGGCCATTCATGGCAAGGACACCAAGCCTGAGATGATTGTACGCAAATGGCTGTGGAGGCATGGGTTCCGCTATCGGCTGAATCATCCCAGACTGCCTGGGCATCCTGACATAGTGATGCGGAAGTATCGCACTTGCATCTTCGTGAATGGCTGCTTCTGGCATGGGCATGAGGGGTGCAAGTACTACACTGTACCGAAGACTAACACGGAGTTCTGGGTGAACAAGGTGAAGCGTAATCAGGAGCGTGACCACAGGGTGGCTCTGGAACTGGCTAAGATGGGGTGGCACTACATCACCATCTGGGAGTGTGAACTGAAGCCTCGGAAGAGGGAAAGTACCTTGCAGTCATTGGCTTATACGCTTAACACCATCTACTTGCAAGACCGCAGAGTGAAGTCTTATGAGGAGCTGGAAGAAAATATTATGATTGCTGCGGAAGATACTCTTAAATGAAATAATATTCTTATCTTTGCAAAAACGACAGGAGGATATACTATGAATTTCTTTGATAAGTTTTTGGTATTTCTGGGCATCAGAAGCGTGCTAGGAAAGATAGATGAAGCTAATCGCCAAAGAGAGGCTGAAGAGGAGCTGCGTCGTCAGAAGGAATGGGAAGAGTGGGAACATCAGGACTACATCAATGAGCTGGAGGAGAAAATTGATGAAATCAGAGACCGCATCGATGATCTGGAGTATGAGAATGCCATGCGGGGCCATGATTATTATCAGGATGAGATTGATGAACTGAATGACGAACTAGATGACCTTGAGAGTGATTTGGATGACGCTTACGATGATTATTGATATGAAAAGATATCTTCTTCACATAGTGCTTTTATTGTTTGCTGTCATGACTATGCTGTCGTGCGAAGACAAGAGGCCTCCACGCCGTGTATATACGGCAGAAGAGCAAAGAAGGATAGATTCTGCGATGGAAGAGGGTAGGCGCAAACAACGTGAATATGACTCTATTCACAGAGTATTGGAGAAGGAACGTAAGGAGGCGCATGATGCGTATATCCGCCAAATGGCGCGCGATATAGTGAACTCTGGGAGCAAGGGGCGTAACTATAAAGAGCCTACGGATAGAAAACAAATGTATGAGGATGCGATGGTTGGATTCGACCGCTATGAGGATGTGGACGACGATGACGATATGCGAGGATTTATGGAGGATAATGATTAAAGGGATTTCTCTATGTGTGGAATATTGATCATATGCGGTTTCCTGATGCTTTATGGGCTTATCACTTTCCCATGGTGGTATAATGTTTTACTGATTCTTTCAGCTTTTGTATTTATCTATTTACAGGATAATTACTGGAAGAAGAAGAAAAAAAACGATAGGAGGAAATACTATGAATTTCTTTGATCAATTATTGGTGTTGTTTGGGGCACGTAGTGCTGCCAAAACCATCGCAAAGGCGGATGCTGCGAACCGGCAAGAGACGGCGGAGCTTATCCGACAGACTTCGTATGCGCATGATGATAGGGAAACGGAACTGGAGGAGCTTATTGAGAAACTGGAACAGAAGATCGACGAGCTGGAGGATAAGGTGTTTGACTTGGAGATGAGGGTGGATGATCTGGAAACGGATAAGCTGATAAACGACTACGATGTTCTGTCTGATAGGGTGGAATATCTGGAGGATTATATCTTGGATCCTTCTCGTGAGGATACGGAAGAACAAGAGCCTGAGGCGTAGGGTATGGGCATCTGGGATTTCATATCGGCTTTTTTCATCTCGCGCTATCTGGGATGGGTGGTGCTGGTGATCTTGGTGCTCATGGCGATAGTGGAGCCTCTGCTGGGACTGTATCTCTTCATTGGGGTGGCGATGATAGCGCTATGGGTTTATCTGAATTATAAGTATCGGCATGTGAGGAACGTGGAGGAGTATAAGGCTTGGGAGGCTCTCTCTGAGGAGGAGCGGGCCATCTGGATGGAGATAAGGATGAAGGATGATAGTGGCTACACGTATAATACAACGGGGAGGGCGGCCTTCGAGAAGCAGTTTGAGCAGGTGTTCTCCTTACGGGATTTCTTTAAAGGCAGGTTTGAAGGAAAGGTGCCTTTCCCTGAGTTTCGAGAGCTGGGGGAGGCGGTGATCTCTAATAAGGGGAAGAAGTTGATAGAGGATCAGGTGCTGTAATTTTGCTGACTAGTCCCTTTGTAATTCATTGCTCTTACATATAACTCGGGATTGAAGAATACGCCATCTAAGATATATAGACTGCTTGTGAAACTTCTTTAGAAACAGCAATGCGTTTTTGTATAATAAGGCTATAATTTCAATTCTCTTGATTAATTAGGTTTACCACAACTTTTACCATTACATCTTTTTCCTCTGTCTTGCTCTCTGCTATCATCAGCGTAAGGGCTACAAGGGTATTGTCGGCTATGCGCTTTGTGCCATCAGCACGATAGAGAATGCCGTTGTTGTTGAGGAACCAAAGGAACAAGGTGGCTGCTATACGCTTGTTGCCATCGCTGAACGAATGGTTCTTCGTAACCAGATAGAGCAGCATGGCTGCTTTCTCCTCCACGCTGGGATAGAGTTCTACACCATCGAATGTCTGGTAAATCTGCCCAATGGAGCTTTTGAAAGAGTCGTCCTTCTCATTACCAAAGAGGGTGCTTCCGCCAAATTTCTGGCGCAGTGACTTTATGGCTTCCATCGCATTGTCGTAAGTGGCATGGAACTTGTCTTCCTGCGTGGTCTTCTCCAGTTTTAAGCGCTGGTAGTCATAATCGTCCAGAGTGTCGAGGGCATAGGTGTAGTCAGTGACCACCTCAAAGAGGGCATTGGTCTCATCGGTAGAAATCATTGGCTGGTTTTGGATGGTACGACCAAGCATGCCAACCAACTGGCGCAATTCGGCTATTTGCTCGCTATGAGCGCGCTGATTCACGGCAAAACCTTTAACGAGGTAATCCTTCAACACTCGATTAGCCCATTTACGGAATTGTACGCCTCGTTTGCTTTTTACTCTATAGCCCACAGAAGTAACCATTTCGAGATTGAAATACTCCTTATCATGAGTTTGAGTCTTCCCTTCTATAGCACCATGCTGAGTGGTATTCTCAAATTTTGCGACTACCACTTCACCAGCAAGCTCTTCTTTGAGAGCATTGTTGATATGTTTGCTAACAGTCTTATAATCACGACCAAACAAATCAGCTAATTGCTGACGAGTCAACCAAATCATTTCGTTCTCCAAACGAACATCTATTTGTGTTTGTCCGTCTTCTGTCTGGTATATTACAATCTTATTCTTTTCCATTATGTTTTTCAACAGTAACAAACTGCGTTTTATTTCTATGCAAAAATACAAAAAAGTATTGGTGTAAACAAGAGAAACATATCTTTTATAAATGTTATCGTATGCCTTATTTATATAAGTGTCCCTGACGTAGAGGGGACTTTTTTTCGTTTAGTGTCACAGCGTCACGCGTCACAGCGGATTATCTTAATGCTCTTCGCAGGCCAATTGAGCCTCTGGCTCATAATCTGGATATCCCACGCTGACATCTATGCGTAGCTTTCCGCCCAGTCCTCGCTCCACGATATCATAGAGTGTCTGAAGCGTGATGTTGCTCCCGTCATTTTCTACTTTAGAAATGAAGGTCCGCTTCTTATCTATCTTGGCAGCTAGCTGCTCTTGCGTCATGTGGAGCGCTTTCCGAGCCTCACGAATCTGCAGACCCACACGCAATGCCTGAAGTTCATTCTCCAGTTTCTCTCGCTCCGGTGTTCCACGCACGCCGTAGAACTCGTCCTTGAATTGATCTAGATGACGCTTACGATGATTATTAGTAAGCAAACTTTCAGTACTGCATTCGCCTTTCATTTCATTTCAATATATTTCAAATATTTGTACACACACATTAAACTGGTGACTAAATTCGTCAACAGCCTGTTGACGAATTTGACTTTACCACCTCTACACGCATGCCCATGGCAGCAATGATTCTATAGAACATGCCAACACTTGGTGTAATCACTCCATTTTCTACCTTTGAGATATACGACTTGGTGGTCTGTGTGCGTTCTGCCAGTTCTGCCTGTGTCAACTTGGCTTCCTTACGAGCATCTTGTAGTATTTGACCAGAATAGAATGAATATGCATCCTCTTCAGCACGAGCACGTTCTGGGGTACCTGGCTTGCCAAACTTGGCATCAAGCACAGCATCATAATCCACGATTTTGTGATTGTTTGTCTGCATAATATGCCTCCTTTATTCTAATTGCTTTTTCTATTTCATTCCCTGGAGTCTTCTGGGTTTTCTTTTGAAATCCATTGAAGAGAACCACTATTTGTCCTTCGTCAAAGATGAAAAACACCCTGTAGATGTTCCCTCCATATTCTGTTCGTAACTCGTAAATGCTCTCACGTATTAACTTGACGAACTTCTTTGGAAGTCGATCTTGTGTTTTTAATAAGAGAAGTCCATACTGGATTTTCTCTTGCTCTTTTTCATTAAGAGTCTCCATGAAGGCTTCAAAATAGCCGCCGTATGTTCTTATTTTGCGTATCATGGTGCAAATATAAATAATGTTGTCAAATCTTGCAACTTTTCTATGATATTTTTTCTATGAAAGAATAATGTGAGAAATATTCTTTCTATTCTTCTGTGTCCTTCTTTTCTTTGGATGCTCTCAACTTATCAAGGTAGCCTGCTGTGATGATACCTGATGGCAAGGCGATAATGGCTATTCCGACCATGGAGGAAATAATACAGATGAGACGACCTACATCTGATATGGGGTAGATGTCGCCATAGCCTACAGTGGTGAGCGTACAGGCTGCCCAATAGAATGCATCGAAGAAGTCTTCGAAGAAATAGGTGCCTGTGCCTGGGTCTATCTCTTTTAGTTTTTTTTGATACTTTTTAAAAAAAAATATGCGATTTTGTTTGGAATTAAAAAATAATATGTATCTTTGCACCATGTTTTTATTTACCTGTAAATCTTTCATAGGTATGTGATATATAGGTGAAAGATATTATACTCCCAAGTATAAGGTAATTATAATAGTTTTGTCGTGTTTTATTTTGTGTTTGTGTTGTATAGGGAACCGCTTGTGAAAGTAGTTCCCCATTTTTTTTGTAAGAATGTGATATTTTTTTTGCTTTTCTATCGTTTTTCCCTAAATTTGCCAAATAATGCCTACTAGGGCATTTCTTGAAAAGGATAACTATTAAACGTAAATACTATGGATTTCGAAGAGAAAAAACAGGCATTGAAAAACTATTTGCTGGAACTGGCAGAGAAGGATGTGCTGGTGGCGTTTTCTGGTGGTGTGGACAGTAGTCTGATGTTGCGCCTCTGCTGTGAGTGTGCCAAGGAGAAGGGCACGAAGGTGTATGCCGTAACCATGCAGACGGGTCTGCATCCGCATGGCGATGTGGAGATTGCCCACCGTGTGGCTGAAGAGGCTGGGGCTGAGCACATGGTGATTCAGCTGAACGAACTGGACGAGGCTGGTATCCGCGATAATCCACTGGACCGTTGCTACCGCTGCAAGCGTCTGCTTTTTGCCAAGCTGCTGGGTAAGGCTGAACAGCTGGGGGCTACCTACGTGGTGGAGGGTACCAATGAGGATGACCTGCACGTGTATCGCCCTGGCAACAAGGCCTTGAAGGAGCTGGGTATCATCAGTCCGCTGGCTAAGATTGGCATCACGAAGGCTGAGGTGAGACAGATGGCGCTGGAACATGGGGTTTCGGTGGCTCGTCGTGCTTCTACGCCTTGCATGGTGACACGCTTCCCTTATAACACGCGTCTGACTTACGAGGATCTGGAACGTGCCGACAAGGCGGAGGATTGGCTGCGTCAGCAGGGTTTCTACAACGTGCGCGTGAGAATTCACGGGGAGGTGGTGCGCCTGGAGATCGACATCAAGGATATGGGGGCTTTGCTGCTGAAGCGTGAGGAGATCGTGGAGGAACTGAAGGGTCTGGGTTATACGTACATCACGCTCGACATGGAGGGCTATCGTCAGGGTAGTATGGACATCCATGTGAAACCTGGCTACGAGGGCAGATTATAGCAGGCGGCTCTGAATGGATAGCATCAACGCTTTTTTTACGCAACTGGGGTCTTTCCTTTGGGGCTGGCCCATGATTATCTTACTGATAGGAACGCACTTGTTCCTGACAGTGAGGCTGCGTTTCCCTCAGCGGAAGCTCTTGACGGGTATCCGACTTTCGATGAAGCAGGACAGCGGGGCCAGTGGGGAGGTGAGCCAGTTTGGCGCCTTGACCACGGCTTTGGCGGCGACCATCGGCACGGGTAACATCGTGGGCGTGGCTACGGCGGTAGCGCTGGGTGGCCCGGGGGCTGTGATGTGGTGCTGGCTGACGGGCCTCTTTGGCATTTCTACGAAGTATGCGGAGGGGTTGCTGGCTGTGAAGTATCGCATCAAGGGGGCCAACGGGCAGTGGGTTGGCGGACCTATGTATGCGCTGGAACGGGGGTTGCACATGAAGTGGTTGGCTATCATCTTTTCTATATTTACGGCTTTGGCGGCTTTTGGCATCGGCTGCACGGTACAGGCTAATTCCATCGCTTTGCTCACGAATGAGACGTTTGGTGTTCCGCAGTGGATCACGGGCTTGGCGGTGTGTTTCCTGGTGGGTATCGTCATCATCGGGGGCGTGCGTATCATCGCGCGGGTGTGTACGGTGCTGGTGCCTTTCATGGCGGTGTTCTATGTGCTGGGATGTATCGTCATCTTGTGCATGAACGGGTCGTTCGTATGGCCTGCCTTGAAGCTGATCGTGGAGAGTGCTTTTCATCCTTCGGCTGCTGGTGGCGGACTGGTGGGGGCGACGGTGATGATGGCTGCGCGCTATGGTATCGCTCGTGGATTGTTCAGCAACGAGAGTGGTATGGGTAGTGCGCCTATCGTGGCGGCTGCAGCTCAGACGCGCAATCCGGTGCGTCAGGCGTTGGTGTCGAGCACGGGCACGTTCTGGGATACGGTGGTGATCTGTGCGCTCACGGGCTTGGTATTGGTGAGCAGCATCTTGGCGCATCCTGACATCAGTTATGCAGATGGGGCGGCGCTCACGAAGGTGGCGTTCAGTAAGATTCCTTATATCGGGGCGCCTTTGCTGACGTTTGGTATCCTGACGTTTGCGTTCACTACCATCTTGGGATGGAGCTACTATGCAGAGAGTGCCGTGGAGTATCTGAAGGGTGGCAGGTTCCGTATGATCTATCGTGTGTGTTTCATCATCGCGCTGTTCCTTGGCAGTGCCATCAGTCTGGACATCATCTGGAACATTGCCGACTGTATGAATGCGCTCATGGCGATCCCGAACCTTATCTGTCTGCTGTTGCTCAGTGGCGTGGCCGCACGCGAGACGAAGAAGTTTTTGTGGAGCGGAAGGCTGGACGAGGGGGAATAGTTTAGGGTTTAGAGTGAATAGTTTAGAGTTAAGGGTTTAGAGTTTACGGCTTTGCCGTGAATTTCGGCTGCACCTCAGCAATTAAAGCAAGCTTTATTGCGTTCGGTTTGCACGAAATTTAGGGTTTAGAGCTAAAGACCCCGACCTCACTGGAGCAGCGTGAAGAGATTGCGAGGTTTTCACGTTAAAAGCGCTGCACAAATAAGAGCGCGAAGCGGTCGTCTTGCAGCGCTTAGTGAAAAGCGAAGTAATCTTAGCTGCGGAGGTGCAGTCGGCAGCTTTTCTTGATTCGTTCTTTTCCCTGCGGAAAAGAATGAATAATAAATTTTAAATTTAAAATAACACTA
>JAEEGI010011721.1_pt1 | contig 18881 bp, 18 predicted proteins | sample 8958751 | NCBI WGS metagenome assembly JAEEGI01 (sample SAMN16246545, study PRJNA631951) | gut metagenome | biome: gut microbiome; feature: rumen; material: KS-attached | host: Bos | place: Iran: Karaj | collected 2018-10 | reverse complement strand
CCCTTGTAGCTTATAACGGTATTTGCACCGATACCGTCGCAAGTGTGGTTCCTGTTGACCATTTCAGTATTTGGGCTCCCAATGTCTTCACACCAGACAGGATAGACAACAACCTCTTTTATCTTGTCACCCACGATGCGGTTGTCGAGGAACTGGTTATCTACAGCCGTTGGGGCTGCCGTATTGCCCGCATTGCGGGACCGCATCCTGTCTGGGACGGCACGGTAAATGGAAAACCCTGTATGGAGGGTGCCTATGTATGGTTGGCGCGTTATCGCGCTAACAGCGACCCTTCACGCATGATGGAAACTTTCGGCACGGTGACTTTGCTGCGTTAAGTTGTTAAGTTATAAACAGACCCCGTAGAAGCTTCCGTTTTGAGAATGACTCCTACGGGGTTTATTTTTCGTTAATTTACTGTAGTGATTCGATGTGTATCTTTTCCCTGTCTAATCAAGGATAAGGGTGTAGGGGGATGCTTAGTAGTCGCCGAGTTCAGTTTCGGGGAGCTGAGCAAGGGCTTTGGGCAGGTCGTCGGCGGAGAGGACGGAGCCGTGGTATTTGTTGATGCCTTGCATGAAATCCACACCGTAGCCCATCTCGGTGGTGAGGATGACGCAGACGGGCTTGCCTTGGCCGGTAAGTGATTTGGCTTTGGCCATGCCGTCGAGAACCTGCTGCATGTCGTTGCCGTTATCGATAACGACGACGGTCCACATGAAGGACTCGAACTTGGCTTTGAGGTCGCCGAGGTCCATGACCTGCTGGGTGGTGCCGTCGATTTGCTGGTGGTTGTAGTCGATGGTGGAGATGAGGTTGTCGACGTGTTTGGCACCGGCAAACATGACGGCTTCCCAAATCTGGCCTTCCTGCAGCTCGCCGTCGCCGTGGAGGGTGTAGACGAGGTGGTTGTCGCTGATCATCTTTTTGCCGAGGGCGGCGCCGATGCCTACGCTCATGCCTTGTCCGAGGGAGCCGCTGGCCATGCGGATGCCCGGGAGGCCGTGCTCCGTGGAGGGGTGTCCCTGGAGGCGGGTGCCGAATTGGCGGAAAGTCTTAAGTTCCTCGACGGGGAAGAAACCGCGGCGCGCCATGGTGCTATAGATGACGGGGGTGATGTGGCCTTGCGAGACAAAGAGCATATCCTGCCCGTTGCCTTCCATGGTGAATTTGGCGGGGTCGTGGTCGAGGATGTTGAACTGCATGGCAGTCATCCAGTCGGCGGTGCCGAGAGAGCCGCCGGGGTGGCCGCTCTTGGCGGCGGTGGTCATACGGAGTATGTCGCGACGCACTTGCGTGGCGATGGTTTTAAGTTCCTGTGTGGTTTTCATTATTCTATTTTTTTTTATTATCATAAATTACACGGCAAGATCAAGTGGTAAATCACTTATGTCTTTTAGTCTTTTACCTTCAATGAGTATTTGTAGCATTTCAATGGAGTCCTCTGCACCAGAGGCATCGACGGCATTGCGTAGTTCGGGGAGAGCAAAATGATATACGCAGTCAATATCACCTGTACCCAATGCTAATGAAGCCAAGCGTGACGGCAATGGTTCAGCAGTCACTACAACAATATGTGGCAGATGTCCTTTGCGATTCCGTATTAGACCGAGAGCCTCGGTTCTGCTGTTCTGTGCACGGTCACTCCGGATTGTCCATTTTGCCGAAATGGAGGCATGCAATATGGGTAGTCCTCCGTTTGCCTTACGGATGTCTGTCAATTTTGCACATTGAGTATCAATGATAAATGTTTGATTGTTGATTGTTTCGTCAGGCTCTGCCTCACGGTAAATGACCACATCGGGGGCAACCATATAATCGTTCCCGAGGCTAGTTGCTAGGTCAGCATTTTGCCTGACATATTCATTTAAAATCTCTAAATGAGCGTACTGAACAAAGTTGCTTGTCTTTATCTGGCTACGATTGCCCAGCTTTTCAATATGCCATTTCCCCGGTCGGATGTTCTGTAGGAAAGGAAATGTATTAGTCAGAAATGCCATATTAATTTGCTCGAACTTAGCACCAGATGTCTGCCCTTGTATTTTTTCGTGAACTTCAGCCATTAGGCTGTTGGCAATATGCCTAGCAATGAACTTGGAGAGTTCAGATGCACGGTCGGCATTGCTCGGAATGCCATCTTTGTCAATAGTTAACACATTGCCCGAAAGCAACATTTGGTGATATTGTTTCCGCTCTCTTGTAATTAGTGCTTCCATAGTTCATTGCATTATCTAATACGGTAATAATTCTTTCTCCTACAGCGCGGGCAACAGGTGGTGGAAAAGCGTTGCCAATCATTCGACAGGCTTTGGTCTTTTTGTCACCGAAACTCCAATCGTCAGGAAATCCTTGGATGCGGGCAATCATCCTTGGGGTGAGTCTGGGCATCCCTATAAATCCCTTGGCTGGAGACTCGTCGGCCACACCGCGACCATCGATACCCAATGCCGCCCAAGCCATTCGTGCTCGGCTGGGACCGAGATCAGCTCCACCGTGTTTTTTGCTCCCCCCCACAATGGTAGGGGCAATGTTGTTGGCTTTCTTTCTCCATGATTCAGCGTCTTCCCATCCGTTGGATGCCATAAGGTCATATAGTGTCTCACCAACGGTATGAGTGTCTTTTCTGTGGGGGAAAGGATATACGAAAGTGTCTTTTATTTTGTTGCTTATGCCGACAATGATGACTCGTGGCCTCAATTGTGGAACCCCATAATCAGAGGCATTAAGCAGTTGGATGTGGGTGTTGTATCCCATCTTAGTCAATTCAACCAAGATAGTATATCGGTATTGGTCAAATTTAGATGTCAACAAACCTCTCACATTCTCTATCATTACCACCTTTGGTCGTATTTCCATCACGAGCCGCAGCATTTCAGGAAACAAATCACGTTCATCCTTATTGCCTAATTGCTTGCCTGCCACACTGAAAGGGGGACAGGGTACACCACCTGATAACAGGTCAATTCTATTTTTGTAAGGTCTGCCATCAAAGTGATGTATATCTTGGCAAATGACATTCCACTTTGGTCTATTAAGGCGTAGGCATTCGCAATAGTCCTGTTCAATCTCTACCAAAGCAACATGCTCGAAACCAGCTTGCTCTAATCCCAAGGCTTGTCCACCGGCACCTGCACATATTTCGAGGGACTTGTACATTTTTGGTATGATTGTAGAAGTTAATAATTATTTTCCCATTTCTGGAAGGGATTTGCCTGATGTATGATATTATTTCCAGAGAGGTAAAATGTTATTTATAGTTTGAAAATGTATTGGCGGCTGTTCTGGTCGTAGCAGATGAGTTCTTCGCCTTGGCGGGTGCAGGTGACGGTGAGGGCGTTCTCGTGTTCGTCGGTCACGGTGCCACGGCCTTTGTTGCCTTTCATGGTGATGTGTCCCCAAACGCGGCCGTTGGCTCCGTGGCCGGAGATGTAGAGCACTTCTTCTTTCTGTGGCTCTTTGCGTACAGCGGCACGGGGTGCGGGTTTGGGCGCGGGTGCCGGTTCGACTATCTCAATCTCTGGCTCAGGCTCGGGTTCGAGGGATATTGTGTCGTAAACAGGTTCAGCAGGGGTCTGTGACCGGTTGCAGCCGAGGAATAAAAGAGGCATAACTGCCATCAAAATGAGGGATAAACGGATTTTCTTGCTATACATGATACACTATTATTTGAGACTACAAAATTACACATTTCTTTTGAATAATCTATTCTTTTGAAGAAAAATATTTTTTATCTCTTAAGATATGGGAAAATAATCGTAACTTTGCAAATTCAAATTATAGGCTCATTTTTATTGGAGATTAATGAATAACAGCATTATATGAACAAGAAATCGATTATCGGATTTGTATTGCTTTTCGGTATTTTTATCGGATACATGTGGTGGGTGGCTCCCAGCAAGGAGGAATTGGCCGAGCGGCAGCGTGTGAATGACTCCATCCGCCAGGCTTACATGGACAGCGTGGCATATGCCGACAGTGTGGCGGCGGTGAAAGCGCATCTGGACAGCCTGGCCATGCAGGGCGACACCAGCGCCCAACGTCAGTTGCAGAGAAACCAGCGCGGCGATATGGGTGTGTTTAACGCCAGTGCCGCCGGCGACACGGTGAACGTGACAGTGAAGAATGAGCTGATGACAGTCAACTTCACCAATATGGGTGCCCAGGTTCGCGAAGTGGTGCTGGGCCAGTATACCACATACGACAGTATGCCGTTGCAACTTATCACTCCGGCGGATGACAATATGAACCTCATCTTCTCGACAGAAGATACAAGGGTTATCAATACCAAAGACTTGGTGTTTGTGCCATATAGGGCGTATGGCGAGCGACTGCTGCCGATAGTTGCCGACAGCAACTACGAGATTGCCTCCAACGAGGCGATAGACCTGCATTTCCGTGCATATGTGGGCGACAGCAACGGGCTGAGTCAGGACAAGTATATCGAGTTCCACTATGTGGTGAAAGGCGATGAGTATGATGTGAATTTTGATATCAACTTCCATGGATTGAAGGATGTGGTTCGTGCTACAGACTATATGGACTTTGAGTGGCACAACAAGATGAACCGGCAGGAGAAGGTGGATGCCAGCAGCCGTGGCAGCCGCAATAGAAACAAAGACCCCGAGAAGTTCTATTCGAGCATATACTATAAGGCCGCCAAGGACGATGTGGATGAGGTGGGCCGTGGCCGCGACGGCGACAAGAATGTGAAGACACCCGTGGAATGGATTGCCTTCAAGCAGCAGTTCTTCTGCGCCATATTGGTGGCCGACAGCGTCTTTGAGAACGCCATACTTACCCAGACGACTGACAAGAGCAACGAGGAGGCCAATTATCTGTGCGACATGAACAGCACCATTGGCCTTACCTATACCAGCGGGCGCGATTGCACCATGGGAATGAACTTCTACTTTGGTCCCACCAAGTATAAGGATCTCCGCGCCATGCATCGCGGCTTTGAGAAAATGCTGCCTCTGGGCTGGTGGGTGTTCTCCAAGTTTGTGAGCCGCTACCTTATCATCCCGGTGTTCAACTTCCTGGAAACCTTCAACTGGAACTATGGTATCATTATCATCGTCTTCACCATCCTGTTGCGCTTGGTGTTGTTCCCCTTGACTTTCAAATCCTATCAGGGCTCGGCCATTATGCGCATACTGAAGCCTGAGATGGAGGCACTGAACAAGAAGTATCCCAATCCCGAGGATGCCATGAAGAAGCAGCAGGAGATGTCCAGGCTGCAGAAGAAAGCTGGATACAGTCCCTTGGCGGGCTGCCTGCCTGTGCTCATCCAGATGCCCATACTGACGGCTATGTTCATGTTCTATCCTGTGGCCATCGAGCTGCGCCAGAAACCCTTTCTCTGGTGCAACGACTTGTCCACCTACGACAGTATCCTCGACCTTGGCTTCAATATCCCGCTTTATGGCGACCATGTGTCGCTGTTCTGCCTGCTGATGTTCGGCATGCAGTTCTTCTATACTTGGTACACCATGAAGGGCCAGAATATGAATGCCGGCATGCCTGGCATGAAATTCGTGATGTACTTTATGCCTTTCATGATGCTCTTTATGTTCAACAGCATGGCTGCAGGACTGAACCTCTACTATTTCTGCTCGCTGACCATCACCATGCTGCAGATGGTTCTCATCCGCAAATTCACCAGCGAGAAGAAAGTCCGCGCCCGCATGGCTGCCTACGATGACAAGCACAAGAACGCCCCACAGAAGAAAAGCAGTTTCCAGAAACGACTGGAAGAAATGCAGCGCATGACTGAAGAGATGCAAAGACAACAACAGAAGAGAAAATAATAAACTAAATAAAACTCAAGACATGGTTATAGTATTAATTACACTTTTTATAGTAGGCTATGCCTGCATAGCCTTGGAACACCCTCTGAAGGTGAACAAAACGGCAACTGCCCTTCTGCTGGGCACTGCCTTGTGGGCGGTTTTCTCGTTCTGTAATGGAATCTTCCGGCCAGACCTTGCCGCAGATGAATGGCGTTTTTTCATAACGGACAATCTGATTGACAACCTGGGCGAGACGGCTGAGATAGTGTTCTTCCTTATGGGTGCAATGACTATCGTGACCCTTATCGAGGATTATCAAGGTTTCCGTATCATTACCGACAAGATTGTCACTACCAATAAGAAGAAGCTCCTTTGGGAACTGAGCATCCTGACCTTCTTCCTTTCGGCATTGCTTGACAACATGACCACCGCCATCGTCATGTGCGCACTGCTCAGCAAACTCATTGCCGACAAGAAAGAACGGTGGCTCTTTGCAGGTATGGTTATCCTGGCTGCCAATGCGGGCGGCGCATGGAGTCCCATCGGCGACGTGACCACTATCATGCTTTGGATTGGCGGGCAGGTGACCACTATTAACATCATGGTCAAAACCCTGGTGGCCTCGCTTGTGTGCATGGCCGTGCCTGTCCTCGTAGTGGGCGCTACGCTGAAGGGCGACATTACGCGTCCCGAAAGTGAGCAAAGCGGAGTGGATGTGCCAGTGCATCTCCGCCGTCTTATCCTTATTATGGGTATCGCTGCACTCATCTTCGTCCCCATCTTCAAAACCATCACCCATCTGCCTCCCTATCTGGGCATGCTTTTCGGCCTTGGTGTACTTTGGGTGACCACCGAGATTGTAAGCCGCAAATATGAGAAGGATGGTCATAAACTGCCTACCGCAGTCTCCACTCTGGAGCATATCGATGTGCCCACCATTCTCTTCTTCCTCGGCATCCTCATGGCCGTCGCTTGCCTCAAGGATGCGGGCATCCTTGCCAGCCTCGCTTCGGGGCTTGACAACGCTTTCCTCGGCATGAAAATGGGGAACGAGCCAGTGGGCTTCTTTATCATCGACCTTATCATCGGTGTTCTTTCTTCTGTGGTGGACAATGTGCCGCTGGTGGCAGCAGTCATGGGCATGTATCCCCTTGGCGATGGCGCGCTCTTCGATGTGAACCATCCCTTCTGGGAGTTCCTCGCCTACTGTGCCGGTACGGGCGGTAGCCTGCTCATCATTGGCTCGGCTGCTGGTGTGGCTGTCATGGGCATGGAAAAAATCGACTTTATCTGGTATCTCAAAAACATCACCCTCAAAGCCCTGGTCGGTTACCTTGCCGGTGCAATCGTCTTTGTGTTGATGGACGTCACACTCTTTGAGAAAGTAGAATGGCTTCGAAACTTGGCATAGCTTATAGCAATTGGCGCCGGCGCGGTTTTTGGCACAAGGCGCTGGACATAGTCGTATGGCTCTTTGCCCTGGCGGGATTCGCCATTATAGGAGCCTGGGCTGTGTATCAGTTGGGTCTTACCAATAATCGCGGTGCTGTGGACAAGAACTCCCGCTACATGCTTTCGATTAGCGAGATGGAAAGTCTGAAAGAGTCTGAGCTTACTCAGGAACAGATTCAGCGGAATTGGATGAAGCAGTACGTGAAACTGGCAGCCTTCAGTAGATTCTATCCTGTCAACGCACAGCTCATTACCACTGCCGCTCAGTATGGTCACGATCCGCAGCTTGTTGACCGCATGATTGCAGCCTCAAGTCTCTACATTGACGACCTCACGGAGTACAACAATCTTTTGCGTGAAGTGGAGAAGGTGTTGGAAAAACATCCGCAACAGGCTGCCGAAAACGTCATACCTTGGATGTGCGGTGCCGAGTGGCCGGCTCTCAAGAACGCCATCATTCGCGACAAAGCGCTTATCACGGAGGCTGGACGCCTTACAGGCGTCGAGCCCCGGCTGATTGTCGGCTGCCTTATCGGTGAGCAGATACGCCTGTTCAACTCCAACCGCGAAGCCTTTAAGCAATACCTCGGACCAGTTAAGGTGCTCAGCGTCCAGTCGCAGTTCTCCTATGGTGTCAACGGTATTAAGATGTCTACTGCCAAAACCATTGAGGAACACATGAAAGACCCTTCGTCCCCCTTCTATATGGGGCCTCGCTACGAACACTTGCTCGACTACACTGTTGAAGGACAGGCGCAGCTTGACGAGCGCTACAACCGCCTTGTTGACTATCGCAACCATCTCTACTCATATCTCTACACCGCCTGCATCCTCCACCAGACCATGCTCCAATGGAAGCGTGCGGGCTATGACATCAGCAACCGTCCCGACATCCTTTTCACCCTCTTTAATGTAGGCTTTGCCCAATCTGTTCCTAAGCCAAACCCTGTGTGTGGCGGCAGCCATATTAAGATTCATGGTCAGACCTACACTTTCGGAGCCATTGGTTTTGACTTCTACTATTCGGGTGAATTGGCTGAAGATTTCCCGTTCTGGCGCCAGCGCTTCATTCCCGGCGATAAAGAGCTTACAGAAGAAGAAATCGCCTATATACAGGGCAGTGTCAGTAACTGCAAGCGTCCGCCTCGCGGGTGGGAATATGTGAAAAAGGACAGTGTCGTCGAGCCACACCGTGAATATGACGATGCCCTCTATGACGTTGATGACGATGAGTTCGCTGGTACCTATGCCAACGAATGATAAAAGCCAATACTATGCAAGAGACGACAACAAAAACAAGAAACTACTCCCTTGACCTGCTGCGCATCTTAGCCTGCATCACAGTAATCCTGTGCCACACCGCAGGCTCTCCGCTCATAGCACACCATGTCGAGCCGGGTACACTGTGGTACAACGAATGCCTGTTCATGCACTCTCTGACCCGATGGGACATAGCCATCTTCGTGATGCTTCCAGGCTTCTTCCTTCTCAACCCCAAGAAAGATGTAACTATTAGTGCCATATTGGGGAAATATGTGATGAGGGTTCTGGGCGCATTAATTTTTTGGTCGCTCTTCTATGGGCTGACACTTCGCAAGGCCCTCTACCCCCTGGGAACGCAGGAAGGCCATTTCTGGTATCTTGAAATGATTATCTGGGTCTATCTCTCAATCCCCATCCTGCGCCTTGTCGCCGTAAACCAGAAACTGACAAAATACTTCATTTACGTATGGCTGTTCTACCAAGTCTATACCTTTATTGGAGCCTTCGTCACCATGCCTATAAAGATTCAGAACATGGTGTTTGCCAATTTCGCGGGATTTGCACTTCTTGCCTATCATCTCAAGACCGTTTTCGTCAACCCTGAGGATCCGAAGAAAATCCGTCGGCTCAGCCATGTCATTTACATCTTTGGAATCATTGGGCTGGTGGTCTCTGTGGCATCCTGTCTCATTTCCCAGGATGAAGAAAATATATTCATGAGTTTCTCGTCACCCAACACGATAGCCATTTCAGTAGCCATGTTTGTCTTCGCTATCTGCCATCCGCTCAACCTCCCTCAGCGTAAAGGCGAGATTGTTGAAAACATCGCCCGTTGTACATTCGGTGTGTACCTGACCCATATTTGGGTGCTCATCATGATTTACAACAGGCTTCACCGCTTTATACAAGAGCCAATACCTTTGGTACTCATCTGCGTAGCCACTGCATTTGTGACAGGCATTGTGGTAACATATTTTCTGAGAAAGATACCTTTCTGTCGTAAATATATTGTTTAATTACACTGATTCTATTGTGTCGACAATGCCTCGAAATTCACGAAATAATCAAGAATTTGTGTTGGTTTTGACCGATATGTAGATGATGATAGAGTGGGTTTGGATAAATATTATTTATTGATATATATAAAGTTAAGTTTTGTGTTGCATTTTTTTTTAATAAAAATGATTGATAATTGAAAAAAAAGTAGTAATTTTGCACCCGCTTTTGAGGCACGGAGTGTGGATTGTTGATGCTCTTTCCTCCTCTTGCCCGGCATAAGAAAATAGAGTTTTATATTCGTCAAATAGACGTTTCGCAACAGTCAGAAACAACAGAATAAAAAAATGGCAAAGAAAAACAAAGACGCAAGAGTGCAGGTGATTCTGGAATGCACCGAGCAGAAGAATAGTGGTGTTCCCGGCATGAGCCGTTATGTCACTACCAAGAACAAAAAGAACACTCCCGAACGTTTGGAGCTTAAGAAGTACAATCCGTACTTGAAGAAAATGACCGTCCATAAAGAAATCAAATAAAAGATAGGAGATAGAGTACTATGGCAAAGAAAGTTGTTGCTACCCTCAAAACCGCTACCGGTAAGAGCTACGCTAAGGTAATCCGCATGGTTCGCTCACCCAAAACCAATGCTTACACCTTCCAGGAAAACATTGTCCCCTCCGATCAGGTACAGGATTTCCTCAAACAGAAATAAACAAGACACTGTAATAATATTTTTTTTCATACGCTTTTGTTTTAGCCTCCGTTGTGAAACGGAGGTTTTTTGTTTATCGCTCCATTCAGTACACTCCAGCTGGAAAAAGGAGCAGCCCTCGTCTTTCAGCCCTAATGGCCAAAGGGGTTCAAGGGAATGATGAACACTTCTGTCTGATATGACAGAGGAGTGCTGATGAGGAAAAGTGTGTGGGACTAAAGCGTGTTGCCGAAGTGGAGCTTCAGGTCCTGAAGTTTTTTGTCGCGTTGGCGTTTCCACACCTCGGTGATACATTCTTTGGTCGAGAGGGGGAACTCTGCTTTCATCATCCAGTCGTAATAGGCAGGTTCGATTTCGAAGACGGATTCGAGGGTTTTGCCCTTGTGTTTGCCAAAGTTGAATATCTCCCGATGCTGTTTGTCGTAGCCAATGTGGCCTACGAGGTCTGCCCATTGGCTGTTGGAAGTGAAACGGCTGAGCTGCTCTATATCGTTTGCTACGGGCTGGCTGACGGTGCCGTCAGGGGCGGTGTAGTCGACTCCATCATATCGGTCGAGCTGGGCTTTGAGCACTTCGTATGTGGCGATGGTGTCGGCATCGGCACTGTGGGCGTTTTCAAGGTTCTTGCCACAATAGAATTGGTAGGCGGCCTTAAGGGTACGTTGCTCCATCTTATGGAAGATGTTCTGGACATCGACGAGTCTCCGGCATTTGAGGTCGAAAGGCTGTCCGGCGCGGAGAAATTCCTCCACCAGCAGCGGTACGTCGAACTTGTTGGAATTGTATCCTGCAAGGTCGGCATCGCCGATAAAAGCGGCTATCTCGGACGCGAGGTCACGGAATGCAGGTTTGTCGGCCACATCGCTATCGCTGATGCCGTGGATGGCGGTGGTGAATTCGGGTATATGAAGCGTTTTTCCGCTGTTGTCGACGGGACGGACACGGTGCACGAGAAGTTGCGTGCTTTGGTCTGGATTTACCTTGTAGAGGCAGATTTCCACAATGTGGTCAGTCCCGACATTTACTCCAGTTGTTTCGAGGTCGAAGAAGACAATGGGTTTTTGTAGGTTGAGAAGCATGTGCAGTGTGTGTTATAGGTTAAGTGCAGCGCGATGTATGCGCAGGAGAGTTGTGAGGAGACTTTCGGCAAGGTCAAGCCGGAGCATGTTGGCCCCGTCGGATTTGGCGATGGCGGGGTTGGGGTGGGTCTCCATAAAGATGCCGTCGCAGCCTACGGCTACGGCAGCCCGGCCGATGGTTTCTATCATTTCGGGATTTCCCCCAGTAACGCCGGATGTCTGGTTAGGCTGCTGCAGGGAGTGGGTGATGTCAACAATCACGGGAACGCGGTTGCGCTGCATGATGGGTATGCCACGGAAGTCGACGATGAGGTCTTGATAGCCGAAGGTGGTGCCGCGTTCGGTAAGCATGATGTTGTGGTTTCCAAAATAGGTAAGTTTGTCCACCACATGAGTCATGGCCTCGGGGGAAAGGAATTGTCCTTTCTTTACATTGACGCAGCGTCCTGTCCGGGCGGCGGCTTCGATGAGGGAAGTCTGTCGGCAGAGGAAGGCGGGTATCTGCAGGATGTCTACGCAGGGGGCCGCCATTTGGGCATCCTGTTCACTGTGAATGTCTGTTACAACAGGAATCCCGTATCGGTTGCGGATGGCATTGAGGATGTCAAGACCGGCTTGGTCTCCGATGCCTGTGAAGGAATCGATACGGGATCGGTTGGCTTTGCGATAGGAGGCTTTGAATGCAAAAGGTATTCGTAGCCGTGTTGTGATTTCAGCGAGCTGTTCGGCGATGAGGAACGGTGTCTGCTCGTCTTCTATTACACAGGGGCCGGCAATAAGGAAAAAGTTCCCGGTGTCGGTGTTTTTTAGGTGTTCTAATGATGGGTACATGGGGGAGTCTGGGTGGTTGAGGGAAGTGGTGGAGTGGGATGGTTAGAAGTTGGTGTCGATGGCGTCGATATCGCTTGTGGTGTCATCAATTTCGTGGTCGTTTTCATCGCTGCTGTATTCGTCGCGGCGGCGTGAGCTTCCGCGCTGCAGGGAGATGATGAGGGCTCCGATCATACGGGTGAGTTCCATAAGGTATTCGCGTGACTGGTTGCATTTCTCCTCGTCGAAAAGACCGAGGTTGGCGGCGATGGTGGTGTAAACAATGCACTCGCGTATGGCGGATTTGGCTATTTTCAGGTAATGCTCAAACTGGTTCTTATTGCGCGAAGAGCCTTCTGCGATGTTGAGGGCGATGTCGTAGGATGAGTGGCAGAAAGAGTTGATGAGGTTGCGTTGCATGTCGTTGGCGGGCTGCCCGACGTTGGTGATAATCCACGAGCTGTAGTCCGTTGCTTTTGCATAGATGCGGAGGTCTTCGAAACGGAAGAAGCTGACAGGTTTTTCTTGTGTGTTTTCCATGATGTGATGGTGTTTAGGTGTTATTATTTCAGTTTTTTTTCTTTTGTGTATATAGGCTTGAGTTTCGTGCCTTCCCGCATTGCAATGTTCTTGAAACTCGGTGGTTTTCTATTTTATTTCGGCAAAATAGTTCATAAATTGCGTACGCATGAGCATAGAGGCTTTGTCGGTCTGCTTGAGTGCCAGTTTGCCGCGGAACTGGTCGATGCAGTCGTAGTTTTTCTGTTCCATCCAGCTTTGCAGGCCGCTATTGAGTTCTTTCATGTATTCGATGCCGTTCCGGTAGAGACATGAAGCCACCTGCACAGCGTTGGCGCCTGCCAGCAGCAGTTTAACAATGTCGTGCGCGTTGCTCACACCAGTGGTGGCGCAGAGGTTGCAGCGCAGTTTCTTGCTCAGGATGGCAGTCCAGCGCAGGGTGTTGTACAATTCGCCGGGCTGTGTGAGGGAGTCGGCGTTGCGCAGGCATTCCTGGTCAATGTCGATGTCCACCTGCAGGGATTTATTAAACATGGTGATACCCTGGATGCCCGACCATGACAGTTGTTGCATGAATTTGGCGAGGTCGGTAAAGTAAGGCCCGACTTTGATGCTGATGGGTATGCTGATAATCTTGCGCAGCGACTGGATGATGTCGCTGAAGGTACGCTCCACGTCATCGGTCGAGGTGGTTGTGTCGAATGGCATAATGGCCATGTTGAGCTCCAGCGCATCGCAGCCCGATTCCTGGAACTGCTTGGCATAGGTGACCCAGTTCTCATGCGAGAAACAGTTGATGCTGCCAATGACCGGGATGGAGAGCTTGGACTTGGCCTCCCGAATCAGGGAGAAGTATTTGGCCACAGAGTCGGCCGCCACGTGCTGGGCAATGTATTCATAGCTGTCCCCGTAGTTGCCCACAGGAGCGTGTATATGCGTGTTGCGCTTTATATCATAGATAATCTGCTCTTCGAAGATGGACTTAAGCACCACGGCTCCGGCACCGCATTCTTCGAGTTTGCACAGGTTGTCTATATTGGCGGTCAAGCCGCAGCTCCCTGCCAGGATAGGGCTGTTCAATTCCAGTCCGAGATATTTTATTTTTGTGTTCATAATCCCTTGTTTTTTGTGGTATTCTTAATATAAAAATCCAATTTGCAAAGATATATAAAAAATGCAATTAAAACTTTTTTTTTATGAAAAAAAAACGGGGGGTCTGCTTAATGCATTAGGATATAGTGTATTGTAAAATGTTAAAAATGAAACTGGGGATGAGAAAAAGCGGAATAATAAAAAATATTTCGTCCCAATGAAAAAAAATGACTAATTTTGCACTTTCAAAAAAAACTAAAATAAGTCATAATGAAAGAGAATAACGAAGAGAAAAATCTTGAGATTGGCGGTATTATCACCAAAACCGAACAGTACATTAAAAAGAACAAAAAGGTTCTTATTTCTGTGGGTGGTGCCATAGTGGTGGTGGCTTTGGCCATCTGGGCTTATGTTGCCTTGGTTGCACAGCCCCGTTCCCTGCGCGCTGCCGAGGACATGTTTGCTGCCGAGCAGTGGTTCAATCAGGGCGACTTTGAGAAGGCTCTCAACGGCTCTGACGACTACATGGGCTTCAGTGAGATTATCGACGAGTATGGCTGCACCAAGTCTGGCAACCTGGCCAAGTACTATGCCGGCATCTGCCAGCTCAACTTGGGCAAGTACGACGAGGCTATCGACTATCTCAAATCCTACAAAGGCAAGGACATTTTCACCAAGTCAGAGGCTCAGATGCTTTTAGGCGATGCCTATGCTGAGAAGGAAAACCCCGCCGAGGCTGTCAAGTACTATGAGAAAGCTGCCAAGGCTACCGACAACTTCATCGTGGCTCCCACTGCCCTCTGGAAGGCTGGCATGATGTATCTGCAGCTCGACCAGAAAGAGGCTGCCGTCAAGGCTTTCCAGCAGATTAAGGACAACTATCCCGAAAGCCCCGAATGGAACGAGGTTGACAAGTATCTGGCATACGCCGAGAACAAATAAGAATAACAAACCCTAAAGAGAAGAGGCAAACCCGTCCTGGTGTTTGCCTCTCTTCTTTTCTATGCAGTTGGAATCTTGCTGACCGAGCCGTCAGTCCGTGGTGAAACGGAATCGTGTGTGGCTCTCGTAGGTCTCGCCGGGATTCAGGTATGCATTCGACTCCTCCCAGTTGTGGTTGGGGCTGTCCGGGTACTTCTGTGTCTCCAGGCACACGGCACTCCGCTGCCGATAGCGGATGCCTCCTTTGCCCTTCACTGTGCCATCGAGGAAATTGCCGGTATAAACCTGCATCCCTGGCTCGGTGGTGAACACTTCCATCACGATTCCTGTGGCGGGGCTTGCCAGCCGTGCACAGGGCTTCTCCATGCTGCCGCGGGTGTTCAGCAGCCAGTTGTGGTCGTAGCCCTTTCCATTCTGCAACTGTTCGTTCTCAAGCCCGATGTCGCGCCCTATGGCCTTCGCCGTGCGGAAGTCAAAGGGCGTGCCTTCCACCTTGTCAAACCGCCCGACGGGCAGGAATGTGGCATCGATGGGGGTATAGCGGTCGGCATTGATAAAGAGCAGATGGTTCAGCACATCGGTGTTCCCGTCGCCGTTGAGGTTGAAATAGCTGTGGTTCGTCATATTGATGACCGTGGGTGCATCGGTGGTGGCTGAGTACTGGATGTCTAATGTGTTATCGTCTGTCAGCGTGTAAATCATCCGCACATGCACCTTGCCGGGGAAGTTGTTGTCGCCATGCGGGCTGGTGAGTTCTAAGACGATGGAACTATCCGTCATGCTTGCCACGTCGAACAGCTGATACTGCCACCCCGTCGGGCCTCCGTGCAGACAATGGGGGCCGTTGTTCTGAGGCAGTTGGATGGGTGTCCCGTTCACGGTGATGCGGCCGTTGCCAATCCTGTTGGCGTAGCGTCCTATGGCTGCGCCGAAATCACTCAGGTTGTTTTCGCGCAGATAGTCCTCCTGTTGGTCAAAGCCCAGTACCACGTCCTGCGTTCTGCCGTTGCGGTCGGGCACCAGCAGCGACATAATGCGGCCGCCGTAGTTTGTCACCCGTGCCGTCATGCCGTGCCTGTTTGTAAGTGTGAATGTCTCCATATTCTTGTTGCTATTAACAGTTTCTATTACCTCTTTGTTCGCCTGCCGAATCTCCTCGGCCACCACTTTCAGCTCCCGGCGGTCGTAGGTCAGCAGCCCGTTCACCTCGCTCTCCACGTCGGTGGTCTGGGTATATACCGCCGCGCTGTAGCCCTGCTTCACCAGTTCCTTCAGCTCCTTGGCATACTTTATATATTCATCTGTCACCTCTCTGCGGTTCTGGAATTTCACGTAGCCCCAGTTCTGGTCCTCCTTCCACAGGTGTCCAGGCAGGGGCAGTCCGATGCCCCCGTATTCTCCCAGCACGTTCACACGGGCAAGGTCGGTCAAGGGCTTGGTGGGCTGTGGGTAGTGGTGCAAGTCAAACAAGTCCCCGCAGGCGCGGTGGTTGCCCCCGCTGGCGGGATTCACAAGCCGTGTGGGGTCAAGCTCTTTGGTGAAGGCCGCCACCTTCTTGGTTTCAAACTGGCCCCAGCCTTCGTTAAAGGGCACCCACACCACCACGCAGGGGTGCTGGCCGCATTGCTCCACAATCTCCCGCCACTCGTTGTAGAAGTTGGCAGCCGAGGCGGCCGAGCGCTGTTTGTCGGTGCCGCCGTTGTCCTTGTAGGGCTCCCACTGGTTGCCGTAGTCGCCGCTGGGCATGTCCTGCCACACCAGCAGACCCAGACTGTCGCACAGGTAGTACCATCGGTCTGGCTCCACCTTCACGTGTTTCCTGATCATGTTAAAGCCCAGCTGCTTTGTCACCAGCAGGTCGTAGCGCATGGCCTCCTCTGTCGCAGCGGTGTAGAGACCGTCGGGATACCACCCCTGGTCCAGCGGACCGTAATGGAAATAGTTCCTCCTGTTCAGCTGCATGCGCAGGAATCCGTTGTCAGGGTCTTTGCCGGTGCCGATAGTGCGCATGGCGGCATACGATTTCACCTCGTCCACCACCTTGCCACCTTTCCGCACCACTAAGCGCAGCCCGTATAGGAATGGCCGCTCGGGGCTCCACAGCTTGGCGTCGGGCACCGACAGGCGAAGGGTGCCGTTGGGCATCCCCTTGGCTTGCGCCACGGCTCGGTTGCCGTCGGTCAGTGTGGCCTCCACGATGCTCCCGTCGTTGCCACCGCTGCTGCTCAGCGTCAGCTCAAGGGTGCTGTGCTCCACGTCGGCCACAGGAGTTATGCGCGTCAGATGGTTCTCCGCCACAGGCTCCAGCCACACCGTCTGCCAGATGCCGCTCACGGCGGTGTACCATATCGAGTGCGGGTTGAGCGTCTGCTTGCCTACAGGCTGGTAGCCTTTGTTGGTGGGGTCAAACACCCTCACCACCAGTTTCTGGCTTCCCTTGGGGTTCAGATACGGGGTGATGTCAAACCCGAAAGCCGTGTATCCCCCCTTGTGGCACCCGATGTGGATGTCGTTCACATACACGTCGGCTTGCCAGTCCACTGCGCCGAAGTTCAACATCACGTGCCGTCCTTTCCAGCGGGCAGGGACGGTGAACTCACGGTGATACCATAACTCTTCTTTCTCTGTCAAAGGCTTCTGCACCCCTGACAGCTGCGACTCGATACAGAACGGCACCGTAATCTTCCCGTCCCAGCGGGCGGGCTCGGGGCAACCCTTGTCCTTCACGGCATAGTCCCACTGCCCGTTCAGGCACAGCCACTGGCTGCGCTGCATAATGGGGCGGGGGTATTCGGGATGCGGCATCGCCTTGTCCACCTTTTCGGCCCATGGGGTCTTCAGTGTTTGCGCCGTGCAGCACCACGCTGCCATCGCCGCTATCAATAATACAATTCTTTTCATAACTATTGAATGTGTTAATGCTTGAATGTGTTAATGTGTTAGTCCTTGGCGCATCAAGACTCATGAAATAAAGAATTAACGAATTAATGAATTCTTTACATTCCAAATTATGGGTGATATTAAAAGTTGATAATTGTAAAATATCCAGGTGCGGCAGCAACTTTCAATTTTCAACTTTCAACTTTCAATTTCCTACAACGTTTCTCCCAGTAGGCGGGTTGCACAGGCCACGAGGTCGTTGCACGAATGGTCCTTGCCCTGCATCTGCAGCAATTTGTAGCAGTTCAGGTCACCGTTTTCCTCGCGGAACCGGTTGCCCAGCCCTTTCACCATCATGCCCTGGTCGCACAGGCCGCACACCAGTGCCATGCCCGTCACGCAGCCGCAGGTCTCCCGCAGCCCCGATATGCCGCGCCCGAAGGGTGCGCACATCTTCATTGCTGTATCGTTGTCCACAGGCAGCTTGTCGGCGTAGGCCATCACCACCGACTGGCAGCAGTTCATTCCTCGGTTGTGCAGTTCGCGGGCCGTAGCCACGCGTTTTTCAATCTCTTTTGTATCCATGATTTAAGAAATTATAATTCGGATTGCAAAAATACAATAATTTTCCGACATAAACGTTAATTAGGGCATGAAAAAGACAACAATGCTCATTCTGCTCCTGCTCCCCGTGTGCCTGATGGCGCAGGACTACGACTTCGCCAAGAAGATTGGCGGCAATACCCTCTACTTCTATATCACCTCTACCGGCGGTAAGAACGGCCCCACCGTCGAGGTCACCTATCCAGGCAGTAGCGAGGATGCACCCTGGAAGGGCTTCCACAAGCCCTCCGGCCAGTTATCCATTCCCGATGTGGTCACCCCCGACCGCTCGCGCGGCCGCGATGCCGACCCGGAGGATGACGACACCACAGTCTATACAGTCACCGCCATACGCTATTCAGCCTTTGCCGGCTGCGACCGCATCACGCGACTCACCCTCCCTGCAACCATCAAGGAGATTGGAGAGAGTGCCTTTGCGGGATGCAAACGCATTGAGTATATAGTTTCCCAGGCACCCGAACCGCCCAAGCTCGACGAGTCCTCTTTCGACCAAGTGGACCTTGACATCCCCGTGCGGGTGCCCATGGCCACCTACGAGGCCTACCATCAGGCCGTGGGCTGGCGCCAGTTCTCCGAAATCACCGAGTATTAACCCTTTAACCCAAATCGGTCTTTAGGGTATTGCTTGATTGTCTGATTGCTTGATTGTCTGAGTGACTGGCGCAGTCAAATTACTCAAGCAATTACACATTTAAGCATTCAAGCAATATCTCAGTGGCATAC
>JAEEGI010011719.1_pt1 | contig 18882 bp, 17 predicted proteins | sample 8958751 | NCBI WGS metagenome assembly JAEEGI01 (sample SAMN16246545, study PRJNA631951) | gut metagenome | biome: gut microbiome; feature: rumen; material: KS-attached | host: Bos | place: Iran: Karaj | collected 2018-10 | reverse complement strand
GCTATCGGGAGAACGAAATGAAAGGCATTATATTTGATATTCAGCGCTTTTCCGTCCATGACGGGCCCGGAATACGTACTACGGTTTTTATGAAAGGATGTCCCCTTCGCTGCGTATGGTGTCATAATCCGGAAGGGCTTTCAGCAAAACCGCAGCTGAGTTTTCATAAGGAAAAATGTCTCGGCTGCGGAAGATGCGGTAAAAGAGAGTCGTTGTCCGACGCGGAAAAGTGTCCTTCAGAAGCCCTTTGCGTATGCGGCAGAGAAACAGATGAAGACGAGATTTTTTCGGAATTCATCAAAGACGATATCTTTTACGGGTCGGACGGCGGAATAACGTTTTCCGGAGGCGAATGTCTTTTGCAGGCAGATTTTGTTGCTGCGGTGCTGAAAAAAGTTAAAAGCAGCAATTTCACAACGGCAATAGACACATCAGGCTGTGTTCCGTGGGAATCGATAGAAAAAACGCTTGAATTTTGCGATCTGTATCTTTATGATATTAAATGCGCAAATCCGAAAGTCCATAAAGAATTTACGGGAAAAGATAATTTTATTATTCTTTCAAATCTGAAAAAGCTATCCGATCTGGGCAAACGAATATGGATCAGAACACCTGTTATCCCCGGCTTCAATGACAACGTCGACGAGATCACAGCCATTGCGGATATTATATCGTCGCTGCGATCTGTCGAACAGGCAACGCTGATGCCGTATCATTCATTCGGCGCTGATAAATATGCCTCCCTTGGGATGAATTACGCTTACGACATAACGAAGAAAGTAACACCCGAATCAATGGAAACATTTGAAAATATATTCAGAAGCAAAAAAATCAAACTTGTTTGAATGCGAGGTATTCTTATGACAAGAACAGAATTTTTAAAAGAACAGACACTCTCTGCCGCAAATAAATGCCGCAGAACGCCAATGCCTTCTGTTTCATTTGCGAATGAACCCGTAAGCATAGCCGAAAGGAAAGCGCTCGGTCTGAAATGGATATTCGATAATATGCCGGTATACATAGGACCAAAAGAGCTTATTGTGGGAACAAGAACATTTTTTGCGCCTCTTAAGGGCAATGAAGACGGCCATGATGTTTTTATGTACAGTCTTTATAATCCTGTAAAATATATAAACGAACAAGATATAGCTCTTTTCGGATACGATCAAAGTCACTTAAACAAAACTCATTATTGCCCTGATTTAGGCATTATGCTCGAAAAAGGCATTGACGGTATTATTAAAAGCGCAGAAGAAAAAGAAAAAGACCCTTCTCTCAAGCCAATAAACCGCGAATTTCTGAAGAGCGTAAAAATTGCTTATACGGGCTTGAAAAATCTTATTCTTCGGTATGCCGATGAAGCCGAAAAACTTACAGAAAAAGCTGACAATGCTCAAGACAGATCAGAGCTGGAGAATATTTCGCGGGTTTGCAAAAAAATAAGCGGAGAAAAACCCGAAACATTCCATGAAGCCGTTCAGCTTTTATGGTTTACCCATCTGGGAACGATCATTGAAAGCTTTCAGTTTATTAATTACGGCAGACTTGATGTGATCCTCGGCAAATTTCTTAAGGATACGCCAAAAGAAGAAGCTCAGCAGTTAATAGACTGTCTTCTTCTCAAAATGTATGATCAGGTCGATGTTCTTGATAGCTATTACGGAAAATACAACGCTCAGCTCGTAGTAACTTTGGGCGGCGTGTTACCTGACGGCGAAAATGCCGTAAATCCGGTAACAATGATGTTCCTTGACGCTATAGGCAGAATACGCTTGCCCGAACCTGAATTCAATTTACGAATAAACAGCAAAAACCCGCCTGAGTTTCTTGAAAAAGCATCTGAGCTTACGATTAACGGCTGCAATTTCGTTTCATACTACAATGACGATCTCTTTATCAAGAGTCTTACCAATGCAGGTATTGCAGAAGAATACGCAAGGAATTACGGTTTTGATCTTTGCCAGGATATGAACATTCCGGGGCTGGGTGATTTCTGGCTTGTGGCACAGACATCCCTGATATCGGTGCTACTTTCAACAATAGAAAAAAACTGCGACGCAGAGACTTTTGACGTTTTTACGGACATATATAAATCTGAGATTGCAAGTGCAATAAAAAACTCTGTAGACAGATTCAACACCGCACAAAAACAGGTTCTTACATACGGAGCGGGCAATGCGGACGAATATTTTGACGGTGTAAAAAACCGTAATCTTCCTCTTGACCGAGGGGGCAACAGCCCGATGGCGCCACTGCCCTATCTGAGCGCGCTTTTCCACGGCTGCATAGAAAACGCATCTGATGTTATATATGAACCGTACCCGATAAAAGAAAAGGGATTCATATTCGGAACATCAACGGAAGCAGTAAATTCACTTGCTGCGATAAAAAAGATCGTGTTTGAAGAAAAAAAATATACACTCAAAGAAGTATATGATGCATGCAAAGAGAATTTTGCCGGAGATGAAGGCGAAATTATGCGCAATTTACTTTGGAACTCTCCGAAATGGGGCAACGACAACGATTATGTGGACCTCATTGCAAAAGATATTTTTGAGTTCTGTCTTTCTGAGTGTGAAAAATATACCACATATGCCGGCGGACGTGTTCTTGGCGGAATACATCAGCCACACCCTGTAGCCACCGGATCGGGACTTATGGCAACACCTGAAGGACGAAGGAAGGGTGAAGCTGTGGCCGTATCTCTTACTCCGGAAAACGGAACGATGAAAAACGGACCGACATCAGCCCTGAAATCTGCTTCCAAGATCGAACCGATGCTCGTTCAATGGAATTTCTGCGTAATGGTGAACTATTTTGCATCTGTTTTTAAAGGAAACAACGGAGCGGAAGTATTCAGAAAGCTGCTGAAAGGCTATTTCAACAACGGCGGTATGCAGCATCAGCCGAACGTTCTTGATGTTGAATCGCTCAAAAAAGCTCAGACCGAACCGGAAAAATATAAAGATCTGATCGTCAGACTGTGGGGTGTATCGGCGCATTTCGTTGATCTTCCCCGTGCAATTCAGGATGAAATGATAGCAAGGTTCAGCTATTGAAAATCTGTTTCCGCATAATTACCATGATCTCTTTACCCTGCCGAAATCAATGTCGGCAGGGTTATATTTGATAATCTTACGATTCAGCCGTGCATTATAATGAAAGATTCAATAAAATCAATGCCGTTTTTTGGATGCCGTAAAGCAAATCATATATATTCCATTCTTTTTCGGTAACAATAAAAATACTTGACATAATCATTCATTTATTGTATAATAATTTTATTCAGAGTCGGAGGGCGTTTTATGGGTGATTTTACGCAAAAAATAAAGCTCTTGAAATTATATGAATATCTCAGAAAAGAGACAGATGAAAACCATCCTATATCCAGAAGAAAGCTATGTCAAGCATTGAAGGATATGGGAATATCAAGCAACGTTCGCACGTTGAGCAAGGATATTGAAACGCTGAGTGAAAACGGCTTTGAAATAATGAGCTATCTGAAGGAAAAAGAAAAGTTTTATTATGTTTCTGATCGTGAAATTACCACTCCTGAAATTAAAATCATTATTGACGCTATTCACGCCTCACGTTTTATAACCGAAAAAAAGTCCGCAGAACTGATCAATAAAATTTCTGCTTCCGCCAGCAAATATCAGGCTGAGATCTTAAAGAAAAATATGGTGGTTTTCAACACACGCAAACACTCAAACGAATCTATTCTCTATAATGTGGACAGCATAGAAGAAGCGATAGCAAGAAAAAAGAAAATATCATTCAATTATTTTCATCTGAATGAAGCTGCAAAGAGAGAATATGTTTTAACGCCTAACGGCAGAAAGAAAAAATATATCGTAGAACCTATCGCGCTCATTTTCAACGAGGACAATTATTATCTCATGGGATATCTCAGCAGACATCCCGAAGGGACGGCAAACTATCGCATTGACAGGATGGATCACGTTAATGTGGTCGAAGATTCAAAGCTTTCTGATGAAGCGATCGCAAAAATCAACGGGGTAAGCGCATATACCGAACAGGTTTTCAAAATGTTCGGCGGCGATATTTCGAAAGTAACATTACAGTTTGATAAAGAACTGATAGAACCTGTATTTGATAAATTCGGTGAGGATATAAAAACAAAGGCAATGGACGAAAATAAAATCACAACCACGGTTTCGGTGCAGATCAGTCCGACATTTTTCGGCTGGCTTGCTCAGTTTGGAGGAAAAATGAAAATAACAGCGCCTGCTTCCGTGGTGGAAAAATACAAAAAACATATAAAAAGCATACTTGAACGGTAATTCATTGATAAAAAAACGTGAAATCATCTTATATATTTTCTGCAAATGATTAACACAGATGAACACTTTATATTAAAAACAACACGCATGGAGGATTAAACATGACAAAATTTATGAAAATCCTTGTTTTGATGATCGTCTTTTCATTTGTTCTCTGCTCATGCGGAGGAACGGTTGAAGAGGTAATACCCGAATACGAATTTACGGTATCAGACAAAACGGATCTTGAAGGCGCAAACATGACTATAGGATGGGCAGGCATTACGGGTGATACTGTTTTAGGTTTTGCCCCGGGAACCGCAAATGCCGACTATGCGCTTGAGCGAAAAAAGAATATTGAAGACTCAATGAACTGCAAGATCAACATAATTTACAACAATGATATTTTGCCTGTTCTTGAAACCGGTGTAATGTCAGGTGCTCAGACTCTTGATCTTGTGAAACATGAGAGCTATTTCCTCGTTGTTGATATACGCGCAGGATATCTTTCGGGGCTGTCGCAGTATCTGGATGTTAACGATTATGAAAAATACGGGACACCGAACATGCTTCAGTCTGTAATGTGGCAAGACGATCTTTATGCGGTAACGCCGTATGCCTGGCCAGAGCTGCTTTACTCGTCCCCTGGACATGTGATCACGGTAAATGAAAACTTCATTTCAAGGCTTGGTCAGACCGATCCGAGAGACTATGTTGAAAACGGCGAATGGACATGGGATCTTTTTGAAGACCTGCTTCCGGTATATACCCATGAAGACAACGGGAACAAGGTGTATGCGATCAAATGCCATGACGCATATTTCGCTATGAACATGCTGCTGTCGAACGGCGTTGCGGTATCTGAATTCAAGGACGGCCAGGTCGTTTGCGGCGCATATACGCCCGAAGGAATCGCCGCGCTTGAACGCGCAAGATCTATAATGCTCGATACATGCGCAGACTGCTTCCACCCCTCTCAGAGCGCAGCAGACCCGACGGAATTCTACAGGGGAGAATGTGTGATGTATTGCGCATGGGCTTACGAGCTGACAAGGGATGTAAACTCCATAATGTTCCAGATGGATAATGTAGCGCTGCTCCCCTTCCCTCAGGGTCCTAACGCTAAACCGGGCGTATATCTTTCGTATCATGAAAGCCTGCCGAACTCAATAGGAATTCCTTTCAATGCAAAAGATCCTGCATCATCCGCACTCGTTCTTTCTGCTCTGCTTGAACCATTTGAAGATTTTCCCACAAAAGACTCTATTATTGAATACATGACTGCCCAGACGTTTTTTGACAGAAGAGATACTGAAGTTCTGGCAAATCTTACAAGAAATACCGAATACGGCTTTTTCAGAGAAGGCGCGCGCGGAGTTATTCAGAGCGCAACGGAAACGACTACTCCGATATCCACACTTCTTGAATCCAATCAGAAAGTTTATGATCAGATAGTAGAAGATTTTATGACGCCTCACTATCAGGCTCGTGTTGCTGTTTACGGCGAATAAACGGTATAAAATAAAAAAGGCTCCCCGTCGATCAAGACGGAGAGCTTTTTTCACATCATAAAACGACATATGACCGATATAAACGGTTTTTCAGCCATCCATAACATCCCACGGAGTAAGAATACCTAAAAGCGGCTCGTCGACCCTGCCTGTTTCGGTAACGAGTAAAAGATTTATTCGTATTTTCTTTCTAAAAGCGTCAACTACCATTTTTTCGGCTGTGGAAACGAGCATATTTCTCTGAACAAATTTGAATGTATTTCTGTCTTTTCTGGTTACGGAAGTATATGAAGCAATATCGAGGAAACAGGTGGTATCGGATATAATATTTTCATATCCGTCGAGCGTAATCGAAAATACAGTATCTTTGCCGAAAACACCGACAACTCGGTTTTTGCTTATTATCGGCATATACGAGAACCCGAACGCCTTCATGACCTTCATTTTTTCAATTACATTGTCATTCGGCTCGGCAATAAGGATATTGCTTCCTTTTATAGCTTTATCAAAGCAGGTTGGCGGCTCTTTGATCTGTTCAATCACTTTTTGCAGCGTTTTTATCATTGCATCGCTCGGTATGACCGCAAAATCATCGTTGATTTTAGGATTATGCGACAGGAGCGCGCGGACTTCTCTGCAATATTTGATCTGATTTCGTATCTCTTTGAACTGATTCAGTTTTTCAAGTTTAGAAACGGCGCTGCCGTCCGAGGGAAGTCCGTAATATGAAACCGCAGCCTGTTCGAGCTGCTTATATAGATCAAGGAATAAGTCGGTATTGTTCATAGTCAGATATCCGTTCTTTTTTTCATTTATTTACACGAAGTATTAATGCTTTCCGTAATATTGCAACACTGTTTTACTTGCTTACGGTGATCTGCAAGGACGCTATTTCAATGTTGTTGTAGCCTGCAACATGAACGGTGATTTTTTGATTTTCCGTAACAACATTGGTTTTGATTGTAAGGCTTCTTGATGTATTTGTAACTATTGTTTCGCATTCTGTTTTACCGTTTTCAAATGTAGCGATCGTTTCTCCGCTTTCTGATGTGATATACCAGTTATACGTAAATGCCGGTGCATTCGAAAGTGTTACCGTTACGCTGTTGCCGCCCCTGACGTTTGTTGAAGTTGCTGTCAGTCCGGGAGAGGTTGAAGGAGTATTGATCGAAACTGTTTTCGGAACATATTCGAATTTGAGAGATGGATCCGAAGAAGTTATGAGCCCTGTAAGTGTCGTGTCGCCTGCTGTGACGGAAGGTGTAATTATAAAATTGTTTTTACTGTTATCGTTTGCGGATGCCCGTGAAACGGTTACATTATTGTTGTTTGCAAGTAAGGAATATGTCAGAGTTGACTGTTGTGCGAAAGAAAGCGCGGGTGAGAATGTGAGGTATGCGGAATATGTTTCACCCTGAACAAGGTCGCCATTTGCGGCTACAACAACGCTTACTTTGACGGTCGTGGGAGATGGATCATTGCTTTGAACAGTCACATTTATGTGATAAACCGAACCGTCCTGAAGATTTACAGTTACCCTTGCGGTGCCCTGAGACATTGAATAGATGATATAATCGCCGTTCAGCACCGAAATGCTTGCTACCGATGTATTGTTGCTTGAAGAGCCGACAACTGATTTATCACTGCCTATTATATCGGCGATATGAACAAATTCGTCGGTATTCGCAAAAGACCAATCAACGGATATGGGATCGGCAGGTTGGTTTGCCGCAGTATTGAGGGGGAAAGAATCTGGCAGAAATGTATGATAAAGCAAATAGATCGCATCATCGCTTGCAACAGCGCCGTTTCCGTCAAAATCGCAATTCTGATTTACGGGGAACTGATCGGGAAGGAACGTATGATAAAGAAGATGGATAGCATCGTCGCTTGTGACAGTGCCGTCACCGTTGACATCTCCCTTGAGGACGTCAACGACTGTTACAGTACCGCTGACAACATTTATATCAACTATTTCTTCCTCTCCTGACGAAAGTTTTTTCTTGGCAATGATATTGCAGCTAAGGCTGTGATCTGCCGCCACTGCATTGTTTTTCAGTTTGAGTGTGAGTTGAAATATGATACCGTTGACGTAACAGTTATCCGGGAAAGACACCGCGCCGATTCGAAGAGATTGATCCCAGCTGCTTATAACAGTATTAGGCACAATCCATTCGCCGCTTACGATTTCAAAAACAGATGAATCAAAAGAAAAATCAGACAATGCTATTGATTTGATCATTTCGGGGTTACTGAGAGTAAAATCAAGTGTAAATACCTGATCTGAAAGAAATACCGTTTTGCTTTCTACCGAAAGGGTCCCCCCGAACGATGATGTTTGCTCATAGTTATTCTGAGATACGGCAGCATATGTGCTTATCGGTAATATTATTGAGCAGATCGCAATAAAAAACATAGTTGCCGCAATAATAAAGCTTTTTTTCATTATTTTATGCCTTTCTGAGCAATATAATAATATTCGAACAAATTATAATAACAAATAATAATTAAGATAACATTGAGAGTTATAAGATTTCAGGAGCAGTCATTTTTTTTATTCTGATCACAATAATCGCAACGGCTGCAGCGCCTAAAAGGGCGATGATGACAACAGGAAGCCAGATTGCCGTATTTTCGTCGTTTGCAGTTTCGGGGTTTTCGATAATTTCGTTCTCGGGAACTGTGATTTCGGGTAGTTCGGGGGCTACGGTCGAAGGTTCTTCTGTTTGTGTATCGGGGTTTTCTATGATTTCATTTTCAGGAACTGTGATCTCGGGAACTTCGGGAGTTTCGGTCGAAGGTTCTTCTGTTTGTGTATCGGGGTTTTCTATGATTTCGTTTTCAGGAACTGTGATCTCGGGAAGTTCGGGAGCAACGGTCGAAAGTTCTTCTGTTTGTGTATCGGGGTTTTCTATGATTTCATTTTCAGGAACTGTGATTTCGGGAAGTTCGGGAGTTTCGGTCGAAGGTTCTTCTGTTTGCGCATCGGTATTTTCGGTTTCGGGAAGTGAGGGAATTTCTCTCGTTTCCTTATGATTTGAATCGTAAATACATGTGCGTGTTTCTTCGCCTTTTTCGCCTGCTTTTGCTTCTTTTGTTACTACCCATTCGCCCCACTGATGTTCAGCAGGCGCAATAATCACATCGTTTGCATTTATTTCGTTGCTGCCCTGAGCATCGGAGTAATATTTATTGCAGCCTGCGCATACCCAGTATTCTTTGTTGCCGTAATCTTTGCATGTTGCTTCGTTTGCTGCTATATGAGTGAGATCATGAACGTGGTCTGCTTTGGGAACGGTTCTTGTTTCAACATGCTGCCAGTTTCTTGAACATGTTCTTGTCTGTTCGCCTTCCGTTGTTTCGGTAGGTGCTGTAGTAGTTATCCATGCGCCGAAATCGTGACCGAGAGCTTTGATCTTCGAACCTGCAGAAATAAGCGCACCGCAGTCTTTGCAATATGTATCTCCGCTGTTGCCATTTTCGGTGCATGTTGCGTCTTTCTGATTGCGTATTTCTGTGTTGCCCGTATGATTGTCGGGATTAATCGCGCGGTAATGTATTTCGCTTATCTCTTTGCCGTCTGCGTCGAAAAGCTGTCCGCACGAGCCGCAAACTGCGTATGCGTCCCATCCCTGAGCAATACAGGTTGAATCTTTTGCCGCAACTGAAGTCTTGTTGTTATGGCGGCAGGACGGATCGATTATTGTGAGCGTAACGGATGTGCCTGCGCACGGGACTTCTGTTTCACCTGCTTCGGATGATACTTTTACTGTAGGAGTAATTACTGCATCAAAATCTCCGTATGCGGCATCATCTTTAACGGTAAGATCAAGCGTAAAGATGCTTCCGTTTATATTTGTCGGAGACTCAAACGCGATTACCGCAAGATTTTTGCTTTTATTAAAGTCAGCAATAGTGCCCGAAATATTCCAACCGCCATCTACGGTAAATACATCGGTCGGAATATCAAACGTCAATTGCATTGATTTTACATCAGGAGCACCGGAAAGAGAAACTTTTACAGTTACCATATCTCCCCTGTTGAGCTGATCGTTTGTTGCTGAACATGACAATGCTGCGCCGTCGGCAAAAGATGCTGCCGCAAGCGACACGATCATCATGATCGACAAAAAAACAACCATTATTCTTTTCATACCGTTTTTTCCTTTCGACACCGAAGGATCATTTAAGATTTAATCAATATTACATTGTATATATTTATTTAATTATAGCAAATTTTTTATAATACAGTCAATATTAATATCCTTAAGTCGTGAAAAAGTCGTTAAATTGTTAAATTCTAAAACATGAAAAAGATATTTTTCTGAATTGCATATCTACAGCACAGCTTATATAAAAAAATACCACCGATTTTTCGGTGGTAATGATTTGAAGCTGCGTGCGTTTGTCAGACATTGACGGTGGCGATATATTCGGTATCTGATTCCGTTTTTACACATGGATCTGATATTTCCAGATTTCCGCCTGAGATTGCAATAAAGTGATACAAAGCAATGCCCATATCGATCTTTTGAATATCCCAGGGAGAGTTGGGATTGTAGCTTTTCATATGTTTTTCGTAAAAATGGTATCTGCTGCCGTCTTTTATTACTCTCCACGGCTGATTATTGACTGCGGACGGAGCGAATCTGACCGCTTCAAGACTATCTGATATTGTTTTTAAAGGGTTTGAAAAATCGTTTTCGAAAAACAGGGCGTCAGCAGGCAGTCTGTCGTTTCCGTGAACATGTTTTCTGAGCTGTTTATCGATCCATGACGGTGTTTTTGACGGATAGCCGAGGGGACTGACGACAGGCATGATCTCATATTCTTTCGTATCGGCGGCTTTTTCAAAAAGCTTACGGTTCATCGTTCCGCCTATCCAAGTTGTTCCTATGCCGAGCGACCAGGCGTAAATCACAAATTTTTCAAAAGAAAAACCGAGAGCTTCTTCGCAGTGAGTAGTTTTCGGAACTTTCAGCGCAACATATTCGGTTTCGCCTGAAATAACCGGGCTTGAAAGCTTATGTTCTTTCTTGTCGAGAAAAACAAAGTCAACGGGAATACCATATGGGTTACCTGTATTTTTGATAAAATCAGTGAGTTTCGCCTTTTCGCTGTCGGAAAGCTGTCTGCCGTCGAATGTCCTGACGCTTTTTCTGTTTTTTATAATATCAAGAAATTCCATAGTATCATCAAATTGCTATTAAAAATGAATTTAACCGAACGTATATTTAATCAAGATCGTAATATCTGCTTTGCGTTATTGCGCGGCGGCGATCTTCATTGCTTTTTCAAAATTGCTTTTTATCGTATCGTAATCGTCTTTCGGACTGCATTCGTAAAGTTTTGTATCGCTCAAAAAAACTGAAGGAACGCGATAATAATCGTAAGTATCTGCGATAGCGGGATTCAGAGATTCTTCGATCCACTCGATCTCGACTTTTTGAAGTGAAGGATCTGAAGATATTATTTCCTTTTCAGCTTCTTTAGCCTTGCGGCAATACGGACAGTTATCAAGATAAAAAACAGTAAGTTTTTTCATATGATCTCCTTTTCACTGACTGCACAATGAATATGAGCATACCGGAACGCACTCATTTACAGCAGTCTTTCGTATAAAATAGTGATATTCATTTTCGTCGTAAAGCGGCAAAAAGCCGTTTGCGGAAATCATCCGCTCTGAGGCAGTATTATCAATATTGCAACGCGCGATAAGCGTAACGTTCAATATCTGTTCGGCGTATCTTGCGGCGGCGCCGAAAGCCGCTTTTCCGTATCCTTTTCCATGATATTCGGGCAAAATTCTGCAGCCGAGTTCTGCGGTTGAAACAGATGTAAAATTCCAGAGAATAGCCTCCCCTATCATTTCACCGTTTTCGGAAAGACGGACTGCAAAATTGACGGAGTCACCCGCCTGCATATCATACATTACGGAATCGTAAAATGTATTCTCGTTTACGGGACCGGTTATCGTTTCGTCTTCCCTGTAATCGTAACCCCAGAATCTGTTGTTTTCGATATCAGTATTAAGCCTTAGATAAGCCTGTTTATCGGTTTCGCGAAATTCCGTAAGATAAATATCGCCGCATCTGAGCGTGACCGGATTTTTTGCTCTGACAGCCGGAGAAGATACATGAACGAGATATTTATCTTCTATCGAAACAGGGTGATACTGCAATTTGGAAGTTCGAAGCCCCTGATCACCGGAGTCGTCCTCGCGATTTACATATTTAAGCGGTCCGCCTGTTTTTTCGGATATCAGATTTACGAACCCCGAATACATTGTAGGATAAATGCCTTCATAGCAGGTCAGAGCTTTTTCGACATCAATAATCAGCGTATCGCCGACAACTTCGCCAATGCTGAAGGCCGCCATGATACCGTTAACGAATAATCCTGCGGCATATAAGCCGAGCTCTCGAAAAACATCAAAAAGCTCTTTTGTTTTTTCAAGTTCGATTCGTTCGATGGCATTACCGTCGGGATGCTCTTTTTCGTATTCTTTCAGCATTTTTTCAACTTCCGGCTTGTCGTTTTCGGTCAGGAAACGGATATCCGGCTCACCGTACAGTTTTTTGAACTTGTTGATATGATTTCTCTGTCCGCTGTATTTTTTGCCGTGAAAAGTCATTGCCTCTTCAAAAGAATAGATATAATCGCTCCAGCGTCTGTCGAAAGCGAACATCGCGGGAGAAAGACGAGGATCTGACAAGATGATCTCAAGTGTATTTTTATCTACCGCAAAAAAACGCATCGGCAGACGGTTTGAGCGCACATACTCTTTGAGCTCACAGATCATCCCGTCAGGATCATTGCCGATAGGATAACTGAAAGCGGGCTGTTCGCCGATTATCTGACGGACCGTAAAAGTTCCGTTCCATTCACAAAACTGAACATCTGCGCCGTCTTGCCACATAAAAAGAAAACCTGCTGAAATATCGCTGCATAAAGAAGGATTGCTTTTAATGTAGGGAAGAACTTTTTTCAGTGCGGAAATGGAAAACGGTTCAAAAGTTAACATAAAAATCTCTTTTCCTGTCTTTCAACAATAATAGCTGTTAAAAACCCGAAAGACAGGGGTTTTCAGTCCTCTGATGCTTCTGCGAGCTTTTCGTTGAGAGTTTTTACGAGTTCGTCAGCATCGATGCCGTGGACGGCGGCAGCTTCTTCGATAGTTTCCATCTGAGAAGACGGGCAGCCGAGACAGTGCATGCCTATACCGAGAAGAATGGGTGCAGCCACGTCGAGATTGATATTTAAAAGTTCACCGATCATTGTTTTTTTAGTTACCTGTGCCATAATGATTACTCCTGATTTTTGATTTTATTATTTTTATAGTTTTGTTTTATTGTTTTTACAAAAGAGATTTCACGCAAGCTTCGACTTCCGCCATGTCTGCAGTAGGTTCAAAACGGGCGACTACGTTTCCGTTGCGGTCGACAATGAATTTTGTGAAATTCCATTTGATGTCCGGTTTTTTATCCCAGTCCGGATCAACGGAAGAAAACATTTTTTCGAGCAGTTCCTTATAAGGATGATCGGAAAAGCCTTCAAAGCCCTTCTGCGATTTAAGATACGTGTAAAGCGGAAGCTCGTTTTCTCCGTTTACATCGGCTTTTTTCATCTGAGGGAACGTTGTGTTGAAATGCATGGTGCAAAATTCATGGATCTCTTCATCTGTGCCCGGAGCCTGCTGTCCGAACTGATTGCAGGGAATATCGAGGATCTCAAGCCCCTTTTCGTGATAGTCTTTATACATCTGTTCGATCGGCGCGTATTGCGGGGTAAATCCGCAGCCGGTAGCTGTATTGACGACCATAATAACTTTGCCTTTGTAATCGGCAAGATTGAGTTTTTCACCTTTTCCTGTGGTAACGGTATAATCGTAAATCATTTTTTTCTCCTTATATATATTTTTCAGAAAAACGGATACTGTTTTATCCGAGCGCAACATCAAGAACCATCATAAGAACGAAGCCGAGAGAGAAGGCAACGGTACCGATATTTGAATGCTCTCCGCCGGAAATCTCGGGGATAAGTTCTTCCACGACAACATACATCATTGCTCCGGCAGCAAACGCCAGAAGATACGGCATAACAGGAACGATCGCAGCTGCAGCAAGAACAGTGACAAGCGCCGCAACAGGTTCGACAATGCCGGACAGAACACCGAAAAGGAACGTTTTTGTTTTTTTCATGCCTTCGCCGCGCAATGGCATTGAGACGATCGCGCCCTCGGGGAAATTCTGAATAGCGATACCGATAGCAAGAGCAAGAGCTCCTGCAGATGTGATTCCCGAATTTCCGGAAAGAAATCCTGCATAAACAACGCCGACCGCCATTCCTTCAGGTATATTATGAAGTGTTACGGCAAGGATCAGTTTTGTTGTCCGTTTCAGACCTGTTGCAGGTCCCTCCTCCTGACTGTCAAAATGCATATGAGGCGTGACTCTGTCAAGAACCAGCAAAAACCCGACACCGGCAAGAAACCCGATCGCCGCAGGAAGAAACGACAGCTTTCCCAGATGCATACTGTTTTCGATCGCAGGTGCGAGAAGGCTCCAGAATGAAGCGGAGACCATTACACCGGCGGCAAAACCTGAGAGGACCTTCTGCAGCTTTTCGGAAACATTCTTTTTGAGGATGAACACCATGGCAGCGCCGAGAGACGTGCCTATAAAAGGAATGAAGATGCCCAGTAATGCTTCTGCTGTCATTACTCGTCGTCCTCCTTTTGCATGCATTCAAGAGCCTGATTGAGAAGGTCGCGAAGCATTATGAGTTTTTCTCCCGGCATAGGTATGCAGCCCTGCATTGCCACAGGAACGCTTACTGCCCTCTCCTTCAGCGCCTCGCCTTCGTTTGTAAGCGAGATAAAAAGCTTTCTTTCATTGTTTTCGGGACGAGTACGTGAGATAAGACCCTGCTTTTCAAGCCTTTTCAAAAGCGGGGCAAGCGTGCCCGAATCAAGGTATACGTGTTTGCCGAGCTCACCTTCAGACATTGTGCCGTATTCCCAGAGAACCATCATTACAACATATTGGGTATAAGTAAGACCGATCTCGGCGAGAGGTTTTCTGTAAAGACGAACAATTTCTTTTGCACATGCATATAATGGAAAGCAGAGCTGATTGCCCAGACGAATACCGTAGTATTTATCGATTTCAGGTGTTTTTTTCATTACAGAAACTTCCTTGCAAATGCCGCAGCATCCTTCAGCTGTTCTTCGCTCGGTGCGTTTTTGACATAGAAAAACTCCGTTTCAACGGGAATACCGGCATCTGTAAGTCCCTTTTTAATAAGATCGACAGAATGTTTGGAGAGCCACGATGTTGAAAATACGACTGCTTTTTTTGCGTCATATTTTTTCAGAGTTTTAAGGTAGTTTTTCAGATGACTGTCAAGTCCGTATGCGTAAAGTGCGCCTCCGATAAAGAGAATATCCGCAGTTTCTTTAAGCGGTGCATCGGCGCTGTCTACAGAAACTGCAGGAACGCCTGCCTGTGCCGCTATCGCTTCAGCTACGGACTTTGTATTACCTGAACGGGAATAATATCTGACTTCAACCTTCATTACGATCTCCTCCTGTGTATATGCGATTTATTCAATCTGATAGTTACTGTTGTGCATTATATGATTGCGCACAATCAATGATGGTATTTTACCACTTTAACGTGTATTTGTCAATACTTTTTCTTTATTATTTGCAGTTGACACCGTTTGTTCAAATTTGATAAAAAAGCATAATTACATACTTGTCTTTTGGAAAACCGTAAAAAGACGATCTGTCTGTTCAAATCACGATAACCCCTGTCATTTGAACGTGACAGGGGTTGATTTAATGCATGGAAGTATTGAATTTAACGTTTAAAGTCGATTTTGCATTCAACAGCGGTGCCTCTTTCGGAGCTTACCGAGAAGAAATCGTGATCGTTTTCGCTGTATTTACTGATTGAAAGAATATCATTTTCAAAAGTCTGCATTCCGTAATGAATTTCTATTTTATCTATTTCATTTTCAACAAGATCTTTTACGCTGTATGTGTTTAAAATAAAACGGATATATTCGATATTGTTCGTATGAGAGCAATAGTCGATATTTGTTGATAAAACGCGGACTTTGTCAACAATTTCAGTCTCTTTTTTCGGGAATCTTGAAAATTCAGGTCCTTCTTCCGGCTGAAAGCATTGAGTATCGGGAGCGATACCGACCGTAGATGCTTTGCGGATCTTTCCTGTTTTCAGATCGAGTGCGCAAAGCTCAAGACGAGAACGGGCAAGCGGTGAATGATCTGTTGCCGACAATATTTCGGTATCTATCAGCAGTTTTACGGCGGAAAATGAGGAAATATACGAACGAATAACATACTTTTCCCTCCATTCGGGACGGCGCGAAACATGAATTGCGTTTTTAACAAAAACCCACATTGCCCCGTATTCTCGCATAGCGGTAATTCCGTCTATGTGAAGGTCTGCCATAAGATCGGTCACAGCATCTTCAACAAGCTGAAATATTGAGATAACTGATATTTTTGTTGTTGCGTCGCACATGCTTGCTGGAATAATAGCTTTTTTTTCGTAAATCATATTACTAACTCCGTTGTGTATTTCCTGTCATCATACTTTTGCATGAAAGTCGTATGCCGTATGTAAAATATGGCTTTCTGATTTTCAGTAATAAATTATACATCAAAATACGAAAATAATCAAGGCAAAAAATCGAAAACAAATCGTGATTGTTTGTCATTGCTTTTTCAGCCTATGGATACGAAGGCAGACACCTTCATCGTAAACAACAAGAAGATTTCAGTGACAGTAAAAGAAAAAGGCTGAAAAAATGATTATTGCCTATTGACAAAAAAATACTGTTGTGCTATAATATCAAAGTATGAATTGAGCAATATCAACTCTCTGATTTGCTGCACATTCATTTTCATAATACGGAGAGGTATCGAAGTGGTCATAACGGGGCTGACTCGAAAGCGGCTCGGTTTCGTTCCTCGGTACAGTGCGAAAGCTCCGGTTTTCTCGCAAAAGCTCCGTTTTCCTGCGGTTTTCGCAATTTTGGCTTGAAGGAAAAAGAAAGGCTGCCTGGCAGCTGCCTATCAAAGTTCGCACAAATTAAATACGGAGAGGTATCGAAGAGGTCATAACGGGGCTGACTCGAAATCAGTTTGCGTGAAAGCGCACATGGGTTCGAATCCCATCCTCTCCGCCACTTACGGGGTTGGAAGCAACATTCCAGCCCCGTTTTCAGTAGAAAAGCTTTGCCCGATGTGATAGAATCATATCGACAAATCGGGATTTGTCGAGGATGCTCTGATCGAGGAGTGGTAACAAAAGCTGTAAGCGATAACAGAGCTGAGCGACAGCAGTCTATCAAACAGTTAAGAGAAGAATGGGAGTCGTTCCTATAAACTGTAAGCAAAAAAAATGAATACCGGTGCTTGATATATTCGACGGCATCGCAAAAAACTGATGCAAAGGAGACTGAAACGATGGAACCTACAATGGAAGAAAAACTCAATGCCTGTATCGAATTGTGCGAGGCGGGCGATCCGGAAATGTGCGCGTTCCTCGGGAAAGAGTTCTATTACGGCTGGAACGTGCCGCAGGATCTTGACCGCGCACTGCGCTATCTGACGGTGGCCTCGGAGAACGGAGACGCCATCTCGCAGTTTACCCTGGGCTTTATGTACTGGTCCGGCAGAGGGACCGAGCCGGATCAGGATAAGGCGCTGGAACTCTTTCTGCAGGCGGCGGAGCAGGACGTCCCGGAAGCGATGTACAACGTCGCAAAGATCCTTCTCGCAAAGGATTTTGAAAAGAACAGAGACGAGGCCGTCGGCTGGCTGAAACGCTCCGCAAACGCCGGATATGACACGGCGTACGATATGCTTTCCGATCTGGAAGACTGAACCCGTCCGGCAAACCGGGATTTGTGAGGATAAGTACTTGTGTATTACAAATCTCACGAGGAGGTAAACATGACAGACAAAAATGTGTCTCCCGGTATTTTTTATCATGGTTCTGCAGTTGTCGGTATCAAAACACTTTTGCCATACTCAAAGGCTCATAATACGATAAAAAATCCGGTCGTCTATTTGACCCCAAATGAAACGCTCGCGCTGTTCTACATCTGGAACCGTCCGTACAAATTTGTTACATTCAACGAAAACGATCAGGGTACTGTCGTTTATACGGAATGGTATGAAAATCAATTTTCGGATCTTATTAAAGGACTATCCGGAAGTGTTTACGAATGTGCTGCTGCCCCTTGCATCCGTTCTACGCATATCATCGGAGTTTACAACTCAGCCGTTCCGGTGACTGTAGCTAAGGAAACGGTGATAGACGACGTATTTAAAGAAATAAACAAAAGGATAGAGGATGGACGCGTGATACTGCGCACGTTTGGGTCGCTTAGTCGTGAAGAAAAAGAAAAGATTGTCGAACGTGATATGGTGCGATCTATACATCAGTTACATCTTTTAAAAACCGAAACGTCCGATTACAACACAGCATTCGGTGAATTTGTCAAAGAGCATTTCCCACTATCGTGGAGAATTGCCGAAGAAATGAGCGACGAAGAGATCAGAATTATGCTCGATGAATGGCGAAAAAGCGTACAATAGCCGATAACAAACGAGAACAGAGACAAATTCCGGTTTGTCGATGGCTTTTGATCCCTTCAAAAACGCGTTTTACGGGCCTTTCTTTCGCGGGTGGGCAACTATCCCTCCCGATCGATTTGAAGGGCACACAGGCGATTCTACGCGCCAAAACCCCGGTTTTATCTGCCGAAAAAACGTCCCTGCCCGATAACCGATCAGGCAGGGTTTTATGTTATGCTATGCGTTTTACGACGACAGCGCCGCACCGATGATATCCGCGGATTCGAGTTTGCTCTCCGCGTCCAGGTGGGAATAGATATTGCTCGTCGTACTTATATCGGAATGCCCGAGCCATTCCTGGATCATCTTCATCGGCACCTTTTTGGCCAGCAGAAGAGAGGCGCAGGAGTGCCGGAGTTCGTGGAAGCGAATATGCCGGAGTCCGTTATTCTTCAGCAGAAGCGCGAAGTGC
>JAEEGI010011718.1_pt1 | contig 18883 bp, 10 predicted proteins | sample 8958751 | NCBI WGS metagenome assembly JAEEGI01 (sample SAMN16246545, study PRJNA631951) | gut metagenome | biome: gut microbiome; feature: rumen; material: KS-attached | host: Bos | place: Iran: Karaj | collected 2018-10 | reverse complement strand
ATGCCGCTCACGCTCAAGTGCCGTATTGGCTGGGATTCCGAAAGCATTAATATAATGGAGACGCTTGCGATTGCCGAGGGCGAGGGTGTCGAAATGCTCACGGTGCATGGCCGTACCCGCTTGCAGGGGTACAACGGCCTTGCCGATTGGGACTGGATCGGCAAGGCCGCGGCCGCGGCCAAGATTCCCGTCATTGGCAACGGCGACGTGAACGGTGTCGCCCGCGCGTTTGACTGCATCGAGAACTACGGCGTTGCCGGTGTCGCGATTGGCCGCGGCGCCATGCACAACCCGTGGATCTTCGGGCAGATTGCCGACGCTTGGGAGGGCAAGCCCGCGCGCGTGATTACCGCCGCCGAGGCGCTCGACGTGTTCAAGTTGTACTACGGGTTCAAGATCGAGGACGGCTCTACCGAGATGGGTGCGCTGGGTAGGCTCAAGCAGCTCGGCGCAAGGCTGTGCAAGGGATTTTGTATAGACGAGCAAGGTCCCCGAGCCTGCCGAGGGGCCGAAGCGGATGGTGCGGACTGCGAGTCGCAGGATGTCGCGATGCATATCCGCCAGACCCTGCTTACGGCGCAGAATGCCGACGAGTTCTTCGGCCGGTTGGAAGACCTCCGCAACGGCTTCGCGAAGGACCTGCGCTACGATCCGTCGCGCCTCGTGAACTTGAACGGCGCCAAGGAGACCGAACTCAAGTTTGGCGACCAGTTCGCGGGCCGCTGAAAGCTCTAAAATGCCCTCGGGGCGTATAAAAGTTTGATTTTTACCCTTTTTATACGCCCTTTTTGCAAAATTACGAACTAACTAGTCAATTAAAGGGCGCCTTTGCGAGCTTGGGGGGCGTATAAATCCGCAATTTTACTCCGCTTTATACGCCCCGCACGAAAAAAAAACCATTTTCACACCCCGCACGAAAAAAACATCCATTTTCACGCCCCTTTTCCTCAAAAAACAGGTGTACTCAAAAAAAATCTCAAAAATTTTGAAAAAGGTATTGACTTTGAGTCAAATTTTGAGTACATTTAGGGCATGGACAAGATTATTGACATATTTCAATTCACAAACTTCCGCAAGTACCTGGACGAATACCAGGCGGCCCGCGTGCAGACAGACCCTGATTTTACTAGGGCTGGAGCGTGTGTGCTGCTGGGGCTCCCCAAGACACGCAGCTACTATAACGACATTATCAAAGGGAAAAAGCTTTCCAGCCGGATGGTTCCCAAGTTTGTAGAAGTGCTTGGCCTGAATAAAAAAGAAGCCAGGTATTTCGAGACCATGGTGAATATGGACCAGGCGAAAACTGCGACGGAACGGAACGCTTTTTTCGAGGAACTGCTGAAGCAGCATCCGGATTCCCACCGCATCTTGAACGAAGACGCCTACGAGTATTATAACCACTGGTACAACAGTGTGCTGTTTACAGCGTTGGAAGTTGTGGATGTTTCGGACGACCTTGAACCTATCCAGAAGTTGATTTCCCCGAAAGTGTCTGTCGGCACGTTGAAACGTTCTCTGGAATTGTTGGAACGCCTCGGTTTTGTGCGGAAGAACGAAAATGGTTTCTGGAAAAGTTGCCGCGACTCGGTGAGCAGTGGCACCTATAACAATAGCGATTTGGTGCGCCAGTACCAGTTGCAGTGCTTTGAACTTTCAAAACAGGCTTTGCTTGCAGGTGACGAAAGTTCCTCGGATATGGCGACTTTCACTTTCAGTGTTTCCGATGATGCGTTCAAGGCGATTGCCAAGGAAATTCAGGGCCTAAAGGCTAAGGTGCGTAAGATTATTATGCTCGACAAGAAAAAGGCGACTGGTGTTCACCAGTTAAACATTCATTTATTCACAAATTTGAAAAAATAAGTTTAGGAGGATCCAAAAATGTTTATTGAAAAGTTGACAAAGACGGGTCTTGCTGTGGCGTTGCTTGGCATGGGAATATTCACTGGCTGTAGCGATGACAACTCCAGTATGGCATCGACGCTGAGCGAGACGAATTCTGGAACGCCCATTGCGAAGGTGGATACGTCCTTGCTCCGTAAGGATTTTTATGAAGGAGTTCCTTGCGGATCTCTTTTGGAGGAGGATTCACCTGGGCCTTCTGCGCTGGCCAGAAAATCGGCCTTCGCATATGATGATGACGAATTTATTGCCCGGCCCGAATGTGGCGGGACATACAGGGATATTTTACTTTATATAAATTCTCGGGTGCGTGTGGTGGATTCCGACGGAAATCCGATGGTTGGCGCGAAAGTTTATAAAGACCGCTGCGCTTACGATGACATGGGGTGCCAGTATGTAACGGATAGCGACGGCTACGCCTATATCGACAGTGTGAACTTTCTTACGTACTGGGAAAAGTATGAGGGTGCCTTGGAAGAAGTTGGTCCGGAGAAGGCTTATGCGCGTATTTATGAACGATTGCAGTTGCGTGCAATTTCTGCGGATTCAAGCTATGGCGCAAACATCTATGCGAGTTATTCCCGCGCCAGTTTCGTGGAACTCAATGGCGAGCAGGTTGCCGAACTCCGGCCCATTGCGCTGGAACCCGTGTACACGACAAAACTGTATCTGGATTCCATTCATGTACTGAGTAGCGAGGGTGCTGATGAGTTTATCGAGGAAAATGGCTTTGGCATTTGCGTGAATGTGAAACACGCCTACGATATATATGTCTATGCCGAAGAACTCTTGCCGTCGTATTTCTACCCCTGCCAGATGGTGACCGAAGAAGACAAGAAGAACGGCTACGTCATGGTCTACGGGCTCCCCGAGAATGTCTACTGGATTTCCATTGGCAATCCGAATGGCCAGATGAGCATGGGTAGCGACTCCCTGGTGGTAAAGCGCCCGAATTAAAGACCTTGTCCAGAACATTGCTGTATTTATATATATTTCGGTAAAAGAGGTATATATGGCGATGAAACTGGTATCTTTTGCGGCGCTGTCCGCGTTTGCTATTCCCGTGCTTGCCGCGCAGAACGTGGTCAAGGTCAACGACCTCCATCCGGGCATTGCCATCAACAAGGACCACATGCTGGCTGCCGACCTTGCCATATGGAATCCGCCAACCCGTTACTTCGACATGGCGCCCGCCTTGGTTGATGGCGGCTACAATGTGTTCCGCTTCCCGAACGGGAGCTTGTCGAACGATTACCACTGGAACGGTTCGGGCAGCTACGACAGCACGGGCCTCTGGACTCCGAGCGAAAAGGAATGGACGCCCGGGTTCCTGGGCGAGACGGTTTACCGCGGGACGACCAAGGACAACTGGGGATTTGTCCGCCGCAGCCACTTGGCCGACGGCAACATGGAAACGATGTGGTGGGGCGAAATCTTGGACCCGAACGATCCGCCCTGGATTGTCGTGGAGTTCAAGGAAAAGAAGGACTTGGATTCCTTGATTATCGATTGGGGAACGCTTCGTCCGAAGTCTTTCGAGTTCTCGTACTGGACTGAAGATTATGCGCCTTATCCGGGCGTACACCAGGGCCTGGAAAACAAGCTGAAGGTTGTGGGCACGGTGAAGGTGACGTCGGAACAGTCAAAGTACAAGTTCGCACAAATCAAGGCGCGCTATGTGGCTATCCGCTTCAAGACTCCGGACTTGCCCAGCAAGGGCGTGCAGGTGCGCGAGATGAAGCTTTATAGCGGCAGCGACGACCTGCTTGCCGGTAATGAGTACAAGTTCTTTGCGGTGTCCACTCGCAACGGCGACAAGCCGCGCACCGACTGGACGAACATCAAGTGGCATTTCGAGGAGTTCATGGCGTACATCTCCAAGATTCCTAACGCACAGGCGCTCGTCTGCGTGAATGCGGGAACGGGTACGGTCAAGGAAGCTGCCGCATGGGTGAAGTATGCAAACGTGAAGAAAAAGTACGGAATCAAGCAGTGGCAAATCGGCAACGAACTTGACGGCGAATGGGAGGAATCCGGCCCGCTGTCGGCAAGGCAGTATGCCGCCCGGTTTGTTGAGTATGCCCGCGCCATGAAGGCAGTGGACCCCTCCATCATTTTGCACGGGCCGCTGTTCAGTTCGCATAAGATGCAAGAGAAGGGTGCCGGTTTCGGGGACGGCAAGTTCTGGGTCGCTGAATTCCTGCGCATCGTGGGCGAGGCCGAAAAGAAGGACGGCAAGCGCTATCTGGATGTGTTTGACTTGCACACCTACCCGTATTGGGCTCCCGATAACTTGAACGCGAAGGACATGCTCAAGGCGACGATGGATGTCGGGCACAATGCCGATACGCTGGATGCCTGGATGAAGCGTTATCTGGACGGGGAACGCCGTATTTCGCTTTCGGAATTCAGTACGTCTGTGCTGGGGAGCGAAATTTGGATGGACTACCCGCAGGCCGCCGGCATCGCGAACATTTTTGCGCAATACGCGGTTCGTTTCGGCAACCGCTTGCAGGCTCTGCCCTGGGACGCTTTCGGTAACGTATTCGAGGGGCCGGATCACACGTGGGGAACCGTCAGCATGACGGCTCTTGTCAAGGAAGGCTCCTGGAATAAATTGCAGAGCCTGGAACTCACTGCGGAATACTTTGGCGTCTACATGGCGTTCAAGCGCTTCCTCGAAGATGGCTACTCCGTTGTCCCAGTGAAGAGTTCTACAGAAAACGTGACTCCGTATGCCATCTGCAAAAACGATAGCTGCCGAGTCATGCTTATCAATATGACCGATTCCAAGCAAGTTGTTCAGGTGGACCGTACAAGCGGCGCTTCGGATAAAGTGCGTACGGAAGTTGATGTGTTTGGCCCGGATCAGTTCAAGTGGGTTGGTGACCAGAAGGATGCGTACCCGTATCCCAAGATGGGCCCGAGCGGGCGTCGTATGGATCCGAACAAGAGCAAGGATGTTGAAATTCCCGGATTTGGTTTGGCTATCGTGCGTATCAATCCCCGTGTTGTCGGGCTGGATGCTCAAACGAAAGCGAAAGCTGCTGTGCCTGAGATAATTGCTGCTGCGCTGGAGAAGAAGGTCCTGCTTGCCGGGGATACGCTGGACTTGTTCGTGACTGCAAGGCAAGAAGACGGGCAGTTGACTAGTGGTATTGTGAAAATTGCTAACTGGGGCAAGGCTGGGACGCTTACGCAGCCTGTCAATCCGGATGATGGCAAGTGGAATTCTTCCATCGAGAGTTTCCATGCGAAAATCCCCGTGCCTGCAGGAATCTCCAACGGAAAACGCGAAATTCAGGTGGTATTACAGGGCTTGGGTAAGAAACAAACCGTGCTCAAGGTTCCGTTCCGCATCCGCGGCGCCTACCGCACCACGAGCGTGATGCAGAATTTCGACAATGGAATCGATGCGGTGGACTGGTTCCCTGTTGTCAACGGCGACAATGCGACTTCGATGGATGCCAAGGTGTATAACGGTAATCCTCCGCTCGGTGGCTACATCCGTCATGACTTCATCGTTGAACAGCCGCCTGACTTGGGTTGGCCCAACTACTCTGGCGCCTATTATGTGCTGCCGCCTGAGGTGAAAAAATCGGTGGGTATCGTGTTTGACTATGCCACAACCCACAACAACCCGCAAGGTTATATAGAATTGCAGATTATGAGCGAACAGGTGAAGGACTACGACGAATTTATGATTCGCCTCAAGAACACGCGTGGCAACTGGGTTCGCGACACGCTCATCTGGGAAAATATGAAGCAAGAAGGCTGGGGCAAGACAATCCCGCAGCTTGACCCGACCCAGATCAAGAACTTTGCGTTCCGTGCACGCCACAGCGGCAAGGGCTACATCAGCCTCGACAACATTTACCTGTTGCAAGAAGATGGCAAGGAAGTCCCGATGCCCAAGGGCTTACGGAGACTGCGGTAAAAACGGATCGCATCATCCCGTGATGCTCCGTATGTGAAAATCGCCGGCAAGTTGCCGGCGATTTCTCGTTAATTCGTTTAGCGCTTGTCCCTGTCGATCCAGGGCCTTGCCGTCTGGCCGGTGTAAATCTGGCGCGGACGGTTAATCTTGCTCTGCGGATCGTCGTGCATTTCCTTCCAGTGGGCAATCCAGCCGGGGAGTCGGCCGATGGCGAACATCACGGTAAGCATGTTCGTCGGGATGCCCATGGCGCGGTAGAGAATGCCCGAGTAGAAGTCCACGTTCGGGTAGAGCTTGCGCTCGATGAAGTAGTCGTCCTTGAGGGCGGCTTCTTCGAGCTTGATGGCGATATCCAGGAGCTGGTCGTGCACGTGTTCGCGTTCGAACACCTGGTACATAAGCTTCTTGAGCACCTTGGCGCGCGGGTCGTAGCTCTTGTACACGCGGTGGCCAAAGCCCGAAAGGCGGAACGGGTCGTTCTTGTCTTTCGCCTTGTCCATCACCTGCTCGATGGTCATGCCGCTCTGCTGGATGCGCAGCAGCGTTTCGAGCACAGCCTGGTTTGCACCGCCGTGGAGCGGGCCCCACAGTGCACAGATGCCGGCGCAAATGCTCGCGTAAAGGTTCGCCTGAGAGCTACCCACCATACGCACTGTCGACGTGGAGCAGTTCTGCTCGTGGTCGGCATGCACGATGAGGAGCGTGTTGAGCGCCTTTTCCATAATCGGATCCGGGTGGTACGGGCGAGCCTTGCTGCTGAACATCATGTTGAGGAAGTTGCTGCAGTAGCTGCGTTCCGCTTCCGGGTACACGAACGGTTCGCCGATGCTTGCCTTGTAGGCGAAAGCGGCGATGGTGCGGATCTTGGAAATAAGGCCCGCAGTCGTGAGCTCGAAAGCGCTTGCAATGTTTTCGTCGTCGTAGAAGCGCGGGGTGAACAGGCCCACGGCGTTCACGATGGAACTCAAAATGCCCATCGGGTGCGCACTTGGCGGCATCTCGCGGAAAAAGTGCAACAGGTTCTCGTGCAGGAGAGCGTTTTCGGTAAGGAGCGTACGGAAGCGTCCGAGCTGTTCCGGAGTCGGGAGCTCGCCGTAAATCAGAAGCCAGGCGGTCTCGGGGAAGGTCGCCTTTTCGGCCAAGTCTTCGATGGAGTAACCTCGGTAGCGGAGAATGCCCTGCTCGCCGTTCACGTAGGTGATGGCGCTCTTGGTGCTGCCCGTGTTCAGGTAGCCGTAGTCAAGCGTGACAAGTCCCGTTTCCTTGCGGAGGGAACTGACGTCGAGACCATGTTCGTTCTCGGTGCCTTCAACGACGGGGAGTTCGAAACTCTTTCCGTTGTATTTCAAGGTCGCTTTGTCGGACATTTGTTCTCCTTAGGGGTTAGGATCTAGAGATTAGGATCTAGGGGATTGAGATTTATGTTGCTGTTTGCTGTTTAGTGTGTAGACCATTGAATTTAGCATTTTGCCAATTTCTTCACAACTAGACTGTAAAACAACATTCTTCTCCATGTTGCCTAATTTCAGTTGGTTGCATATATGTAATTGCGTCTCAAGTTCTGCCTTTGATCCTCGAGCAATTGATAAGAAGCGAATGTATTCGGCTGTAGTCATACGTTCGTATCCTTCTGCAATATTTGAAGGAATCGATACTACGGCTCGACGCATTTGATCTGATAGCACATAGGATTCATTTTTTGGAAAAGCCTGTATATAGTCATACACTTGCATGACTAATTTTACGGATTTTTTCCAAACAATCAAGTCCTTGTAACTGTGCATTTCTAGATCCTAGCCTCTAGCCCCTCATCTCTAATACACAATTATAAATATTTTCGAACAGTTTGCCGAGCTTGTCGGTCGGGACGGCGCTGAAAGCGACGCGGATAAGGCCCGAGAGCATGATGGTGCCCGTGCTGTAGTCCTTGATGAGCTTCTGGCGCAGTTCTTCGGCATCGACTCCCTTCGGCTTGATGCACATGAAGTAGCCGCTGTTGCACGGCATGGGCTCGAAGGCATCCTTGTATTCCGGGTGCGCAGCGAGTTCATTCTTGATGATGTCGAAGCGCTTCTTGAGTGTTTCGTACTTTTCCTGCTTCTGCTGCAGGTATTCTTCGCTCTGGAAGGCGGCGAGCAAAATCTTCTGGCTGATGCTCGGGGCGTTAGAGATGTTGCCACGGACCGTACCGGCGGCCTTGTCTTCGAGGGCCTTGAGCTGTGCTTCGCTGGCGCCCTTGAAACCGAAGGTCATGAAGCCGACGCGGAAGCCCCACACATAGTCTTCCTTGGTCGGGCCGTCGAGCTTGACGGCGAGCAGGTTCTCGTTGGCTTCGAGCAGCTTCACGAACAGGGATTCCTTGGTCACGCCTTCTTCATAGACGAGTCCGAAGTAGGCATCGTCGAGCAGGGCCACGACCTTGTTGCCTGCGGCGGCACAGTCGGTGAGGATCTTCGCGATTTCGACGGCTTCCTTTTCGGTAGCGGTGTAGCCGGTCGGGTTGTTCGGGAAGTTCAGGAGCACGACCTTCTTCTGGCTCTTGCTTTCGGCGAGGGCTGCCTTGAGGGCTTCGGTATCGAACCCGCCGTCCTTGAATGTGTTGAACGTCTTGATCTTCGCGCCGCAGCTGTTCACGAACACGAGTTCGTAGTTGTCCCAGTACAGGTCGGGGATGATGACTTCGTCGCCGGCGTCGAGGAACATGTAGCCCGCGCAGCTGATGGCGTGGGTGAGGGCGCAGGTCACGACCGGGTTGCTGAACTGCTTGCCTGCGAGGCTCGGGTTCTTGCGGACAATCTGTTCCTTCCAGGCCTTGCGGAGGTCGGGGTTGCCGAAACTCGGGGCGTACAGGAACGCCTGCTTGGGGAGGTTCAGGCTCTTGAGTACGCAGTCGAGCACGAGCGGGCTCCCGTCGTCTTCGAGGGCGGTGCCGATGGTCGCGTTGATTTCGGACCCCTTGGCTTCGGCGCCCTGGCCCAGGATGCCCTTGCGCGGGAAGAAAATGGCCTTGCCCCTTTCGGAAAGCATGCTGAGTACTTTGCAACCGTTGGCGGAGAGTTCCGCGTTGGCCTGTTCTGCGAGAGGATTGTAGTTCATCGTCTTATCCTGTTTGATTGTCCTGGCGCTAACCACGCGCTTTTCGGCGCGCAAAAATAGAAATTTTTTGAATCTTTTCCAATAATCCGATTTTGAAAAAAAAGCGTTTTATAAAGTTTTCATATTTATCTATTATTTTAGGGTATAGCTAGGAGATTGAAATGTTACGTAGGCTATGGTTTGTTTCTTTTTTATTTCTGTTCGTTTCATTGACGGCTGCGTCGGTAACCATAACCCCGAAGATGCCATCAAAAGTGTCTGGTTGCTACCAGATTTCCGATGCCGCCGAACTTTACGGATTTGCTTCCATTGTGAACGGGACCGATGGCTTTAAGAGGGATACGGCTGCGTGCGGTAAGCTGGTTGATGATATCGTGGTGAACGAGAATGTCCTTGACGAGAGCGGAAATCTCAATGTGGCCGATACGGCAAATTTTGCCCAATGGAAGCCCATGATGCAATTCAGAGGGAAGTTTGATGGCAACAGCCATACGATTTCGGGACTCTATGTTAATGGTAGAGACAATTTGTCTGCTCTGTTCGGTGTGCTGTATCGGCATGAAGAAGACAGCACTGTCATAATCCGTAACCTGGGTGTTGTTGGTTCTTACTTTTTTTCGCACTCCTATGTCGGTGCTATTGTCGGATATGCGGATGGCGGGGCGATTGTAAGTATTGAAAATTGTTTCAGCAATTCGCGAGTCGAATCAGATGGAAATTATGTTGGTGGTCTTGTAGGCATGTCGGTTGCGACCATTCAGCTCAAGAATGTGTATAACTTGGGAACTGTAATTGCAGGTAGCTTTGCGGGCGGAATTGCAGGCTATCTGTATGTGGGTCGCATAAAGGTTATCAATGCCTATAACATGGGGACGATATCGATGCCGTCATCTTCTTATCGTGGTGGTGGTCTTGTTGGTTATGTGAATTCAAGTGAGGATGCTTCATTTGAAAATTGCTTCAACATAGGATCCGTTACTGGAGAACTCTATATTGGCGGCATTGTGGGAGATGTTGGCGGGACCTTTTTATCGATGGAAAAAGTTTATAATGCTGGAACGATTGTATCGGAACCAGGTGCTGTGGGGAACTCTTTTGCTGGAGGCTTGGCCGGCTCTGTTGGGGCAAAGACTAAAATCCAAAACGCTTATAATACGGGTACTGTTTCCGGAGGGACTTTTTTGAGTGGCATGGTTGGCTTAGCTTATGCCGATATATCCATGACAAATGTTTATAATGCGGGAACATTGTTGTCAAATCAATCATTTTCAGATTACGTGAAACCTATTGTATTTGTGGATAATAGCTTGTATTCATCTAATTGTGAAAATGTGTTCTACTTGAATGAAAGCTATAGCTCTTCTGAATGTGGAAAATCTGTGACAAGTGAGCAATTGGAAGATGGTTCTATCGCCTATTTGCTGCACAATTCATTTTATGATAGCATCGATGCGACTGTTTGGGGGCAGGATGTCGGGAATGATACGTATCCGAATTTCAGCGGAATCATAACGGGCGCGTCGTTAAGTTCTTTTGAAGATTTAATTTTGCACACTTACGATGGGGACACCACTACTTTACCCGTAAAGTATTTGCCTGGATTCGAATTAAAGCTCCCGGCTGTGACGCAGGATGAAAGTATCTTCCATGGTTGGTTCGATAATGCCAAATTAAGCGGGAATTCTGTGGATGTTGTCCCGAGTACTGCTGTAGGAACACAGGAATTTTGGGCTAAGTTCGGCGGGACAAGACAGGTGGCTTTCGAAACAAATGGAGGAACGATTGACTCCGGACTTGTTGAATCTTATACCGAGGGAGTGGACCGCGTGGTTCTTCCTAATAAGGTTTATCGAAGCGGATATGTTTTCAGTGGTTGGTACGAGGAAGAAGATTTCAGTGGCAATCGTGTGTTCGAAATAGGGCTAAATGCTACCGGCGATAAGGTGTTTTATGCCAAATGGTTCAAAAAGGAAACTCCGGCAACAGATAAGGATGGTTGTTATGTTATCAGGAATGCGGCGGAATTGTATGGCTTTGCCGCTATCGTGAATGGCTCGGATGATTATGAACGCGAAGCGGCTGCCTGTGCGTCTTTACAAAACGATATTGTGGTGAACGAGAGCGTGCTTGATTCGGAGGGGGAACTTAATGAGGACGCTGCTACGGGCTTTATAGAATGGACTCCAATATATGGCTTTAGCGGTGTGTTCGATGGAAATATGCACACCATTTCGGGGTTGTATCTCAATGTTGATAATAAGGGTTCATCTAATGACTTGGGATATGGCCTTTTTGGCAACATTGGCATTGGTTCTTTGGAGAATCCCGTAACTATTGTGAATGTTGGCGTAGAGAACTCCTATTTTGCTGCGCACAATAATGTTGGCGCTTTAGTCGGTTATGTTGATGAAGCCAGTGATGATGACGACGTGACGTATCTCCTCGTCATAAATGCTTATAGCAATTCCTATGTAAAGGCTAATAACTATGGTGGTGGACTTTTTGGGCATATCGGCTCTTATAATCTTGTTTATGTTCTAAACTGCTACAATTCAGGGACGGTTTATGGGAGAGGAAACTATCTCGGAGGAATTTTGGGCTATAAAGAGTTTGAAGGTAATGCGTATATCGTGAATTGTTATAACGTGGGGACAATTGACGCTTTGAATCGTGACTTGGATGGAGCGTTGGTGGGTCACAATAATGAGGACGTGATAGTGGTGAACAGCTTTTATCTGAAATCTCCGTGGGAACAGATAAATATAGGCCAGGCAGCGACAGCAGAACAGTTTGCAGATGGCTCGGTGGCAACGGCATTACATTCTGGCGAGAATGGCTCTATCTGGGGGCAGAATGTCGGTGTCGACCCCTTGCCGAATTTTAGCGGGACTGTCAAGAATTCTTCAGTCGCTCAGTACAACGTTTCTTTCTATACGTTCCCTGGAGATGGGGATAGTTACTTCGATAGCTATATTGCCGGTTTTTCAAAACCGCTCCCCGATACGGTTTATCGGGATGGTTACATGTTTGATGGCTGGTATGACGATTCTAGTTATTCGGGTTCTATGGTCGATTCCATTCTTGCTTCTGACGAAGGGAATCTCTATTTCTATGCCAAGTTCACCCCGATTGAGTACAAGATTCGTGTCTCCTCGGCAAATCCGAGTGAATGGGGCGAGGTTGTTGTCCTCAATGCAGGCGCTTCCTATTATTACGGCGATACGGTGAAGTTGAAGGCGATTCCTGCCCCAGGCTACGAATTTCAATGTTGGAGAGATGATGTGGACAATACGAATCCGAATCGCACTTATGTCGTTAGGGAGTCGAGGACTTTCATTGCGTATTTCAAATTGGCTACATTAAGCAGTTCGTCGAATTCTAGCAGCAGCTCGGCAAAATCCAGCTCTAGTTCTGCAGAGTCCAGCAGCAGCAAGGATAAATCGAGCTCCAGTATTAAGGTTGCTTCTAGTTCAAGCCGCGCTAAGTCTAGCAGTGCTAGAGCAAAATCCAGTTCGTCTAAAAAATCCATACCGGTGGAGTTCCACATTTTGTGTAATGGAAAGGAGTGCTCGGATGCTTTACCTTCGGAGTCTCTGGCACCGCAATTCCATATCATAGCCTCTGTTCGGGAAATCCGGGTGATGGACGCCCATATTGGCAAACCTTACGCCTTGTTCGACATGCAGGGGCGCATGCTCCGGAAGGGTTATGTGCTCTCGCCGGACTTTGCGATTCCGGTTGATAATCCGGGAAGCTACCTTGTGCGCATTGGCAACCAAATGCGGTCCGTTTCCGTAAGGTAAATTTCGTAGCTTTTTTCGCGGATGCTTGGCCGCTTATCCGAGCCATGCATCCCGATATATTGTATTTTTTTCTTGGTACCGAACGATACCTTTAAAAATGCACACGCAAAAAAAGGTTAATACTATGCAAGTTGATTTGAACAATGTCGATTGGAAGACGCTCCCCTTCGGTTATTACGATACCGATTACAATGTCCGCTGCTACTACCGCGATGGCAAGTGGGGCAAGGTTGAACTTTCTTCTTCCAAGGACATTAGCATCCACATGGCCGCGACTTGCTTGCATTACGGCCAGGAAGGTTTCGAAGGCCTCAAGGCTTACACGGGCAAGGACGGCAAGGTCCGTATCTTCCGCGTTGACGAGAATGCGAAGCGCATGCAGAACACCGCGAACCGCGTGCTCATGGCTGTTCCGCCGGTCGAACTGTTCCGCGAGATGGTCCACACAGTGGTGAAGGCCAACGCCCGTTTTGTGCCGCCGTACGGTTACGGTGCAACGCTCTACATCCGCCCGCTCCTCATCGGTACGAGTCCGGAAGTCGGCGTGAAGCCCTCCGACGAATACCTGCTGTTGATGTTCGTGACTCCGGTGGGTCCGTACTTCAAGGACGGGTTCAAGCCGGTCGACATGATGATCAGCCGCAACTTCGACCGCGCCGCTCCGCAGGGTACGGGTACGGTGAAGGTCGGCGGTAACTACGCTGCCAGCTTGCTTTCCCTCGCCGAAGCCAAGAAACTCGGCTACTCCAGCACCATCTACCTGGATGCGAAGGAAAAGAAGTACATCGACGAATGCGGTCCGGCAAACTTCTTCGGCATCAAGGGCAAGACCTACGTGACCCCGAAGTCCGAATCCATTCTGCCGTCCATTACGAACAAGAGTTTGCAGCAGTTGGCTGAATACCTCGGCTACACTGTGGAACGCCGCCAGGTTCCGTTCGAAGAACTCGCCGAGTTCGAAGAAACTGCCGAATGCGGTACCGCCGCCGTGATTACCCCGATCAAGAAGATTGTGGATCCGGTTGCCGGCAAGACGTTCACCTACGGTGACGGCGTGAACCCGGGTCCGGTCTGCACGGAACTCTTCACGAAGTACACTGCCATCCAGTTCGGTGAAGCCGAAGACCCGTTCGGCTGGACTGAAGTGGTCGACGTGTAAGAGCTACGAGGCCGCTCGTCTCTGACTCTCTATGAGTTTAAAAGGGCTTTCGGATTGTTCCGAAAGCCTTTTTTTGTGATAAATTCCTCTTGAGCCCCGAGCCTTGAGCCTCGCACCTCATACCTCATAGCTCACCGCTCATTGCTAAAGTTGCTTTTTCTATAAATTAATATATATTAAATAAATGTTCTTCCACTAAAAGGAGTTGGTTATGGCGTATACAAAATTCTTCCTCTGTATCAGCGTTGTTGCCATGCTCATCGCTTGCGGGGATAACAGCAGTTCTGCTGATGCTATTGTGATTGATACATCTTTCGATGTGTCTGAATCCGATATGGTCGTGGCAACCAAAGGTGAATTGCCGGAGTGTACCGACAAACGCGATGGTGCCATTGCTTACGTGAAAGACAAAAAAGCCGCCTATATTTGTGACAATGGTAGCTGGGTTCTTGACGACGATGGCAAGTTGTCCTCTAGCAGCAGTAAGACGAAATCGTCCTCTAGCAGCAGTAAGACGAAATCATCCTCTAGCAGTGGTAAGGCGAAATCATCGTCTAGCAGCGATAAGGCAAAATCATCATCCAGCGGCAAGAGCTCTTCGTCAGCCAAAGAAAATTCTTCGAGTAGTTCTGAATTCGTGATTAAGGACCAGACTTTTTATGGTTTTGCACAGAAGGGACCATTTCGCGCTGAATCTGTTGTCAATATTTATGAATTGGATGAAAAAACCTTGGCAAAAACGGAAAGGGTCTTTTCTGGAAAGGTCACGTCAAGTGGTAATGGCCGGTTCAAGGTGTCGCATGTGAACCTGTCAAGCCCGTACGCCCTTTTCGAGGTGAAAGGCATGTTCCGTAATGAAGTGACTGGCACAGTGTCAGGCAGAAATATCACCTTATACGCCCTTGTCGATCTTGTTGACCAAAAAGAGGTTAACGTCAATGTGCTTACGCATTTGACGTGTGAGCGCATTCTTTACCTGTTTGGGACGGGAGTTGATTTTGCTAAGGCAAAGAAACAGGCTGAGACTGAAATTTTAAATGCGTTCGGCTTTCAGGGGAAATTTGCAAGTTTCGAAAACTTGAATATTTTCGGCAATGATGAAGGGAACGCGATGTTGCTAGCCATTAACGTGATGGCGCTTTATAATGGCGAGGAAAATTTGAATAAGTTCCTAGACAATTTTGGGACCGATTTCAAGGAGGATGGCACGTGGAACAAATATTGGGACGGCGAAATAGGCAAGGCCAAAGTTGCTGATTGGGTACAGATGCAGGATTCCCAAAATGAATTTTCGTTTATCCGGGGCAATGTCGAAAAATGGAAACCTGATTCTGTCCCGAATTTTGAAAAGTATTTACGCATTTTTTGGTACTCTATTTATGGCATGGACAATTGTGTGGAAGATGAAGAAGATAAGGTTGTTTCTCCCAAATATAGAAGCACCAATTCTCACTTTGTTTGTTGGAACGGTGCTTGGAACAAGATGCATGGGAATGATTCGATATGTGGATTGTGCTCTGAAAAACGTCAAGGAACTTTTTGCAGAAATCAAAAATACACTTGGGATTGGTATGTTTGCCAAAATGGGCGGTGGAAATCAACTGAACAGGAAGTTGCGGATACGCAAGGATGGACTGCTGGATTTGATGGAGAAATACGGAAGGGTAATCTAACGGATGATTTTTATAAGTATAATGAGTTTTTTGATGAATGGAAAAAAGTTTATTTAGAAAAAGATACTTCTCTTAAACTCAACGGATGTACGAATAATCGTAATGGTGAAATGGGCTTGAGTCCCAAGGATAGTTCTTATTATACCTGTGTTTGTTATTCGCCTGAATATCAATGGGAAATTTGCGAATGGCTGAAGTCGCAAGAAATCGACTTTATTAAACGCGATAATAAATGCGAAAGTGAAGACGTGGGCCGAATTGTTGCTGGAATAGATACCATTACTAACAAGTATTACTGTTCGCTTATTGGTTGGGTAAACATGGAAACTTGGAGTTTTGGTGTGCCGCCGGAATTCCGTTTTAACCAAGATATTAATTATGGAAGTCTGACAGACGATCGTGATGGTAAAACGTACAAGACGGTAAAGATTGGTGACCAGGTTTGGATGGCTGAAAATCTCAATTATGCAGGTGATGGAATCGGACATTGCTACGATGATGTTCCCGAATACTGCGATGTGGCTGGGCGCCTCTACAAATGGGACGTGGCAAGGGGTGTTTGCCCCGAAGGCTGGCATTTGCCATCAAAGGCAGAATTCGATACATTGCTCTCTGTCGTGAAACTTGAATATGGCGAAGAATGTAGTTTGGCCGATATGTTTAGGGCCACCAGTGGTTGGAGTTATGGCGGTCAAGGTTGTGATAAGACCGGTTTTTCTGCAGTGCCTGCTGGTGGTAAGCATATTGAAGCATATCGTCAGCCAGAATACACTCTTGCTGGCTCTTTTGCGTTTTTCTTGACATCGACCGAAAACGGTGAGCATTCCGTATATGTTTTGGCGTTGTACTCAAATGATGTATCATTGATATATGACTTCGACGAATATGATTTTATTTCTTATTCAACCAAGGATGCAGGCTTATCGGTCCGCTGCCTTCAGGATGCTGAATAATCAAACAACGTAAAAGGCCCCGAGCCTGGAGCCTCGCGCCTTTCTCACCCGAGTCGTTCCTTAAGGCGCGTATACCGCTTTGTGCTGCGGTTGTTGCGCACGGCCTGGTGGAATGCTCCTGGCGCCGACAGCACCCACACGTGGCCTTTGGCTCGCGTGATTGCTGTATAGATGAGGTTTCTCTGTAGCATCATGTAGTGGCTGGAATCGAGCACCACGATGACGGCGGGGTATTCGCTACCCTGGCTCTTGTGAATGGTGCAGGCGTAGGCGAGGGCAAGCTGGTCCATTTCGTCGCTCTCGTATTCCACGGTCTTGTCTTCAAAGAATACAGTTACCTTGTTTGTGTTCTTGCTGATCCGGTAAATGATTCCCGTGTCGCCGTTGAAAACATTCTTGTCGTAGTTGTTGCGGACTTGCATTACGCGGTCTCCTTCGCTCCAGCGGACTCCGGCGATTCTGTGGCGCTCGACTCCGGCCCTTGTCGGGGTCCTTTCCGGGTTGAGGATGTCTTGCAAAAAGGTGTTGAGCTCGAACGTGCCGAGCGGTCCCTTGCGCATCGGGGTGAGCAGCTGCATTTCGGTTTTGAGGTCGACGTTGATTTTGCTGCGGACGCCGCTAGCGAGCAGTTCTCGGACAATCTCTCTTGCCTGCTCCGGTGTTTCGAAGGGGATAAAGTGGAAGTTCGGCCCGTCGATAGGCGATGGCGTGATGCCCTGGTTGATTTTGGCGGCCTTGTCGGCGATGTCGTTGCCGCCGGATTGCCTAAAGATGTGCTGCAAGCGGATGTTCGGGATTCTCGGGCATTGGAGCAAATCGTTGAGCACGTTGCCCGGGCCCACGCTCGGCAGCTGGTTCGCATCTCCGATGAATACAATGCGGGTTCTCAGCGGTGTCGCTTCGAGAATGGCTGCGGCAAGCCACGTGTCGACCATGCTGAATTCGTCGATGACGAGTAAATCGCATTCCAACTGGTTGCCAATATCTTTGTTGAACTTGCCCGTGATGGGGTCCACCTCGAGCAGGCGGTGGATGGTGCAGGCGTCTTCGCCGCTGCATTCGCTCATGCGTTTGGCTGCGCGCCCCGTGGGGGCGGCAAGGCGTATCTTTTCGCCCATTTTTCGGGCGAGGTGCAAAATTCCCTTGAGAATCGTCGTCTTGCCTGTGCCCGGTCCGCCAGTGATGACGCTAATCTTGTACGAGATTGCCATCGATATGGCTTCGCGCTGTATGGGGTCGAATGCGAACTTGTGCTCGCGTTCCCAGTCTATTAGCTTGTTTTCGAAACCGTCAATGGGCAACCGGTTCCCTTGCAACCGTCGCAGGATGTTGTCTGCAATATCCTGTTCGGCGCGGAAGATGGGCGGGAAAAAACAGTCGTCGTCAACGCGCTTGATGCGTTCCCTGCTGCAGAGTTCCTCGAACTTCTCCAGGATGGTGTTGTAGGCGTCCTCGTCTTCGTAGGTGAGGCGCAGGTTCTTGGCCGTGCGCTCTAGGAGTGCTCCCTTGGGGAGGTACACGTGCCCGTCGCTTGTCGATTCCTGCAAGGTGTAGAGGATTGCAGCTTCGAGCCTAACGGGGCTGTCCTTCGGGAAGCCTATCTTGGTCGCGATTTCGTCTGCCTTGACAAAGCCGATGCCGTAGACGTCTTCGCAGAGCATGTAGGGGTTGTCCTTGATGCGGCGGATGGTGTCTTGCCCGTACTTGGTCCAGAGCTTTTTGGCGATGCTCCCGGTGATGTCGTGCTGGTACAGGAACAGCATGGTTTCCCTGCTGTGACGGTTCTCTTGCCAGCGGGCGAGGAACAGTTCGGCCTTCTTTGCAGTCAGTCCCTTGATTTTCGTTTTGCGGAATGTGTCCGGCTCGTTGTCGAGGATGTCGGCTGTCCTGTCCCCGAAAACGGCTACGATGCTGGCTGCCGTCTTGGGACCGATTCCCGGAAAAAGCCCGCTAGAGAGGTAAGACTCGATGCTGCTGTCTTCGGGCGCAAGGATTTCGAACCCGGTGCATACGAACTGCGGCCCGAATTTCGGGTGCCGTCCCCAATCCCCCGTAAGTTTCAGCGATTCCCCCGTCGAAAGCTCCGGGAAATTCCCGGTGACTACCACGACCTTTTGGGTCTCGGCGTCCGTCAGTCGCATGACTGTGAATCCGTTCTGCGGATTGTGGAAGGTAATGGTCTTTATGCTGCCGGTGAGAATCATTGTTTTGACCGGGGTCCGTGGATAGGCGTTGTCGACTATAAACAGAAAAAAACGGAGTGTTTTTCGCACTCCGCTTTTCAGGAAATTACAAGAAAATGCTAACGGATATTAGCGAAGTTTCTTTTTCTGGCGGTCACGACGACGGCGTTTTTTACGCTT
>JAEEGI010011714.1_pt1 | contig 18886 bp, 10 predicted proteins | sample 8958751 | NCBI WGS metagenome assembly JAEEGI01 (sample SAMN16246545, study PRJNA631951) | gut metagenome | biome: gut microbiome; feature: rumen; material: KS-attached | host: Bos | place: Iran: Karaj | collected 2018-10 | reverse complement strand
GATCTGCCGCTGCTGGAGAGCGCGGCCCTGCTGCACGACGCGGCCCGCGGGGAGGAGGAGCACGCCGCCGTGGGCGCGAGCTGGCTGCGGGAGCTGGGCTACGAGGACGCGGCGGCGCTGGTCGCGCAGCACCACGATCTCAGGAGCCGGGAGCCGGACGAGGCCGCGATCCTCTATCTGGCGGACAAGTGTGTGCAGGAGGATCGGCGGGTGACGATCGAAGAGCGCTTTGCGCAGAGCGAGAACCGCTGCAAGACGGCGGAGGCGAAGAAGGCCCACCGGGCCCGGCTGCTGGCGGCCCTCCGGCTGCGGGACGAAATCAACGAAATCTGCGGAAAAACCGTTGTGGAATAAAGGGAGTGACCATATGGAAAACATCTATCGGGACATCTTGAACCATCTGGCGGAGAACTGCGCCGTCTCGCTGGAGACCGTGCTGCCCGGCGAACAGGGCGCGCTCTCCGAGGCGGAGCGGCGGCTGGTGCCGGTGACGCCGGTGACGGATCTGAAGGGCCGGAGCTTCGCCCGGGTGACCCTGGAGCAAGAGGGCAAGCGCCTCACCGTGCGGGAGCCGGTGCTGCCCCAGGAGCGGCTGATCGTGCTGGGCGGCGGGCACATCGCCCTGCCGGTGTGTCAGTTCGGCGCGGCCTGCGGCTTCACCGTCTGCATCGTGGACGACCGGCCGGACTTCGCCAACCGCGCCCGCTTCCCGGAGGCCGCCCAGGTGCTCTGCGACAGCTTTGAAAACGGCATCCGGGCGCTGAAGGTCACGCCCTTCGACTACGTGGTGGTCATCACCCGGGGCCACCGGCACGACGCGGACTGCCTGCGCTCCCTGCTGCCCGGGACCATGCCGGCCTATCTGGGCATGATCGGCTCCCGGCGGCGCACCAGGGGGCTGCTGGAGATGCTCAAGGACGAGGGCTTCGACGAGGATCGGCTGGGGCGGATCTGCACGCCCATCGGTTTGCCCATCGGGGCCGTCACCCCGGCGGAGATCGCCGTGTCCATCCTGTCGGAGGTCATCGCCTACAAGCGCCTGCCGGAGCACGGCGACCCGAAGCGGTACTGCAACGACTCCGACGTGGAGCTCTCCACCCTGCAGTATCTGGCGGAGAACAGGGAGCGGAAGGCCATCGTCACCGTGATCGAGACCAAGGGCTCCACCCCCCGGGGCACCGGGGCCAAGATGGCCGTGAGCCCCCTGGGCAAGGTCACCGGCAGCATCGGCGGCGGCTGCAGCGAGGCGGCCGTCATCCAGGACGCGGTGCGCATCATCGGCACCGGGCGCTACAAGATCGTGGACATCGACCTGACCGGCGAGGTGGCCGAAAGCGACGGCATGGTCTGCGGCGGCACCATGCGGGTGCTGGTGGAGGACGGGTGTTTATAATGATCTTCGGGTAAGAAAGAGGGGCGCGGAATTGATCGGAACGGAACGATTTCTTCGTTGACACGTCAAAATGATGGAATAGAAAACCTGCCTTTTGTTTTGTATTGTGAGCGATGAAGAAAAAGAAATGCACAAAATGGAGCTTGTTTTGGCGCTGCAGCAAGGCGTTTTCGTCGGTCTGGCTGTTGATTGCGTCGATAGCGCTGATCCTCACAGCGTCCATCGGGATCATGCACCGGGAACGACCAGAAACTATTCTTTTTGTGGTCGCTGGGCTGATCGTCTGTTTCTTGCTGCTGCTCCTGGCGCTGTTGCTTCTCGGTCAGTGGAAGGGGTTTTGGCTGCTTTACCGGCAGGAAAAACTCCTTGGTTTCCGCTTCAAGGACGAGGACCTGGATTCGGAGCATCCGGACGGGCATTGGTTTTTGTCCACCGATTATTATCTTCTTGCCTTTCGTCGCGGCTTTATATGCAAAACCGGAAGAATCCGAAAGTTGTATGAAGGAAGAAGTCTCTGTGTCATGAGTATCCTGGATTGCGAGGGAAAGAAGCACCAGCTTCGCGGTTTCGAGCCGGACTTGCTGGCCCTGAAGCAATGGGCGGCAAATGAAAAAGACGCGCAGTAGAGTCTTTGCGGTCAGCAATGCTCCCCGGGCAAACGCCCGGGGAGCATTGCTAATTATGGGATTGCGGATCAGTCATCGACGCCCACCATGACGGAGGTGGCCTTCACCACGGCGTAGGCCTCCTTGCCCGGCTCCAGGCCAAGCTCCCGGATGGCGTTCATGGAGATGGTGGCGCTCATCACGTTGCCGCCGCCGATGTCGATCTTCACGATGCCGTTGACGGCGCCCTCCTGGATGCCGACAACCGTGCCCTTAAACTGATTTCTCGCACTGAGTTTCATTTTCAATCTCCTTTCATCTTTGGCTCCCCTGCCCAAGGGGAGTTGTCATTCGCCGTCTCACGCAAGGCGAATGACTGAGGGGTTTTCCTTTCATCTTTGGCTCCCCTGCCTAAGGGGAATTGCGGCTTTGCGCTGCCGGTGGCAGAAAAAGCGAAGCCGCAATTTCTGCAGCGGTCGAAAAACGCGAAGATCAGCGAAAGCCTGAAGCGTTTTTCGGGCACCGCAAAGCGGACGCTGTCACGGCGCGTCTCACGCAAGCGCCGTGACTGAGGGGTTTTCCTTTCATCTTTGGCTTCCCAGGTGTGCACACTGGGGGGTGATGAGGGAGAAGGCCGGATCAAGGTCAGCCGGTCATAGAAACTTCTCCCTCATCCGTCAGCCGCCTTGCGTGAGTCGGCGGCTGCCGTCTTCCCCCGCTGGGGGGAAGGCCAAGCGCGTTATTCGTACAGCAATAAGATATTCGCCGGGGCCACGCCCAGCTCCGCGGGGAATTGGGCGGGCTTTTTGTCCTTGGGGACGCGCCACCAGACGGGCTCGCTCGCCGGATCCTGGTCGGCGTAGCGGAACTGGAGCGTAAACTCGAAGGGCTCCTCCAGTTCCTCCTGATAGACCACCGGAAAGCGATTCTGCGCCGTGGAAGCGTTGAAGTAGTGAGCGCGGATGCCCACCGCCGCGAGGCCGTCCTTCACAGGCTGCGCTGTGGTCAGGCGGATGCCCCAGGAGGGCACCTCCACCTCGCAGTCTCCCACCTTGCGGGCGGGGGCGATGTTCTTGCAGCCGGTCAGCACCGCGGCGGGAACGCTGCCGGGGTCGGCAAAGACCTTTTTGGTGGGCTTGCAGGTCAGGAGGCGGCCCTCGTCCATGACGGCGATGCTGTCGCTCATGGTGTAGGCCTCCTCCCGGCTGTGGGTGACCATCAGCACCTCCCGGCCGAAGGCCTGCAGCATGTCCCGCAGCTCCACCTTCAGGGAATCCCGCAGGTGGGCGTCCAGGGCGGAGAAGGGCTCGTCCAGCATCAGCAGCCTGGGCTCGCTGACCAGGATCCGCGCCAGTGCCGCCCGCTGCTGCTGGCCGCCGGAGAGCTGGGCGGGCTTGTGCTTTTCCAGGCCCTCCAGCCGCATCATGGTCAGGATCTCCCGCAGGCGGCGCTCCTTTTCCTCCTGCCCCCTGAGGGAGCGCATGCCGCAGAGGATGTTCTGCCGCAGCGTCATGTTGGGGAAGAGGGCGTAGTTCTGAAAGAGATAGCCCACGTGCCGGTTTTGCGGGCGAAGATTGATATGCCTTTTGGAGTCGTACAGCACCCGGCCGTCCAGCTCGATATGGCCCTTGTCCGGCTTCTCGATGCCGGCGATGCACTTGAGGGTCAGGCTTTTGCCGCAGCCGGAGGGGCCCAGCAGGGTGGTGACGCCGTTATTCGCCTCGAAGGCGGCGTCCAGCTTGAAGCCGCCCAGATCCTTGTGAATGTCCACGATCAAGCTCATGCCTTCACCACCTTCTTCTGTCTCGCCTCCAGCAGATTCACGGCCAGCAGCACCACCGCGCTGATCACCAGGTTCACCACGACCCAGTAGAGCGTGGCGGGATTTTTCTTGTTGTCGGTGTAGAGCTGGTAGACGGTGGTGGAGATCGTGGCGGTGTGGCGGGGCATGTAGCCGATGAGCATACTGGTGGCGCCGTATTCGCCCAGGGCCCGGGCGAAGGCCAGCACCGTGCCGGCCAGAATGCCCTGCCGGCAGGCGGGCATGCGCACGCGCCAGAAGATATAGGTGTTGCTGAGGCCAAGGGTCTGTCCGGCATAGCCCAGATTCTTGTCAAAGCTCTCAAAGGCGCCGCGGGCGGTGCGGTACATCAGGGGGAAGGCCACTACCGCGGCGGCCACGATCCCGCCGTACCAGGTCATCACGAACTGGATCCCGTAAGTCAGAAGCCAGGCGCCCACCGGGCGGTTCTTTCCGAAAACCATCAGCAGCAGATAGCCGCAGACTGTCGGCGGCAGCACCAGGGGCAGGGTCAGAATCACGTCCAGCACGCCCTTGAGCCAGCGGGGCAGCTTGGCCGCGTAGTAGGCGAAGAAGATGCCCAGGAAAAACACCAGCACGCAGCTGATGGCCGCAATGCGCAGGGAGTTCCACAGCGGGAACAGATCCGCCTCGCCCAGCCAGTCAAAAAACGCGCCGAACCAGTTAAAAATGCTCATAACACACTCCGAAAGAGCGTCCGGGCAGGTTCGGGCCGGCCCGGGCGGGATGGATCAGGCGACGGGCGCGAAGCCCACCTTTGCGAAAACGGCCATGGCCTCGGGGCTCTGCAGGAAGGCCAGGAATTCCGCGGCGGCGGCCGCGTTGGCGCCGGACTTGATGAGGGCCGCGGGGTAGATGACCTGTCCGCACATCTCGGCGGTGGCGCTGTCCACCACGGTCAGGCCGGCGGAGAAGGCGTCGGTGCAGTAGACCACGCCGCAGTCCACGCTGGCCTCGTCCACCTGGGAGGTGACCTCCTTCACGTTGCCGCCGTAGGTGATGAGACCCGCGTTGGCCAGGTCTTCCTCGTTCAGCCCGTAGTAGGCCAGGATCTTCTGGGTGTACTGGCCCACGGGCACGTCCGCGCCGCCCATGGCCATCAGCACGTCTCCGCTTTTCAGCAGCTCTGCCAGCTTGTCAAAGCTGTCGATGCCCTTGGGGTTGCCGGCGGGAACCACCAGAACCACCTTGTTCTCCAGCAGATCCAGACGGGTGCCCTCCACGACGAAGTCCAGCCCGTCCGGGTTTTTCTCCGCGCCGCAGGAGGCGTCCAGCTGGTTCATCTGCTTCTGCGCGGCGGAGATGAATAGGTCGCAGGCAGCGCCCTCCTCGATCTGGGTCTTCAGCTTGCCCGAGGAGTCAAAGTTGTAGACGATGGTCACGCCGGGATGATCGGCCTCGTAGACCGTTTTCAGCTCGTTGAGCGTCTCGGTCATGGAGGCGGCGGCGAAGACCATGATCTCGATCTCCTCCGCCTGCTCGGGGTTCTCGTCGCTTTTCTCGTCGGGCGTGCCGCCGCAGGCTGCCAGCGCCAGGATCATGCACAGCGCCAGCAGCAGTGCCAGAATTTTTTTCATGTTTGTTTCCTCCTTCCCGTTTTTCAGGGAATAAAATTTATATAAACACGGCTTTACGTGCTTATACCAAACATGCCTGCTGAATCAGACGACAGGCGCGCTCAGTGCCCCTGACCGCGCATCATGTGAACCGCATGCTCCAAAGTGTCCAGGATCGCGCCCAGATTCTCCCGCACGGCCTTGGGGCTGCCGGGGAGGTTTACGATCAGGGTGTTCTTGCGGATGCCGGCGGCAGCCCGGGAGAGCATGGCCCGGGGGGTGATCTGCAGGGAATACCAGCGCATGGCCTCGGGGATGCCGGGCACCATCCGCTCCGCCGCGTCCGCCGTGGCCTCGGGCATGCAGTCCCGCGCGGAAAAGCCCGTGCCGCCGGTGGTGATCAGCAGCTCCGCCTCCCCGCTGTCGCAGACCTGGCAGAGCTTTTGGGTGAGCTGCCGGTGGTCGTCCGGCAGCAGGGCGTAGCCCACGATCTCCCAGCCCGCCCCGCGCAGCAGCTCCATGGCGGTGGGGCCGGAGACGTCCTCCCGCTCCCCGGCGAAGCCGGAGTCGCTGGAGGTCAGAACAAAGGCACGATATGACATACAGCCTCTCCTTTCCGAATCACAGCTCAGCGGCCCTTGCCGAAGCCGCAGTTGGGGAAATGGCAGACAGGGCAGTTGAGACACATGCCGCCGTTGCCGAGACCGGCGAGCCATTCCCTGGTCACCGGCTCGTCGGCGACCAGATAGGGCAGCACCAGATCAAAGATGGTGCGCCTTGCGTACATCACGCAGCCGGGGAGCCCGCAGATGGGGCGGCCGTCCGCGGTATAGGAGACCAGGAACATGGCCCCGGGCAGCACCGGCGCGCCGTAGGATACGATCCGCGCTCCGGTATTCTTGATCGCAAGAGGGGTCTTGTCGTCGGGATCCACGCTCATGCCGCCGCTGCAGAACACCATCTCGCAGCCCTTGTCCAGCATGTCCCGGACGGCGGCGGTGATTTTTTCATGATCGTCGTTGAGCGTCACATGCTCGACCATCTCGCAGCCGTATTCGGCCAGCTTTCCCTGGATCACGGGAGTGAAGGTGTCCTGGATCCGGCCGTAATAGACCTCGTTGCCGGTGGTGACCACGCCGTAGCGCTTCGGACGGAAGGGCAGGAGACGCATCAGGGGCGCGTCGCCGGCGACCTCTTTTGCGCGGGCCATTTTGGCCTTTTCGATCACGAGCGGGATGACCCGGGTGCCGCAGAGCTTGTCGCCCTTACGAACCGGAAAGCCGGAGGCGCGTGTGGCGATCATCATTTCTCCCAGGGCGTTGACGGCCCGCAGACGCTCCAGATCCACCAGGAACAGACCGTCGGTCTCGGCGATCAGCTCGATTTTGCCCTCCTTCGGGTCGGTGGCGCGCATATGCGCTCCCATGCAGATGTCTCGCAGCACGGCGGCGGCCTCATCCTCGTGGAGCATGCTCTCGTCGTTTTCCCAGATATACAGCGTGTCCTTGCCCACGCTCAGCAGCACCGGGATATCCTCCGGCCGCACGATGTGGCCTTTGCGGAATACGGGGCCCTTTTTCTCGTCCTTGATGATCTGGGTGATGTCGTGACAAAGCACCTGACCAACGGCGTCTTCGGTACGGATCAACTTCATGCTGTAGCCTCCTGACCTCGGTCGGATCCTGAAAAGGACGGATCGAGTGTTATTTAAAAATAATTCGGAACAATACATTAAAAACATAAAGAAGCGGAAAAAGCAAGAAGCCGGGGGAAGGAGAGAGAAAAAACAGCAGTTTATACAAATCGACCACGGCTTTTTGTGCGTTTTGCCCGAGAAAGAGGCGCCCTTTCGCGGCGGGGAGCGTCTTCCCAATCCGCCTGCGCCGTGCTATACTGAAAAAAGAGCTGCCTTTCTGCGCCGAAAGCGAAAGGAGGAGGGAGAAGCCTATGAGATTTTTCCATTTGGCGGATCTGCACCTGGGAAAGAGCATTCATGGCGTTTCGCTGCTGGATAACGGGGATCAGCCCGCCTGGACTGCGCGTTTCCTGGAGCTGTGCGGGGAACTGCGGCCCGACGCCGTGCTGATCGCCGGGGACGTGTACGACCGAAGCGCCCCCTCGGGGGACGCGGTGCAGCTGCTGGATCGGCTGCTGACGGGACTGGCGGAGCGGGGGATCCCCGTGCTGCTGGTGGCGGGCAATCACGATTCCGGGCAGCGGCTTTCCTTCGGCGGCAGTCTGCTGGCCCGCCAGCGGGTTCACATCGCGGGGATACTGCCCGAGGGCGGCGCTCTGGAGCGGGTGACGCTGGAGGACGAATGGGGGCCGGTGGATTTCTGGCTGATGCCCTACGTGTTCCCGGCGCTGGTCGCCCGCGCCCTGGGGGATGAGAGCATCCGGGACTACGACACGGCGGTGCGCAGGCTTCTGGCGGCGCAGGAGATCGATTTCACCCGGCGGAACGTGCTGATTGCCCACCAAAACGTGACCCACGCCGGCGCGGAGGCGGAGCGCGGCGGCTCCGAGTCCATGATCGGCGGCGTGGGGCAGGTGGCCGACGACGCCTTCGACGGCTTCAGCTATGTGGCGCTGGGGCACATCCACGCGGCCGGCTCCGTGGGGCGGCCGGGTCTGCGCTACGCAGGCTCGCCGCTCTGCTATCACTTCGATGAGACCCGGCAGCCGCCGAAGGGGCCGCTGCTGGTGACCCTCGGCGCGCCCGGGGAGGAACCGTCCGCCGAGACCCTTCGGATCCCGCCGCTGCATCCCATGCGGGAGCTGCGGGGGAGTCGGGAGCAGATCTGGAGCGAGCTTCAGGCGGATACCCGGTGTGGGGAATACCTGCGCGCGGTTTTGACGGACGGCAGGGTCACCCCGGAGATCGGGGATCTCTTTCGCGGCCTGGCCCAGAGCAGGGACAGCCTGCTCCTGGAGCTGGCCAGTGATTTCCGACCCTTCCCGGCGGAGAATACGGAGCTCTCGCGGCCGGGCAGGGAGACGCCCGTGGAGGAGCTGTTTGCGGGATTTTACGCGGAGCGCCGCGGGGGAGAGGAGGCGCCGCCGGAGGATCTGGAGCTTTTGCGCTTCGCCGGGGAGCGGCTGCGCCACCGGGAGGCGTCCGGGGAGACGCTGCAGCGGGACATCGAGGCGCTCCTGGCATTTTTGACGGAACAGGAGGCGGCGCGATGAGACCGATACGCCTGGAAATGACAGCCTTCGGCTCCTATGCGGAGAAAACGGTGCTGCCTTTTGATCAGCTCCGCAGCGGGCTGTATCTGGTGACCGGGGATACCGGCGCGGGGAAAACCACCATTTTTGACGCCATCGTGTTCGCGCTGTTCGGCAAGGCCAGCGGCACGGATCGGACGGCGGACATGATGCACTGCGACTATGTCGCCAAGTCGACCGATACCGAGGTGACGCTGGAGTTTTCCGAGGGGGGAAAGCGCTTTTCCGTGTCACGGACGATCCATTTCCCGAAAAAGCGGGGGGCGGAGGATCGTTACGGGGATCAGCAGCTCTCCGCGATCCTGCGGGAGCCGGATCGAGATCCCACCGAGGGCCCGGAAAAGGTCAGCCGGCGCGTGGAGGAGCTGCTGGGCATGAACGCGGAGCAGTTCCGGAAGATCGTGATGCTGGCCCAGGGGGAATTCCGGGAATTCCTCCGCGCGGACAGCGACAAGAAAAATGAGATCCTGGGCAAGCTCTTTGATAACGGCGTCTATCTGGCCTATCAGGAGCTGCTGGGCGGCGCGCGGGATGAGCTTCTGAAACGCCGCCTGGCGATGCGGGAGGAGCTGGGCCGCCTGATGGAACACGGCTTTCGTCTGCCGGAGGGTGCGGAGGCGGAGCGCTTTCTGCCGGATCACCCGGCGTTGACGGACAATCTGTGCGCGCTGATCGGAGACGAGGAGGAGCGCTGCGCGGAGCAGAGCCGGCGGCGGGAGGAGACGCGCAGGCGTGTGCGGGAGCTGGACGGCCGCTATGGCGCGGCTCAGGCGGTAGAGGCCCAGTTTAGCGCCCGGGAAGAGGCCGCGCGCCGCCTTGCGCTCCTGGAAACCCGCCGGGAGGAGATGGCGCGGCGCGGCGTCGCGCTGGAACGGGCGGAGACGGCGTATCAGCGGGTCTTTCCCGCGCTGGAGGCCTTCGAGCGGAGCGATCGCGCGATGAACGAGGCCCAGGCGGAGGCGGAACTGCTGCGCGTCACGCTGGGGCGCTGCACGAAGGAGCTGGAGCAGGCCCGGCTCCTCTCCGGAGACGCCGCCGGGAAAAAGGAGCGTATCGCCGCGCTGGACGCGGAGCTGGGACGTCTGGACGATCAGATCCTGCGTCTGCGGGAGCGGGAGGAACGGCGCGCCGCCCTGAGCCTTGCCAAGAGAGAAGCGGCCAGGGCGGAGGCGGAGAAGGATGCGCTGCTGAAGCGCTGCGCTGCGCTGGGCCGGGAGCTGGAGGAGCTGCGTCAGCGGCTGGCGTCCCTCGAGGGGGCGGAGGCCCTCACGCTGCAGCGGCAGGCGGACTATGAAAAGGCCTGTGCGCGGCGGCGGGACTTGACGGAGCTGCGGGAGGACTGCCAAGCGCAGCTGCGGGAGGAGAGCGGCCTCCGGGAGCAGCAGGAGCTGCTTTCGGGCGCGACGGAGGCCGCCCTGGCCGCGGAAGAGCGCTATCACGGGCTGTACCGGCGCTTTCTGGCGGGCCAGGCGGGCTTGATGGCGGAGTCGCTGCGGCGGAGGATCGCGGAAACGGGCGAGGCGGACTGCCCGGTCTGCGGCAGCCGCGTGACGGCGGAGCAGGAGCCCCGCTTCGCCGCCCGCTGCGGCGAGCTGCCCGGCGAGGAGCAGGTGGAGCAGGCCCGCCGCGCCGCGGTGGAGGCCGAGCAGAGGCGAAACGCGCAGGACAAGCGAACCGAGGCGCTTTCCGCCCGCCTGCGCCAGAACAGGAATCAACTCGTGACCCGGGCGGAGAAGCTTGTACCCGCCGGCGGCTCCTGGGAGCTTCTCACGCAGGGGGGCTTGCTGGAAACGGCGGCGCGGGAACAGGAGGAGCAGGAAAAGCGCCTTCGGAGCGCGTATCAGGAGGCCCAGGCGCGGGAGACGGAGCGCGCGCGGCTGCGCGGCCTTCTTCCCCTGCGGGAGGAGAGTCTTGCCCAGGCGCAGCGGGAGGCAGATCAGAAGGCCGCCCTTCAACTGGAGCAGCTCACCCGGGCCGAAACCCTGGAAAACTGGATGCGGGAGGCCGGAAAAGAACTCCGGTATGAGTCTCTGGAACAGGCGCAGGACGCCGGACAAAGACTGGAAAGAGAGAAAGAGGCGCTGGGCCGGGAGCTGGAAGAGAACCGGAAGGCCTTGGAGCTCGCCCGCAGCCGCAGGGATCAGGCGTCCGGAAATCTGGAGGCCCGGGAAAAGCAGACCCGGCGTCTGGCGGAAGAGCAGGCCGGGGCGCTGCACGCGCTGGACGAGACTCTGGCGGCGTACGGCTTCGCGGATCCGGCGGAGCTTCGGGATGCGCTTCGTCCCGCGGGAGACATGGAACCGGCCTCCTGGCTGCGGAAGGAGCAGCAGGAGCTGACGGCCTATCAGGCGGCGTGCCTGCATAGCGAGCAGGAGCTGCAGCGCCTGAACGAACAGCTTTCCGGCCGGGAGCGGACAGATCCGGGCGCGCTGGAGCGGGAGCGGGATCAGGCCAACGCCCTTTACCTGGAGGCGGATCGGGCCTGCAAGGAGCTGGAGCTTTTGCTGCAGAACCACAGAGACGTGCATATGCGCGCAAAGACGCTGAAAAGCGCCCTGGATCAGAGCGCCCGGGCCGCGGAAAGGATGAACAGACTGGGCGACCTGGCGGTGGGGGTTACCGGCGAGGGCGGAAAGCTGAGCTTTGACCGCTATGTGATGGGCACGGTATTCCGGGAGATCCTGGAGCTGGCCAACCGCCGCCTGGATCTTATGAGCGGCGGCAAGTACCAGCTTCTCCATCGCAGCGCCGCGGGCAGACGCAACGCGAAGGCGGGCCTGGAAATCCAGGTGCTGGACATGAGCACCGGGCTGCTCCGCGAACCGGACAGCCTCTCCGGAGGCGAGACCTTTTTCACCTCCCTGGCGCTGGCGCTGGGGCTGTCGGACGCGGTGCAGAACCGCGCGGGAGGCCGGAACCTGGACGCGCTCTTTATCGACGAGGGCTTCGGCTCCCTCAGCGACGATGCGCTGGACAAGGCGCTGGACGTTTTGGGCCAGCTTTCCGCGGGGGAACGGCTGGTGGGGATCATCTCCCATGTGGATCGACTGGGGGAAAGCATCCCCCAAAAGGTTCGGGTGAAAAACGGCGAAGGGGGCAGCTCTCTGACCCTGGAGCCGGCCTGAGATCAAGCGAAAAACGCTTAAAACGGGAACGGTCACGACCGTTCCCGTTATGCTGCGGCCGCCGTTTTGCGCGCCGCTCCCCTCCCTGCGCGCAGGCGGCGCAGACCGGGGAAGCGCGCTTTGCGCACGCCCCGAAAAGAGCGTCCGGCGTACAGGGAAGAATCTGCCTCCCATTGTGCAGAAAATACAAATATTCCCTTCCCGCAACAGAAGGATTAACCAAAAAACAGGCAAAAAAGAGTTGCGAAAAAACGGGCGATCGTTTATAATCTTGTTTTACAGAGTGCCTGATGCGGTATAAGGAGAGACTTTAACGATGTGACGAATTCCAGTATCGCGTCTGCCTTGAAACGAATGGGATCGGGGAAAACCCGGCCCGATAAGGGAGGAAAACCATGAGCAACACCTGGAAGAGATTGCTGTCTCTGTTGCTTGCCTTCACGATGATCCTGTCCCTCGGCGTGACAGGCTTCGCACAGGAGGATGAGGGAGAGACGGCGGAGGAGCCGGCGGAGGAGGGCCTTGTGCCCGACGAAGAGGGTGCTCCGGAGGAATCCGATTCCGACGGTTCGGATCCGGAAATGTTTGACATCAGCCCGGACAAGCTGAACGTTCCGAAGCTGGGTCGAGAGGAAACTGCGGATGAGGACGAGGAACTGACCTCTGCCGACGATACGATGGATCTGAACCAGATCGTCCGCGTCTCCATTTTCCTGGAGGAGTCCTCTACCCTCGGCGCCGGCTATCCCGCTGACGGCGTGGGCACCAACGGCGCGGCGATCGCATACCGCGACGGTCTGAAGGCCCAGCATGAGACCATGAAGGCCGCCATCGCGGGCGTGATCGGCCACGAGCTGAACGTCCACTGGGATCTGACCCTTGCCGTCAACGCCATTTCCGCGGACGTGACGCTGGGCGAGATGGTCAAGATCGCCGAGATCCCCGGCGTCAAGGCCGTCCAGCGCGAAAACCAGTATCTGCCCATGGAGGGCGAGACCGCCGATCCCGACACGGCCAACACCAGTGAGAACATGGTGGGCGCCACCGCCGCCTGGGCCGCCGGCTACACCGGCGCCGGCAGCCGCATCGCCATCATCGACACCGGTATCGACACCAGCCACCAGTCCTTCGCGGAGGAGCCCTTTACCTACTCCGTGGGTCTGGCCGGCGCCACCGGCGAGCTGATGACCCGCAATGAGGTGCAGGGTCTGGCTGGTCAGCTCAACAGCGGCAGCGGAAATTATGTCAGCGCCAAGATCCCTTACGGCTACAACTATGTGGACGGCAACACCATCATTGACCACGTCCATGATACAGAAGGCGATCACGGCTCTCATGTGGCCGGCATCGCCGCGGCCAACCGCTTCATCGGCACGGCCCACAACGACGCGGCCGCCACGGTTGGCGCGGTGGGCATGGCCCCGGACGCGCAGCTTCTCATCATGAAGGTCTTTGGCGCCAACGGCGGCGCGTACGACTCGGACTACATGGTCGCCATTGAGGACGCCATTGTTCTGGGTGCGGACGTCTGCAACCTGTCCCTGGGCTCCGGCTCACAGGGCTGGACCTTCGACAATCAGTATCAGGATCAGATTCTGAACTGGGCCAATGGCGAACACAACGGCAAGATGGTTCTGTCCATCTCTGCCGGCAACGCCTATGACCTTGCCTTTAACATGGACAACCGGTACCTCTATCTGGAGGACGTCTCCATGCATACCGGCGGCAGCCCCGGCAGCTTCATCAACAGCCTCTGCGTGGCCGCGGCCCAGAACACCCTCCAGAAGGGCACGCCCATGAACTTCAACGGGAACCAGGACGTGTACTACTACGAGTCCACCGGCGATGAGGAAGAGGGCACCACCTACACCAATCCCGAGCTCAAGACCATCGCGGGCGACTACACCTATGTGTACATCGACGCTACCGGCACGCCGGAGGATTACAGCGCCGTCAACAGCGTGGTGAGCCTCTCCGGCAAGGTCGTGATCGTCAACCGCGGCGATCTGTCCTTCTCCGAGAAGGGCAACAACGCCAAGAGCTACAATCCCAAGGCCGTCATCGTCGCCAACAGCGCGGACGGCGCCATCTACATGAATCTGGCGGACTACACCGGCACCTTCCCAATGGTGTCCATCTCTCTGAAGGACGCCAACAAGATCAAGGCCGGCGGCACCGCCCACACTACTGCCAGCGGCGTCACCTACTACACCGGCGACGTGACGGTCACCAACGTCGAGACGGAAGTGGTGATCGAGCGCAGCGAGGCCACCATTACCGACTTCAGCTCCTGGGGCGTTCCCGGCTCCCTGCTGATGAAGCCGGAGATCACCGCCCCCGGCGGCGATATCTATTCGGTCTACGGCACGGCCAACAAGCCCTCCGGCGGCACCGAGGGCGGCGAGGCGGAGTATGTCAGCTTCAGCGGCACCTCCATGGCTGCGCCCCACATCGCGGGCCTCACCGGCGTGCTGGCCGAGTATCAGCGCGAGAACGACCTGGTCGCTTTGTGCGCTGAGCTGGGCGGCTACAGCACCCGCGCCATTGCGCAGAGCCTGATGATGTCCACTGCAACGCCCATGGCGCCGGGCGGAGAGTATCTGCCTGTCCTGCAGCAGGGCGCCGGTCTCGCGGACGTGAGCCTGGCTGTTACCTCCAACTCCGTCATTATGATGGACCCTGAAAACAGCGGACTCACCGGCAAGACCGGAGCCGCTGCCGACGGCAAGGTAAAGGTCGAGCTGGGCGACGACCCCGTACGCAAGGGCGATTACAGCTTCGGCTTTACTGTCTACAACCTGACCGACGATGATCTGCACTTCAACGTCGAGACCGATCTGTTCACCCAGGGCATCCTGGTGGACAATGCCGGCGAGCTGCTCATGTCCCGCGGCACCATCCTCCTCAACGCCAGCGATTCCTTCTGGTGGGCGCCTATCGACGGCAGCGCCCCTGTGGAAGGCCATGACGTGGACCAGGACGGAGATACCGACAAGGACGATGCCCAGGCCATTCTGGACTACCTGACCGGCGAGAGAGAAGAGGACGAACTGGATCTGACCGTCGCCGACCTGGACGAGGACGAGCTGATCACCTCTCTGGACGCCTACCTGCTCCTTGGCTGGGAGTCTGAAGAGGGCGGCGAGGGGTACGGTGCCGGCGTGGTTCCCGCCCACGGCAGCCGCTACTGCGCGGTGCGCATCACCCTGTCCGACGAGGAGAAGGCGGATCTGGACTTCTACTTCACCGGCGGCGCATACCTGGAAGGCTTCACCTATGTTACCTGCGACACCACCGGCAAGGACGGCGCAGTGTACGCGGACGAACACTCCATCCCCATCCTGGGCTTCTACGGCTCCTGGACGGACGCGAACATGTTCGATACCGCCTCCTACACCGACAAGCTCTACGGCAGCCAGCAGGTGAACTACTCCCGCAACGGCGATACCAACTATCTGACCCTGCAGATGAACGGCGCCAACCTGAAGTTCAGTGGTAACCCCTACATGGTGGAGAACGAGTTCCCCGCCGATCGCTTGGCCATCAACAGCAATACCGCTATGATGAACATCGCCTACAATCTGGTCCGCGCGGCCGGCACTATCGGCTTCGCCGTCACCAGATTGGACGAGGATCATCAGGTCACCGAGGTGATCAGCTCTGCTGTCACTGGCAACCAGGTCACCGGCATCTGGTATTCGCCCAGCACCGGCAGCTGGAATAACATGACCCAGAAGCTCTACAACGTGAACAAGGCCCCCAGCGCCTACGGGCTCTCCGAGGGTGACCGCTTCCGCGTGGGCTTCTACGCCATCCCCGAGTACAACGCCATGCTGGTGAACGACGACTACACCAGCGCCTCCGCCGGCGTGCTGGACAAGAGCGGCTTTGATACCCTGCTCCTGAGCAACGAGCTGGGCCAGGGCGCTTTCGTGGGCTTTGACTTCGTGGTGGACAACACCGATCCTCAGGTCGTCAGCGCAAACCTTGAGGGCAGCGAACTGACCGTCACTGCCACCGATGACCGGGCCCTGGCCTATGTGGCCATCCTGTCCCTGGACGGCGAGACGGTGTACAGCGAGTTCGCCCCAGGTGAGGACGAGTACACCGTTACCATCGACGCATCCGACGCCATTGCCAACGCCTTCGGCTATGTGGCCGTCTTCGCCGGCGACTACGCAGGCAACGAGGCCGCCGTGGCCGTCAAGGTCAACGACAACAACCATGTGGAGCGCACGATCTATATCCAGACCGATACAATTGCGTCCGGTGAGGAGTACGTGATTGCGAACACCATGACGCCCGGCTCCGCCTATGCCCTTGGCCACCGCACCACCACCACTCTGACCAATGGTGTCACGGTGAAGACCGGCGACAGCGGCACCCAGGGCAAGCCCTACATTGAGACCACCGATGTGGCCAGCACCTCTGTCTGGACTGCCGGCAACGGCAGCAGCAGCGGCACCTGGACCTTCAACAACGGCGGATACTATCTGCGCCGCAGCAACAACAACAATCTGACCATCACCACCGACTCCAGCCGCAGAGACTGGACCTGGGACGGCGCCAACAACCGCCTCAGCATGGCGGTCAGCAGTTGGGGCAGCACCACCAACTACTATCTGCGCTACTACAACAACACCTTCAGTATCAATACCGCAACCAACAGCGTATTCCTGTTCCAGAAGGTTGAACAGAACTTTGATATCGATCCCTATGGCGTCTCCTCTGTCACGATCACCCCGGGTACGCTGGATCTTTACAAGGGCGATACCGCGGATCTGACCGCCAAGGTCCTGCCGCTGACCGCCACGGACCGCACCGTTACCTGGTCCAGCGCCAACACCAGCGTGGCCACGGTGGACGAGTTCGGCAAGGTCACCGCAGTTGGCAAGGGCACCACCACCGTCCGCGCCACCGCCAACGGCGATCCCACCAAGTTTGCCGAGTGCACGGTAAAGGTTGAGGCCATCGACAAGAACCTCAACGGCATCGTCTGGGATGAGGAAGGTGCCGTCTGGTTCTCCAGCTTCAACGCCAGCAACCTGCCCACCTGGAATAAACTCCACGGCAACGCTGTGGGCACCTACCTGACCAGCGCCTTCATGTTCAATGCAAGCAGCCTCTATGCCGGCACCCTGGACAGCAGCTCCGCGACCACTACTCTGTACTCGGTCAACCGCAGCACCTACGCCCTCACTGAGTACAGCGAGAACTATGTTGGCGCTTTTGGCATCGCCAGAGGCATCACCGGCTTCTCCAGCCAGGGCTATAACTTCATCGTCTATGGCTTCGCCAAATACCTGATCATGGGCAACCTGGATCCGGATCACGAGGATCCCAACGACGACAGCAGCGCGATGTACTCCGGTCTGCCCTATGGTCTACTGGATCTGACCGAGACCGACGTGGGCGACGCCTATGTCTGCGGCGTCTGCGCGAAGACGGTCGGCAGTACCTCCGCAACCTACTACTTCCTGGATGAGACCGGCAAGATCTGGCAGACGACCCTGAGCTACAGCAACTCGGACGGCTTTGTCTTCTCCGCGCCGACTCTGGAGGTGGACACCGGCATCGGCACCAGCATCCTGTACCAGTCCATCTACTACGACGGAACCTACCTCTACTGGACGCATACCACCGGCGAGGACTGCCAGCTGATCATCTACGCTCCCAGCACCGGTAAGCTCTACAACGCCGGCAACTTCGGTGATGGCGTGTGGCCCGTGGCCGGCATCTACGTCAACGGCTCCGCCGCTCCCGCGGCTGTGGAAGACGAGCTCATGATCGAGAATCTGGAGCTGCGTCCGATGGCTACCCGCGATGAGCTGATGACCGAAGACGTCATCAAGATGCTCATCTACGAGTTTGCCCTGTGGGGCATCGACCTGCAGCTTGCTCTGCCCGCCCCTGCCGAGGAGCCCGAGGATTTTGAGGACTTCGAGGATGAGGAGCCCGTTGAGGAGCCTGAGGAGCCTGTCGAGGAGCCCGAGGAGCCTGTCGAGGAGCCCGAGGAGCCCATCGAAGAGCCCGCGCCTGTGGAGGGCGACGAGGGCGAGGCCTACACGGGCAGCCTGATGGTCTTCCGCGGCAACTCTGTCTCCGCCGGCGTTCCCTCCGTCGTGACGACCGTCATCGGCGGCGAGTTCAACGAGGAGGAGAAAGAGCCCGACGTCTCCATCCCCGTGATGGAGAGCGAGGACAGCCACAACGGCCTGATCGCCGTGGTCTACGACCCCGAGGCCATGAGCTTCCTCAACTTCGAGGCCAATGAGAATGTGAGCATCATCTCCGTCCACGTGGACGAGGACAAGGGCATCATCACCATCGCCTACGCCAATGTTCTGGGCGACGATGAACTGCCCGTCTTCGACACACGTGGCGGCGAATCGGACCTCATCCCCGCCGAAACCGCTATTGTGACCCTGAACTTCACCATCGGCTGCGAGGACAGCGTCGGCGAAGTGCAGACCCTGGAACGCAACGATGAGCTGGAGCTGGACGAGATCGAGGATCTCACCGTCTTCGGCACCGGCCACGACTGGGGCGAGCCCACCTGGACCTGGGCGGAGGATTACAGCACTGCCACTGCGACCTTCGTCTGCGCCAACGACGAGACCCATACCCAGACCCTGGAGACTGCCAGCAGCTCCGAGGTCGTCGGCAATGAGAGAGTATACACCGCAACGGTTACGCTGGACGGCGTTACCTACACCGACACGCGGTCTGTTCCTCTTACCGTCACCGTGACCTTTGACGCAGGGGCTGGCACGGTGGATCCCGCGACTGTTGAGGTCAACATCGGCGGCAGCATCGGCGAGCTGCCTGTGCCGACCCGGGAGAAGTGGGTATTCCTGGGCTGGTACATGACGCCCGCAGCGACGCAGTTTGTCATCGGCCAGGGTACGCAGGTGACTGCGGAGACCAGCTTTGACGAAGACACCACGGTGTACGCCCACTGGCGTCTGCCCGGCGACGTGAACGGGGACGGCAAGGTGAACATGACGGACGTGACGCTGCTGTCCACCTATGTGAAGGCCCGCGGCACCGGCGTGACGATCGTGCCCTTCTCCGGGAACATCGACGGCGACGCGAACGACAAGGTGAACATGACGGACGTGACGCTGCTGTCCACCTTTGTGAAGGCCCGCGGCACC
>JAEEGI010011709.1_pt1 | contig 18891 bp, 5 predicted proteins | sample 8958751 | NCBI WGS metagenome assembly JAEEGI01 (sample SAMN16246545, study PRJNA631951) | gut metagenome | biome: gut microbiome; feature: rumen; material: KS-attached | host: Bos | place: Iran: Karaj | collected 2018-10 | reverse complement strand
CCGAGGGCGAACTGCGCATCAGCCAACGGCGAGACTGGGCAATCTCATACTGGAGCTGGGGCAACGAAGAAGATTATGACGCAGAAAACATTATTGCCATATTTAAAAAGCAATACATTCCTGTTTCACTTTCCGATGAGCGCAAAAAGGAGGAACCCTATTACACCGTATTCACCCCCGAGCAGCGCCGCATCCTGAAGAACTTGCCCTTCGCCTACCGAGGTTACATCTTCAAAGACAAAGCATTACGAGATTATTTCGAATCCACTGAATGGTACCTCCCGAACCCGAAATACAAAGGCGAGATGGACAGGTTCAGCGAAAAAGAGAGGAAATGGGTGGAGTTTTGGAAATAAGGTGTTATTTCATCCCTCTTGCGGCCTTGATTTTGTCGTAGGCTTCGTTCACCTTGGCGAAGGTTTCCTCCGCTTTTTTGCGGACATCCTCGCCGAGGTGGCTTACTTTGTCGGGATGGTGTTTCATGGCGGCGATGCGGTAGGCTTTCTTCACCTCCTCGTCGGTGGCATTGGGCGAAACCCCAAGAATCTTGTAGCAGTCGTCGAGGCTCGGGCCGGAATGCGGTGTGTAGGAGCTGCCGCCGGACTGGTCGTAGTAGCCTCCTCCCGAATAACCGCCACCATAGCTGCTGCTTCCTGATCCTCCGTAGGTGCCGCTGTAGGAGAATCCGATGTACATCATCTTGAGGGCTTCGTAGGTGACATTATCGACTCCGCACCACCCGGAGATCTGACGGATGGCTTCCAGTTCCTGCTGATGCGCGTTGCCATCGGCAGTGGCGAATCCGAACAGGCACTGCAAGATGGCCATTTTTTCGTGGATAGTGGCGTATTGACGTATCTTTTCACAAGCATCCTGACAAGCACGGGTCGTGTCGTCGGCATTCAAGATGTCGCGGAACTTGAGCATCAGTTGCGAAATGTCGCTGTGCGGGAATGTTTTTTGGAAATATTGTTTGCAGTAGTCAAATTCGGATTGTAGCAGACGGTTGTTATCGGCTTTGGCCACATAACCGATGAGTGTAAGCAGCTGTTCCTCAAACTGCTCTGGGTTGTTGTAATATTGCTGTCTGCTTTCGTTGAACCTCGTTTGCGCTCTCCTCGCCCTGCGGTTGTTGCGGATACTGTCGAAGAGAGAGCCGATCAGGAAACCGCCGAACGCACCGCCAAGCCCGCCCATAGCGAAGCCGATTATGCTGAAAAGGATGGTGTATAGCATTGAATGGTTATTGGTTATAGGTTATGGGTTATTGAAGCTGATTGAGAATTGAAAAATTGAGAATTGAAAAATTGAGAATTGAAAATGGAAGGACATCGGTAAAGTGGTCGGATCCTGTTTCTCATCTAATCATCTATTCAAAATTCGACATTCATCAATCACCAGATATGTGCGTCGGTGTCGAACCAGGTGCCTTGGAGCCGCAAGGTCTGTTCGATGACATCGCGGACGGCGCCGTCCCCTCCATTGCGGAAGGAGATGTAGTCGGCCAGTTCCTGGATTTCAAGGGCGGCATCGGCGGGACAGCATTTCACCCCGGCGAGTTTCATCATTGGGTAGTCGGGGATGTCATCGCCCATCACCAGCACTTCTTCGGGCTTGAGATTGTTGGCGGCGAGGTATTCGTTGAAGACCTTGATTTTGTCGCTGACATGCAGGAACATTTCCATACCATGGAACTCCTTGAACCTCAATCGCATCGACTCGGCATAGCCGCCGGAGATGACCGCGATTTTATAGCCTTTCTTCAGCGCGTAATGCAGTGCATAGCCGTCTTTGACGTTGGTGGCGCGTACTTGCTCCCCGTCGCTCATCACAAACACTTTCCCATTTGACAACACTCCGTCGAAATCGAGGATGAAAGCACGGATTGGATGCAACTTTTCTTTGTAGTTCTTCATTATGTTTGTTTTTTGTTTTATCTGTAAACGGTTAATAGACTGTTGTTTTCTTTGCATCGGGGCAAAGATTTTTGGTTGGCAAAAATAGCAAATTTTTGGCTTGGATTATTGCCTGTCGGCGAGCCAGCGCATCACCTCCACTATCTGTGGCTCCTCGTACTTTGTGGACAGTTTGGAGAGAATCTGTTTCGGTGTGTAACCTTTTTGTTTTAAGGATTTTATATCATTGGAAATGGCCTCAAAGGACTTGTTGCCGATGCGGTTGATTTGGCTTCGGCGGCATACGTCACATTCGCCGCAGGGGGTGCTGTTCCACTCCCCGAAATACTGAAGCAACAGCTGACTTCGGCACACGTTGTCTGTTTTCACGTAATTTTCCACCGCCGCAAGCCGCTCTTCCGCTTTTTCTTTTCGGAAATCGTAGATTTTTTTGTCGAAATAGAGATATTTTTCGTCAATTCTGTCTTTCAGAAAGACAATAAGAGGGATGTTGCTTTGCGGTTGGTAGGAGAGGATTTTCTCACTTCGAAGGGCTTTAAGCTGTTCAATAACAGCCTCTTCTGTTATGCCCAAACGGGTGGCCAACAACTGTTCGTCGATGTTAGTGAACTGGGAGAACACGCCGGAGTAGGAGCGTAGGATGACGGTGATTAGTGGTTCAAATTCGGGTTTTTCCTTTTGATATTTGAGAAGTTGATCACCGCTGATACGGAACTGTATTTCGGATTTTTCGCGCAGATGCTCGGACACGAGGATGACTCCGATGTTGTTGAGCAGCATCAGTGCGCTGAAATACTGGGCAGCGTTCATTTTCACGGCGCGGGCGTGTTTTTCCATGGAGAAAGGGAACACTTTGTTCTGCCCGGTGCCGAGTTCGATGCGGTGCGATTGGCAGAGTTCGCGATAGACTTCACGCACGCGGTCGAGTTCGGGAAATGTGAAGGTGAAGTTGCGTTTGAGCTGGGCCACGTCGTAGTTGTCATAGAGCAGGATGGCGACGGCGGGCTGTTCGTCGCGGCCGGCGCGTCCCGCTTCCTGAAAGTAGGCCTCTAATGTGTCGGGCAGGTCAATGTGGACTACGAAGCGCACGTCCGGTTTGTCGATGCCCATGCCGAAGGCGTTGGTGGAGACCATCACGCGGGTTTCGCCCTTCATCCAGCTCTGCTGCTTGCGGTCACGCTCGCGGGGGTCGAGACCGGCATGGTAGTAGTCGGCAGAGATGCCGTTTTGGCGTAAGAATTCAGCGGTTTCCGCCGTCTTCTTGCGGTTGCGTACATACACGATGCCTGAACCCGGATAGCGGCTCATGATCCGCAGCATCCGGCTGTTCTTGTCCTCCTCGTTGACCACGAAATAGGTGAGGTTGCTCCGTTTGAAGCTTTTCTGGAAGACATTTTCAGTCTTGAATTCCAGTCGCAGTTGGATGTCTTTGACCACCTCTGGGGTGGCGGTGGCGGTGAGTGCGAGAACCGGCACTTTGGGGAAAATCTTGCGAATTTGTGCGATTTCGAGGTACGGCGGACGGAAATCGTAGCCCCACTGCGAGATGCAGTGCGCCTCATCGACGGCAATCATGGAGACGGGCATCCGTTCAAAGTTGACCTTAAAGTTCTCAGTCTGAAGTCGTTCCGGGGAGACATAGAGAAAACGGTATTCGGGGTCGAAGAGCACGTTGTCGATGGTGGCCTGGATTTCGCTCACGCGCATCCCCGAGTAAATGGCGCCGGCTTTGATATGGCGGGCGCGGAGATGCTCCACTTGGTCTTTCATGAGCGCAATGAGCGGGGAGATGACAATGCAGAGGCCGCCTTTCACGAGCGCGGGCACCTGGAAGCAGATGGACTTGCCGCCGCCGGTGGGCAGCAGCGCGAGCGTGTCACGGCCTTCTAACACTGACAGGATAATGTCTTCCTGCAACGGTCGGAAATTGTCGTAGCCCCAATATCGTTTCAAGGTTTCGCGGGCGCGTTGTGCATCATTGCGTGAGTTTTCCATATTGCCGTCATCGAATGAAAAATCGCGCAAAGATACACTTTTATCGCGATTTGTAATCCCTATTCCCTCGTCCCTTTAAACGACAAAAAGGGCGAAGATTCCTCCTCGCCCTTAACTGCTAACTGCTAACTATTAACTATCTCTTCACGAACGGTTTCGTCACAACCCCCTTGTCCGTGGTCACGCGCACGAAATACATGCCGGCGGCGAGACCCGAAACGTTGATTTGGGTCGGGGCGGACGCGGGGAATTGGGTGGACGCGATGAATCGCGTCCCTACGGTGGTGATGATTTTGCCATACACGTCAACAATTTCGATACCCTCCAATTGTACATTGTTCATTGTACATTGTACATTGACAACGTCGCGGGTCGGGTTCGGATACACCACAACGTCCACCATGTCGCGGTCGGCATCCAACATGCCGGCATCCGTGGTGTTAGCATTCGTCACCTCCGTGCTCTTGTTCGTGACAAACGTGAGGGTGATGTCGTCGAGGTAGTTGTAGCTGTAGGCGTAGCTGAAACCGCTCTTCAGCACGTTTCGGAAAGCGATGCGGCGGCCGTTGCCAGAATAGTCGGAGAAGTCGCAGGTCACGTATTCCACTCCTGTTGTCGCGTTGTTGAACAGGGCCACCGGTTCGAAGGTGTTGGTCGCGTCATCCCAGACACCCACCTCCAACTGGTAGGCGGCGTTGGCTTGTCGCAGGTACATTTCCAGCTTCACATTGTTCATCGGAACATCTCCCGAAATTTCAGGCATTGCATAGACACAGCGGTAGTTCATCAGCAGGCTGTAGTTGCCGCTGTGGGCGAAATCGCTCCTGTAGTACAGTTGCGGGCGTTTTTCGTTCGGCATTGACGGGGCATCGGTGCGCACCAACTCCCAGCAGGTGGGTTCCACACCCGTGGTGACGGTGGTGTTCTCGGTGAAGTTCTCGAACGTCTCAACGAAAGGCAGCTCCGAGATGGAGCAGTCCACCATCTCGGTCAGCGTGATGTCATCGATGTAATTGTAGCTGTAGCTCCAGGTCCTGCCATTGCCCAGCGTGTTGCGGAAGGCGATGCGGCGGCCGTTGCCGGAATAGCCGGAGAAGTCACAGGTCACGTATTCCACTCCTGTTGTCGTGTTGTTGAACAAGGCCACTGGTTCGAAGGTGTTGGTCGCGTCATCCCAAACACCCACCTCCAACTGGTAGGCGGCGTTGGATTGTCGCAGGTACATTTCCAACTTCACGTGGTTGACGGACGTTCCTTCCTTCAGCTCCAGCTCAGGCATTGCATAGACACCCCGGTAGTTCATCAGCAGGCTGTAGTCGCCGCTGTGGGCGAAATCGCTTTTGTAGTAGAGTTGCGGGTGTTTGTCATCCGGCATTGACGTGGCATCGGTGCGCACCAACTCCCAGCAGTCAGGCTCCACGCCCGTGGCGGCGGTGGTACTCTCCGTGAATCCGTCGAAGTTCTCGCTATAGGGCAGGGAGATGGGACCGCAGGCGTTGGATGTGAAAGTTATCATCTCGCCGTAGGCCGTACCCACGCTGTTCGTGGCGTATGCCCGTACATAGTAAGTTTGGCCCGGAATCAAATCATTGAGGGTGCAGGTGAAATCGCCTATGCCGCCGTCAATGCTTGTATGGTTATCATACACCGTCGGGGTGTGTTCAATGCTCCAACAGACACCGCGTTCGGTGACATCCGCGCCACCATCATAGGTAACTGTACCGCCACCTGTAGCGTATGTGGTGGCAATAGAAGAAACATTGTCTGTTTGAACGGTAGGAACAAGGGCGAGTGTCTCATCATAGACACAACGGACAGAGAAAGCGTTTTTCTTGCTGAAATAGTAGCGATAAACACTTGTGCCATTGCAGAAGAACTGAACACCCCACGCATTGAGACTGCCACTTTTCGTAGAGCTCCAGAAAGCGGCATGGGTAGTGAAATCGTAGTAGTTTCCATTATAATTGGTATAGTAGTTTCCGCCATAGTTAGGACTGTAGTTTCCGCTATAGCTACCAGCGGGACGCACTCCGAAACCAGTGGCATTGAAACCCGAAGGGTTCTCATTCGAATAGCCCGGTCCGCATTCGTTATCCCACCACCAGTTCCATCCTTCTGGAAGCACTAACGCTTTGGCTATGTCATTACTGCTGCCACACTGGTAAGCGGGTACGCTGCCAACGTAGTCGGTCAATTGAGCCCATTCCGCATTGCTCGGCACGTGCCAGCCATCGGGACAGATGCCTTGCACATCGCCTTGGTTGGCGGCACTGCCGTTCGCACCGTGCATCACCGCCGCCCAGTTGTAGAGATAACCGTAATCCTCCACATACCAGGAATGGTCATCCCATTCGTAGCCGGGACCATAGAGATAAGGAGTAGTGAGACTCGCTTCCTCTCCCCAAGCGATTTCGTTGCCGTCCGCATAGTGCGTGGTCTTAAGATTCTCTTTCATCCAGCATTGGTTGCCGATTTTCACTGTGTTATAGACGTTGCCGTCGATGTCGGACACTGTTGGGGTGCTCGGACACGGCTGGGCATCGCCGGTGGGCAGCAAGGTCAGAGAGATGGATTCAGTACCTTCACAAGCGATTTCATAGAATTCAATATCATCAATGCCGAAATCATAGCCGCCGCAGCTGGCCCACTCCGTGTTGATGTTTATGGTTGCCGTGGTGTTGTTCCCGCTGTTCCATACCACCAAACGTCTCTCCCAAGAGCCTCTTTGTTGCGGAGTGTAGAATCCATTGAGCCAATTACCATTAATGTCAAAATAGACGTATGCCTGATTATCCGTAAGGAACCAGGCGCTAAAGACGTAATTCGTATGCGGTGTGACATCAACAGTTTGCGACCAGGCGGTCCGATAGGAAGCAGCATCCACCATCATGTACATGCCGGTGCCGGAAGTATGGTCGAACAAGGTGTCGCCAGTATCCCAAGACCACATTTCGTGGTTCTCGTGGCCGATGTAGTAATATCCGCAAGACCCGTAGTTTCCATAAGAATAGGAGGTGCCAAAACCTGTGTTACCTTGCTCGAAGTCGCCGTTCACCACAAGATTTTCCTGATACGAATTCTCATTTCTTGTCACATAGTAGGTGGTATTTTCAGTTGGGATCACAGTGACATCATTTCCTTCGCCAATGACGTTTCCGTCAGCATCCGTCCAGATGAAGTTGTCGGAACCTGCCGCCCAAAGAGTAACGGGCTCGTTGGCAGAGACGAGGGTGTCGGGTGTGTGCAAGAATGGTTTTTCTACCACATTGAAGTTCATATTCACGATACTGTCACATCCCAGAGCATTTTGAAGTACCGTACTGTAGGTGCCGCCGTACGCGATTACTTGTCCATACCAAGTTGTCGGCAACTCTGCTGCACATACAACAGTGTCAATCTCAGTGGTGATGGGTTCGGGCATATTCACCTCAATGTATTTCCTGATGACACTGAAATCATCACACGTGACATTGTGTACGGATAATGTCACTGGATAGACGTTGCCTACAGTGTATTCATGTACCGGATTATCTTCCTCGCTGGAACTCCAATCTCCGAAATCCCACACGCTATACTCGGCATCCGTACTGTTGTTTTCGAAATGGACAACCACGTTGTTACAGACATTCTCTGTCCAGTAGTCAAAATCAGGGATGGATGTTGTGCCGTTGCCATCGCAAGATAGTTCTGAACTGTAGAAATATTCCGTTTCGTATGATGCTCTCTCCGTTGAGTAGTAGAGGCACGGACCCGAAACGGTGAAGGACATCCATTCTGCGGGATACTGTCCGTTGTAAACCCATTCCAAATCCAACATGCCGTTGTGTACCGTTACAGTTACTGCATCATCATACGCATTGTTCAAGGTTACCTCTTTCACAGAGCCGTCGGTGTATATGCGGATCAGGCTTCCGCCCCAATCCGGATTGCCGTTGCTGTGCATTTCGATGGTGAGTTCGCAGCCTTCCGCCTCTGACAAAGTGATATCGTCAATATAGTTGTAGCTGTAAGCATAGTTGGCTCCATTGCCCAACACATTGCGGAGAGCCACGCGGCGGCCGTTGCCGGTGTAGTTGGAGAAGTCACACTCCACATGTTCCACTCCCGTGGTGCTGTTATTGAATGTGGCCACGGGCGTGAACGTGCTTGTCTCATCCTCCCAAACACCCACCTGCAGACGGTAGGCGGCGTTGGGCTGGCGGAGATACATGTCCAGATGCAAATGCTTCATGGCAAGGTTATCCTCGATAGGAGGCATGGCATACACCCCGCGATTGATCATCGCAAGGCTATAATTGCCGCTATGGGTGAAATTGCTGTTGTAGTAGAGCTGAGGTCTCTTGGCATCCGGCATCTCACCATCCTCTTGCACCAACTCCCAGCAGGAAGGTTCCACACCTGTTGCAGCAGTGGTGCTTTCAGTGTAACTTTCAAAGTCCTCGGTGTAAGGCATGGCAAGGGTTCCGCCACAGGTCGTGAAGGTCACTTCTTCACCATACGCAGTACCCATGCTGTTCGTGGCATACGCCCGCACATAGTAGGTGGTGCCCGGCAACAGATCAATGAGCTGGCTGGTGAATTCGCCTAAGCCACTGCCGTCAACCGTATAGGCATTTGCGAGGGTTGGGTTGGGTTCAGTACTCCAACATACACCGTGTTCCGTCACAGTGGCGCCCCCGTCGCGGATGACGTTTCCACCACAGGTCGCATCGTACGAGGTTCTGTCCCTCACCGTTTTGGTGGTCACGGAGGCAAGGTTATAGCCTTCGCCAAGGACGCAGCGGACGGCTAAACCAAAAGATTTCGTCAAGTAAATATCATCATACATCGCGGCTGTTCCATATCCATCGATACGTCTGCTTGTACCATGAGAATTGTCGAACTGGCTGCAGCTCCAAAAACTGGCATCGGTTCCAAAACAACCATATCCATACCCTTCGCCAATGTAGCCGGCGGGTACAGCGGAAAAGCCAGTGGTATTGTTCCCTTGTTGGTTATCACCGGCACTGCACGTAAGGAAAGTGTTCAACCAATAATCTTGAGAAGCCAACGCTTTTGTGATATAACTTGGATCCTCATCGCAAAGATAGGCAGAAACACTGCTTACATAATCGGTCAGCTGTGTCCATTCCGCATCGGAGGGAAGATGCCAACCTTGCGGACAAACACCTTGGACGATGCTCGGATTGTCATTGTTGCCGGCATTTCCATGCATCACTGCCGCCCAGTTGTATAAATAGCCGTATATGGATACATTATTTATGTCCCCATTGGGTGCATAACGATAATTAAAGTCATAGGAAAGCGAATTATAATCCGTAAATGGAATCTCCATACCGTCCTCATAGTGCGAAACCCGCAGGTTCTCTTTCATCCAGCACTGTTCGCCAATCTTCACGGTGTTATAGACGTTGCCGTCATAGTCTGTCACGGTTTCGTTGCCGGGACACGGTTTTGCGTCACCTGCAGGTGCCACGGTCACCGTGAAAGACTCAGTGCCTGCGCAGGAAGCTGCAAAGAACTCGATATCATCTATGGCAAAGTCGTAGCCTCCACAGTCGGCCCATTGTGTGCTGATACCGATGTCGGCCGTAGTGTTGTCACCGCTGTTCCATACAACCGTACGCTTCTCCCAAACACCTCCTTGATACGGGGTGTCAAAATACTTGACTGCCTGGTTGTTAATCACAAAACAGACATCATAGGCGATACTGGCTGGGGAAGGGATAAGGAACCATGCACTGAAAACATAGTTTGTGTGTGGCGTAACTTCAACGGTTTGCGACCAGATTTGCCAGTCTTCATACGCATCTACCATCAGGTACAACCCTGTGCCAGAAGTATGGTCAAACATCTCATAATCCGCACCCCAAAATTCGTTGATTTCGTGACCGATATGATAATACTGACAACTTGCCCAGTCGTTGTTATAATAGTTGGTATTGAAGCCGGTGTTGCCCTGCTCGAAGTCGCCGTTTACAACAAGATTACCTTGTATTGAAGTTTCGGTACTTGTCACGTAATAGGTGGTGGTCTCGGTCGGGACTACCGTTATGGCGCTACCCTCGCCGATCACGTTCCCTTCTTCGTCTGTCCAAGTGAGGTCGCCTAAGCCTGATGCTAAAAGGGTGACGGGTTCGTTTTCATGCCCAAGAATGTCAGAGTGTATGGATTCAACAGGCACCACATTAAGATTCAGGACCACAGTGCTGTCGCAGCCGTTAGCCGTTTCAAACAGATAGACGTAGTTGTCATCCTCGTAGAGTTCATCTCCAAACCATAAAAGCGGAAGTTCGGATTCACATACTGTGGTGTCAAAGATGGTGGTGATGGGTTGAGGCATCGTCACCTCTATCTCGTTGACAATGGAATATTCATTTCCGCAGGTGTTGTACACAAACAGCGTCACAGGATAGATGCCGTTTTCATAATACTCGTAAACGGGTGAGTACTCCTCGCTCCAATCACCGTTGCCGAAATCCCACCAAACATTTTCCGCACCGGCGCTGGTGTTCTCAAAGTGGACGAGAACGCTACTGCAGGTGTTCTCCGTCCACCAGGTAAACTCGGGGACCAAAGGAACACCATCGTCACAATTCATCTCCATGCTGTGGAAAACGCCCGGAGACATGGAACTTCCCTCGTAGTAAAGGCATGAAGGACCGGTGATGGTGAAGGAACATTCATTGGTGAATTGACCGTTCACCCACTCCAGTTCCAAGGAGCCTTCGTACACCGTCACCGTGACGGTTCCGTCAGAGCCGCTGTCCAACGTCACCTCTTGAATGGTGTCATAATTGTGGATCAATATCTTGTTGCCGTTCCAGCCGTCACCGTAACTGTCGTGCATTTCAAAGGTGAGGGTACATCCTTCTGTTTCCGTCAGGGTGATGTCGTCGATATAGTTGTAGGAAGAATCGCCGGTTTCGACGCCATCCAACACATTGCGGAAGGCGATGCGACGGCCGTCGCCGGTGTAGCTGGAAAAGTCACATTCCACATACTCAAACTCCGTGGTGCTGTTGTTGAACGTGGCCATGGGAACGAACGTGCCGTCCTCTTCCAAAATACCCACTTCCAAAGCATGGTAGGTTTCCTGTTGGCGGAGGTACATGCTCAATTTCACCCGATGCATGGAGATTATTTCCGACAAGGGAGGCATTGCGTAAATACCCCGGTAATTCAACAATAGACCGTAATTGCCACTGTATGCGTAGTCGCTGTTGAAGAAAATTTGCGGACGGCTGGCATCCGTCATCGGCACATCCTCCTGCACCAGTTCCCAGCAGGAGGGTTCCGCACCCGTGACAACTTCGGTACTTTCGGTGTAGCCCTCAAAGTCCTCGAAGTAAGGCAGGGTGTTATGCTTTGTAAAGAGTGTAAGGAACACAGTACTGTCGCAACCAGAAGCACTTTCCAATGTGAAGGAATATTCTCCTTCATCATAGATTTCCATATTGTTCCAAATTATCGGCAAATCGGCGGAACATACGGTGATTTCTTCAAAAGTAGTGATAGGTTCGGGCATCGTTACCGTCACATTTTGAGTGAAAGTGTTGTACTCTTCGCATGAGCTGTTGTTAACTTGTACTGTCACGACATATTCCCCGTCTGCGGTGTATTCATGGGTCGGGGAGTATCCCCATTCGCCAGTTGCGTCGCCGAAATCCCACCAAGCTTCGTCAGCTGCATTGGTGCTTTCGTTTTCAAAATGGACTATCACGCTGTTGCAAGAGTTCTCCGTCCAATAACTGAAAGCGGGGATAGCCGGACCATCATTGTTACAGTCCATTTCTGTGCTGTAGAACACCCCTTGGTCAGGTGCTCCGTCGTAATAAAGGCACGAAGCCCCCGAGATAGTGAATGCACAATAGTTGGAGTACCAGCCGTTCACCCACTCCAATTCTATCGGACCATTGTGAACCGTCACCGTTGCAGTGCCATCAGTTCCATTGAACGCCACCTCCTTGACGGTTCCGTCATTGTGGACAAGGATTTTGGCTCCGCCGTTCCAAGCGTACGAATATGAGCTGTGGTTTTCAATGGTGAGTTCGCATCCCTCCGTTTCCGTTAACACGATGTCGTCAAGGTAGTTGTAGCTGTAGGGTTCTCCGTTGCTGTTGAGGTTGCGGAAGGCAATGTAGCGGCCGCTGCCCTCGTAGCTTGAGAAGTCACACTCTACATATTCCACCTCTGTGGTACTGTTGTTGAATGTGGCCACAGGTGTGAACGTACCTGTCTCAATTTCAAAGACACCTACCTGTAACTGGTAGCTGCTGTCAGGTTGCTGCAAGTTCATTTCTAACTTCACATGCTTCATCGCAATATTATCCGAAATCGCCGGCATGGCGTAGATACCGCGATAATTCAACAAAAGGGAATAACTGCCGTTCTCAGTATTGTTGTAGTAGAGTTGCGGGCGGTTTTCTTCCGACATGGCCACATCTTCCTGTGCCACATACCAACAAACAGGTTCTACATTCGTGACACCAGTGGCAACATCACTTTCCCCTACATAAGATTCGAAGTCATCCGAGTAGGGGAGAGAGAGGGTTCCGCAATCGGTGATTAACATATATGTTTCACCGTAACCCGTACCCGCAAGGTTGGTGGCGTACGCACGTACATAGTAGATGGTGCCCTGCGCGAGGCCGGTGAGCTGGCCGGTGAATTCGCCCAAGCCATTGCCACTGATCAGGTGATTTGCATTCTCAAGGGTCGGAGGAAAGACCGAAGTACTCCAGCACACGCCACGCTCAATCATGGATGCGCCTCCCTTGTCAGTCACATTGCCATGGCACACGCCCGAGTTCGTCGTAATATCGGAAACGCCATTCGTTGCGACGGTTGGCGGTAAAACATCCTCATTCGCAATCTCTTCAATGGAGAAGTTTGTGATGACAGCACCAGGTTGTGTTCCTGCTACATTATCGTTTCTCCAAAGGAATACGATTTTGCCCGTTCCGTCAAGGTCGGGGTTCGGCATGTTAGCACTGATATGGAGGATATTGCCGTTGGTCATACACAACATGTATGGATTATTTGAATAGCTGGTCAGAGATTTGTAATCGGAGAAGTCTAATGCGTTGACGGAATACGATGCATTGGATTGGCTGTTGTGGCTTGTACTTGCGTTAAATATCTCGTCAACAGGGGATAGGAACACTTTTAGAAAATCGTAGGCGCCCGTTTCTCCTCCCACCATAACATCAAATTCCACGTGTACAAAGTCGGTGGCGGGCATGAAGAAAGCTTTTTCCGCCATCACAGTAGAAGCTGTTTGGATATTATATCCGGCAGCGGTCCCGTCCTGAGTGATGAACAGAGCGCTTGGAATAGTATCCACAGGAGAGCCTATCGTCCAGAAATTGGCGCAGGGTCCGTTTTTGAACCGCCAATTTTGGTCATTTTCCTCACTGAAGTCGGTATAATAAGGTAGGGATGCCGGGGTCAGAGGGCTTTCTGTCAAGGTGATGTCGTCGATATAGTTATAGCTGTAGGCATAACTGGCGCCATTGCCTAAAATGTTGCGGAAGGCGATGCGGCGGCCGTTTCCCGTATAGTCGGAGAAGTCACATTCCACAATTTCCACGTTCGTGGTACTGTTGTTGAACGTGGCCACGGGCACAAAGGCACCCGTTTCGTCCTCCCAAACGCCTACTTGCAGACGATAAGCAGCGTTAGGTTGTCGCAGGTACATTTCCAAGTGTACGTTTTCGATATTATCATGCAACTCCGGCATGGCATAAACACCTCTGTAGTTCAAAAGCAAGCTGTAATCCCCACTGTGGGCGAACGTGCTCTTGTAATAAATTTGCGGACGGGTAGCGTCCGTCATGTCCACATCCTCCTGCACTAACTCCCAGCAAGCGGGGGCGATGCCCGTAGAAGCGGTGGTGCTGGTGGTGTAGCTTTCGAAGTCTTCGGTAAAAGGCAGGGTTATAGCTTGGCAGTCTGCGGTGCGGAATTTGGCGGATTTCGGATTAGACAACGCGGAGCTGCAGTTGGCCGTCACAAGAAACTCGTATTCCGTGCCACCAGCCAGCCCATAGAGAACAGTGTGAGGTTCGTCGCTAACTAAGATTGCTGTTCCGCTGCCGGGGGTGAACCCAACGGGACCGTATTCCACTGTCCAAGTGTTGGCTTCCCCTTTTTCCACCCAGGAGATTTCCGCAGAATGAGTGGTGATGTTGGTGGCTTGGAGCTGTGCAGGTCTTTGACAGGTGGAGGCTTCTCCCACATAGATGTTGTCAATGTGCAGGTCGTTGTCGCCATTGTTGTTCATGGTAGATTCGCCATAAAATGCAATGCGGATGGTTTGTCCGGCATATTGTGCTAACGAGATGGTCACTTCATCGCCGATTGCGGGAATTTGGTTAAAAATATAGTCTCCCGTGCCGGTATTGTTCCATTCCGTGGCGTTGTCGGCGCTCCAAGTGGCTCCGCCATCCGTGGAGATGAGAACCAAAAAACGGTCATCGTCCCCAATGCTGCCAGGAGGATTGCTGTTGTTGTATGCGGTTAGGGCAAGGTCAAAAGTCAGCGCGGGGTCTTCCAAACCGTTGAGGTCAATGACTGGAGACACCAACCAGTATCTACAGTCGGTGCTGTAGATGTTCACCTTTGGATGGTATTGTCCGAAAGCGTGTGTGTTGTTGAAATTCCATCCGCTTGAGGTTGGGGTGGGGGCGACACCGGCAAAGGCATCGGAGACCAGGCCGGTGTACTTCTCCCAACAGTTGGGAATGTTGTTACTGGCGTCAAAGTCCTCAATGTAGGGTGTGGCTTCGGGAGCGCAAAGAGTAGTAAAACCGAGGGTTCGCCAACTGCTGTACTCATTGTCGCAGATATTGGCTATGCGTGCGACATAATTGGTGGTTGGGTTGAGAGTGGTAATTGTGTAGGGGATTTCGGTAGGATAGACAGTAACCACATCGTTGTCTTCCCAATCTGCATCTGTGGTCTTGTATTGCAGAATGTAGTTGGAGGCATTTTCGGTGGCGTTCCAAGCGAAGGTGACCTCATACGCGGAGATGTCCGTAACGGCAAAATCGGTTACGGCATGGCAGAAGTCCGTTGTGGTGGAGAAGGTCAGCTGCAAGTTGGGCAGCTGGTTGGTGAGGGTACCGGTGTTGGCACCGGGGTGGCTGACGTAGTCTTCAGGATTGTTGTCGCTTCTCCGGTAGAGGCAGCAGTTGGCAGCTCCTTCCGTGTAGCGGAATTTCAGACCGTTCGTCCAGTTGGGCATTGTCTTACTGACCACAATGACCAGATTATCGTTACTCTCGTATTGGAACGGATTGTCAAGGTCGAAGGTCAGCCAGCCGGTGGTGGTAGGCAGTGGCCAGTCAATAGAGGAATAGACCTCTGTCAACGATTCCATGGGCATCCAGTCGGAGTTGGAGTTATGTGCCTCGTTGGAGGTTACGCCCATGTAGATGGTCAAGGTGTTGCACATATAGCCGTCAACTACCGATGACACATCGAATCCGATGGAGGTAATGTAGCCCCTCTCCGTAATATCAGCGGCTGGGTAAATCATCTCGCTCCACGAATTCTTGTAATAGTTGTTAATCGGAAGGTCGTAGGAGTCATTTGTCCCTGTTCCGATCGTAACGGTGGTTGGCCCTTGGGCAAACCCGCTTACACTTGCCAACAGCAGCATAAGACATAAAAACAGTAGATTTTTTTTCATAACATTTATTTTTATTTGTACTTGATAGATTATATTTCGCTATTACCTTTTGGAGTTAGAGTATTGACATTCATAGCTCACAAGTCACTAATCAAAAAACAGCTTTGCAAAATTGCATTTTTTTTCTTATTCGCAACACATTTATTTGCATTTTTTTTATTACGAATGATAATTAGTTGTAAAATGCTGATATTCAATATTTTATAAATATGTTTTGGGGTTTGTGTTTGGAATTGTCTGTAATGTTGTGTTATTTCGGACTTTTTTTAGCGAATTTAGAGGAGGAAAGAGCGCAAAAAAGGGCGAGGATTCCTCCCCGCCCTTAACTGCTAACTACTAACTACTAACTGCTAACTATCTCTTGACAAACGGTTTCGTCACCACGCCCCTATCCGTGGTCACGCGCACGAAATACATGCCGGCGGCGAGACCCGAAACGTTGATTTGGGTCGGGGCGGACGCGGGGAATTGGGCGGACGTGGGGAATTGGGCGGACGCGATGAATCGCGTCCCTACGGTGGTGATGGTTTTACCATACACGTCAACAATTTCGATTCCCGAACATTGTACATTGTTCATTGTACATTGTACATTGACAACGTCCTTCGTCGGGTTCGGATACACCACGACGTCCACCTGGTCGAGGTCAGCGGCCATAGCGTCGATGACGCTCTCGTCGGATGCGGCGCCTTTAGCGGCAACAGCATAATCAAGGGTGATGTCATCGAGGTAGTTGTAGCTGTAGCTCCAGGTCTTGCCACTGGTCAGCGTGTTGCGGAAAGCGATGCGGCCGCCATTACCCGTATAGTTAGAGAAATCGCACTCCACAAATGTCACATCCGTGGTCTTGTTGTTAAAGACATGGACGGGGACAAAGACACCGGTCTCTTCGGAATCGTCGCCGGGTTCCCAAACACCGACCTCAAGCGTATATGCCGCGTTGGGCTGGCGCAGATACATCGACAGGTGCAAGTCGCTGATGTTGGCATCCACCGCATCCAGATTTGGCATCGCATAGACACCCCGGTAGTTCAGCAGCAGGCTGTAGTTGCCGCTGTGGGCGAAATCGCTCCTGTAGTACAGCTGCGGTTTCTTGTTGTCGGGCATCTGCACATCCTCCTGCACCAGCTCCCAGCAGTCGGGTTCCGTGCCCGTGGCGGCGGTGGTCACTGCCGTATAATCCTCAAATGTCTCCGTGTGAGAAAGAGAGACTGTGCAATCATCCAAACCCAACAAAGTCAGGGTAATGTCATCAAGGTAGTTGTAGCTGTAGTTCCAGGTTTTGCCGCTGCCCAACACATTACGGAACGCGATGCGGCGGCCGTTGCCGGTGTAACCGGAGAAGTCGCACATCACCTGTTCCACTCCTGTGGTCGCGTTGTTGAACAGGGCCACCGGCATGAACGTGTTCGTCGCGTCATCCCAGACACCAACCTCCAACTGGTAGGCGGCGTTCGCCTGACGCAAGTACATCTCTAACTTCACATCCTGTATCGTAACATCCTCTGCCATGGCGGGCATCGCATAGACACCCCGGTAGTTCAGCAGCAGGCTGTAGCTGCCACTGTGGGCGAAGTCGCTCCTGTAATACACTTGCGGGCGTTTGTCATTCGGCATTGACGTGGCATCGGTGCGCACCAGCTCCCAGCAGTCGGGTTCCGTGCCCGTAGCGGCGGTGGTGCTCTGTACGTAACTGTCGAAATTCTCCGTCCACGAGGGCTCATCCGCACTCAACGAAATCGTGTGGCAGGACTCTGTCGTGAAGCGCACTGGATTGCTCCAACTATTCGTGACACCTTCGCAGACAGGACGCACCTTTACGACATACAATGTACCCTCGGTAAGATCAGAGAGCGTATAAGTGGGTTCGGAAACCTCTACCTCCGTGAACAGTTCGTCAATGTCGCTGCGATAGGCCACCACCCAGGAGGTGGCGTCACCCGCCTCCGTCCAGCTCACCACCGCGCTGTTGCGGTTCACTTCAGTAACCATAACCTCTGTGGGCGCGGGACAAGGTAGAGGAAGCGTGATGAAACTGCTCTCGCTTCCGGCTGTCTCGTCACCACAGAGGGCGAGCACTACTACTATGTATTCGGTCTCCGGCGAAAGGTTGGTCATCGTGTAAGAATTATCAGTCGTGGTGACCTCAGTGTACTCGGACGCGGCCAAAGACTTGTAGAGCACTCTCCACGTATCGGCCTCGCCTTCCCAGCTTATAACCGCACTTTGATGATCAATCTCGGAAACATTAAGTTCTGTAGGAGCGTTGCAAGGTTCAGATCTGTCAAAGAGCACTCGAATCTGGTTTTTCGAAGTGACACAGGAATTATTGCTTCCACTCGGGTTGCTTGGATTCATATTAGTGCCATCTTGATAGCAGTAATGAGCCTGGTTAGACGAGGTTGTATAAGTGAGGAAGGTAGTATTGCTCTTGTAGGTGCCCGTATTATCATCTACAACAATGGCTACGTTGTTTGTACCGTCATACTCAAACGGCGTGTCAAGGGTGATGGTAGTCCAGTCATTATCAACGAAATTAACCGTTCCGCTGAACACCTTGTCGTTGTCGGTGACCGTAATCCAGTCGCTCGTACCGGTAAAGCTGTTCTTGGAAGTGCTCACCATATAAATGTCAATATTACGGCTACATACTACGGTATTGTTCTTGTAAAAATCAACACTCAAGATATTGCCAGCCGCGCCCAATTCCGCCGTCGTGTAGATTTGTTGTGTAACCGTATAGTTGTAGTAGTTGTTGAGAGGCAAGGTATTGCTGGTGGATGTACCGGAACCGATGACCATTTTGTCAGAAGTCATGAAGCTGACCGTGTTGCTCCAAGAACTCTGCTCGTCGCCGCAGTTGGCGCGCACCTTGGCGGTATAGGCTGCCTCGGCGGTGAGGCCGGTCAAGGTGTAAGGATTGGTGGTCACGTTGATGAGGTTGGTTTCGTCATCGTTGAGGCAGATTTGCCAGGCGGTGGCTGTTCCGTTCTCCGTCCAGCTTAACGTGGTGGTCGTGCCGGTGGTTTCCGTGACGACAAGATTGTTAGGTTTCGGACAGGCTGAAAGACCGCAATCGACCGTATAATTGGTGGTGGTCATTGCGCCAGTGCCGGAAACAATAACGTCACCGAACACATCCAATATCGAGTAGGAGCATTCACTGTTGTAGCTGCCGTTCACCCACACGAACTTGATGGCTCTACCGTTGCAGACAGAAAGTGTGTAGGTTTGTGTTTCGTTGGCACCGGCGGCATTTGTGTTGGAAAATGTTCAAAGCACCTC
>JAEEGI010011708.1_pt1 | contig 18891 bp, 14 predicted proteins | sample 8958751 | NCBI WGS metagenome assembly JAEEGI01 (sample SAMN16246545, study PRJNA631951) | gut metagenome | biome: gut microbiome; feature: rumen; material: KS-attached | host: Bos | place: Iran: Karaj | collected 2018-10 | reverse complement strand
GGAAGGCGCCCTGCTCCACTTCCTTCTCCTGGGAGAAGGGCAGCATCTTGCAGCGCAGGATGATGTTGTCCAGATGGCCGATGGTGATGTCGTCGTCGCTGTCGAAGATGAAGCAGTCGTCGCGGGTCAGGTTCTTCGTGATGTTGAACTTGGCGGCGACGTAGTTCTCCATCTTATGGTCGTACCGGTCCAGATGGTCGGGGGTGATGTTGGTGATGATGGCGATGTCCGGCTTGAAGTCATACACGTCATCCAGCTGGAAGCTGCTGATTTCCAGCACGTAGTAATCAAAATGCTCGGTAGCGACCTGATAGGCGTAGGACTTGCCGATGTTGCCGCCGAGGCCCACGTTCAGGCCGGCGTTCTGCAGGAGATAATAGATCAGCGAGGTGGTCGTGGTCTTGCCGTTGGACCCGGTGATGCAGATCTTCTTCGCGGAGTCGTAGCGGCTGGCGAACTCGATCTCGGAGACGATGTGCGTCCCCATCGACCGGAGCTTCTGCACCATCGGAACGGTGCCCGGGATTCCCGGGGACTTGACGACCTCGTCGGCATTGAGGATCAGCTCCTCCGTGTGGCGGCCCTCCTCGAAGGGAATGTCCCACTTTTTGAGCGTATCGACATATTCGTCCTTGATCTTCCCCTTGTCGGAAAGGAAGACGTCATGACCTTTGACTTTTGCGAGAACGGCTGCGCCCACTCCGCTTTCGGCGCCGCCCAGAACGACGATTCTTGACATATGATCTTTCTCTTTTTCTTATCTGATTTTTAACAGTGCCAGCGTGGAGACGGCCAGCAGGATCTGGATGATCCAGAACCGGAGGGTCACTTTCACCTCATGGAACCCGTGTCCGCCGTTCGGCTTGCCGAACCGGTTGTTGAGCCCCTCGGGAATCAGCTCCGTGTAGGTCCAGGGCTCGGCGCCCTTCACTTTCTTCCAGGACTGGTAGTGGTGGTGGAGGGGAGTCATCGACCAGATGCGCCGGCCCTCGCCGCGTTTGATGCGGGTGAACTTGAACCAGCTCCGCTGCAGGATCACCGACAGGCTCTCCACGAAGAAGATGCCGCACAGCAGGGGAAGGAGCAGTTCTTTGCGGATGAGTACGGCGCTTACGCCGATGATGCCGCCGATGGTGAGGCTCCCGGTGTCGCCCATGAACACCTGCGCCGGGTAGGAATTGTACCAGAGGAAGCCGATGAGGGCGCCCACGAAGGCCGACATGAAGATGGCGACTTCGCCGGTGCCGGGGATGTACATGATGTTGAGGTAGTTCGAGTCGATGAGGTTGCCGCTCAGCCAGGCAAGGATGCCGATCACCACGCCCACGATGGCGGATGTGCCGGCCGCGAGGCCGTCCAGTCCGTCGGTAAGGTTCGTTCCGTTGGAGCAGGCGGTGATGACGAGGACGATCATCAGCACGTAGATGGCCCACTTGGCGTACCAGCCCCAGGCGCCCTTGAACGGAGACAGCCAGCGGTAGTCGAATTCATGGCGCTTGACGAAGGGAATGGTGGTCTTGGTGGATTTCACCACGTCCTCCTCCCGGTAGCGGCCGGAAGTGACCTGCGTCTCGGTGTTCACGTCGCGGTCTGACCGCTCGGAGATGACCTCGATGGCGGGATCGGCCGCCTTCTCGCGGACGACGATGTCCGGACTCATCCACACGGTCAGCCCCACGATGAATCCGAGCACCACCTGGCCCAGGAGCTTCGTCTTCTCCGGAAGCCCGTCATGCTTCTTGGCGTCCCGGACGCCGTCCTTCCCGCTCTTCTTGTCCTTCAGCTTGAGGTAGTCGTCGGCGAAGCCCAGGGCACCGCACCAGAGGGTGCTGATGAGCAGCAGGATGACATAGATGCTCGTCAGGTCGCAGAAAAGGAGAACGCCGGTGAGGATGCCCAGGATGATGATGATGCCGCCCATGGTGGGGACCCCCTTCTTGAGTTCGGCCCCGTCGAGGCCCAGGTCACGGGGTACGTCACCGATCTGATGGCGCTGCAGGATGCGGATGATCCGCTTGCCCACGAGCATGGTGAACAGGACCGCCGCCACCGTGGCCATCATGGCCCGGAAGGACAGGTAATGCATCAGTCCCATGCCGGGGATGTCCACCCCGGCCCGTTCGAGATATTGGAACAGATGGTAAATCATTACAGAATCAGTTTGAAGGTTTCAGTCACTATCTCTTTTTCGTCAAAATGCAGTTTTTCGTGTCCGATGATCTGGTAATCCTCGTGACCCTTGCCCGCCAGCAGGATCGTGGCGCCTTCGGGCGCCGTGAGGATGGCGGTGCGGATGGCTTCGCGGCGGTCCGTGATGAACACGGACTTGGCGAGTCCCTGCCAGTCCAGACCGGTCTTGATGTCGGAGATGATCGCCTCCGGGTCCTCGGTCCGGCAATTGTCGGAGGTGACGACCAGGCGGTCGGCCAGCCGGGCCGCGACCTGCGCCATCTCGGGGCGCTTGGACTTGTCGCGGTCGCCGCCGCAGCCGAACAGGCAGATGAGCTGGCGCTCGGGCGCGACGTCGCGGAGGGTGGCGAGCACGTTCTCCAGGGCGTCCGGCGTGTGGGCGTAGTCGATGATGACGGACAGGTCGCGCGGGCCGCGGAGATTCTCCAGGCGGCCGGGGGCGGAGCGGAGGTCGGACAGGGCGACCAGGACCTCGTCCGGGTCGGTGCCCAGGCACACGGCGGTGGTGTAGATGGCCAGGAGATTGTAGGCGTTGTGCGCCCCGACGAGACGGCTCCAGGTCTCTTTGCCGTCGATTTTGAGCAGCATCCCTTCGAAGCTCTGCTCGAGGATCCGGGCGGTATGGTCGGCCGGACGCCGGCAAGCGTAGGTGACCACCTTGGCGGCGGTGTTCTGCACCATCACGGGGCCGTTCTTGTCGTCGATGTTGATGATGGCGAACGCATCCTTCGGCAGGTTGTCGAAGAACAGTTTCTTGCAGCGGAGGTATTCCGCGAAGGTCTTGTGATAGTCCAGGTGGTCGTGGGTGAGGTTGGAGAAGATGCCCGCGGCGAACCGGAGGCCGGCCACCCGTTCCTGCTCCACGCCGATGGAGCTCACTTCCATGAAACAGTAGCCGCAGCCCGCGTCCACCATCTCGGCGAGGAGCCGGTTGATGGTGATCGGGTCGGCGGTCGTGTTGGCGGTCTCCAGGCGCTTGTCGTCCACGTAGTTGGCGATTGTGGACAGCAGGCCGCAGGGATGCCCCAGCGCCTTGAACAGGCGGTACAGCAGGGTGACGGTCGTGGTCTTCCCGTTGGTGCCCGTGATGCCCACGAGGGACAGCTTCCGGGACGGATGCCCGTAGAAGGCGTCAGCGGCCATCGCCACGGCGTGGCGGCTGTTATTCACACGGATAAGCGTTGCGGCAGGGATGGAAGGGACTCTTTCCTCCGCGTCGCTTCGCGACCCTATCCGGGCAAATGCTCCGGAAAGAGTCCCATCCGTCCCTTCGGTCTCATAGATGATGGCGGCGGCTCCCTTTTCCAGGGCCTGGCCGATGTATTGGTGTCCGTCGGAGGCGAAGCCCTTGACGGCGATGAACAGGGAGCCGGGCGTCACCGCGCGGGAATCGCTGGTGATGCCGGTTATGTCGATGTCCAGCCGTCCGCGGGTTTCCACGGCGCCGATATGCTGTATGAGTTCGTTCAGTTTCATTTCAAAGTCAGTTTGATGGTTTCCCCTTTCTTGAGGGAGACGCCGGCCGCCGGTCTCTGGTCCGTCACGTGGCCGGAGCCTTCATAGACGCACTTGAAACCCGCATTTTCGACGGCGTACAGGGCGTCCATCAGGCCGAAGCCCTTCAGGTCGGGCGCCTTCCCGTCCGTGACGCCGGCCTGCCGCGCCTCCATCTTGGGAAGGGTGCCGGCGGACGTGATCTGTCCCGACCAGGTGTCGTCGATGGCGTAAATGTTGTCCACGATCTCGCGCACGGCCATCGCCGGCTTGGTGCCGCCGTAGAAGCTCATTCCGGACAGGTAGGAATAGACCGTCACGAGAATGGTGTATTTCGGGTTCTCGGCGGGGAAGAAGCCCACGAAGGTGCCCTGGTTCTTCTTGCGGCCCCACGCATCATGGTACGGATCGGAGCTGCCCTTGCGCTCTTTCGGGGTCAGGACCACCTGCGCGGTGCCCGTCTTTCCGGCGACGGACAGCTTCGCGTCCTTCAGCCGTTTGGCGGTACCGTCGTTCACCACGGCCGTCAGGGCGCGGGTGACGGTGTCGGCGGTGGCGCGGGTGCAGATGTTGTTCAGCACCGACGGACCGTACTTCTTGATCACTTTGCCGTCCTTCTCAATGCTTTCCACCAGATAGGGCTTCATCATCTTGCCCTTGTTGGCGATGGCGTTGTAGAACGTCACCACGTGGAGCGGCGTGACGGACATGCCGTAGCCGTAGGCCGTGGTGCCCAGGGTCGTGCGGCTCCATCCGGGCGTGCCCGGACGGTTGACGACCGGCGTTCCGAGGCCGTCCAGGTCGAAGTCGAACTTTTCGCCCAGTCGGTACGCGTAGATGTGGTCGAAGAATTCCTGCGGGTTGTCTCCGTAATATCTCTCCGGCAGCCAGGTGAACACGTAGTTCGAGGAGATCTCGAAACCGTGCTTCACCGTGATTTCGTTGCGGCCGGTCTGCCGTTCATAGTCCGTGATGTGGGAGTCCTGGTTATAGCCGCCCGCGACAACGCCGTGGTTGGTCGGGATGGTTTCTTCCAGGCTGTGCACGTACCCGTCCTCGACCAGGGAGAGGAGCGTGACGGTCTTCATGACGGAACCCTGCTCGCCGACTTCCTTGAGGACAAGGTTGTCCCGCTCCCAGAGCTTGGAGCCCGGGATGGTGTCGCGGGAAAGGTTCACCATCGCCCGGATGGCGCCCGTCTCCGCCTCCATCAGGACGGCGATGCCGGCGCGGATCTGCGGGTCGTCGGCGATCTGGCGGCGGAGGGCCCGGTCGGCGATGTCCTGGAAGTCGATGTTGAGGGTGGTGCGGACATCGTTTCCGTCCACCGCCTTCACGACGGTGCTGTCGAAATCGCGGATGTATTTGCGGTCGTCGGTGACGCGGCGCCATTCGACGCCTTCCGTCCCGTGGAGTTCGTAGTCGAAGGTGCCCTCGATGCCGATGCGCCCCATCTCGCGGACATAGCCGATGACGCGTCGGGCGAGGGTGTCGTACGGATAGATGCGCTCGTCATGCTCTTCGGCGATCAGACCGCCTTTGTAGGCGCCTTCCCGGAAGAGGGGGAGCGTCTTCAGGACATTCAGGGTGGCGTGGTTGACGTTTTTCCGGATGAGGACGTGCTTCTTGCCGTTCTCGCGTCCGCTCAGGATGTCGCTGAGATACTGGCCGGCGGTTTTGGCGGGGAAGAGGAGGGCGAGTTCGCGGGAGAGCGAATCGGCCTTTTCCTGCCAGGCTTTTTCAGAAGCGGCGCCCTGGTTCTTGGCGGCGGGGACTTCCTTCCCTTCATTCCGCAGCTTCTCCAGCCGGCGCTGCTCCCGCTTGTCGATTTCCTCGAATTCGGACTTCCGGACGGTGCAGTCCATGTAAATGTCGTACAGCGGGGCGGTGATGGCGAGCGGACGGCCGTCCTCGGCGAGGATGCGGCCGCGCTTGGGCACCTCCACGTAACGGTCCGGGCGGGGGCGGAAAAGGTTGATGACCTTCGGGTTCACGGAATAGGTCGCCTGGATGTGGCCGACGCAGACGAGGATGCCGACGGACAGGAAGATGAACAGCGCGGTGAGGAAGACCATCACCATGTGGATGCGGTCCCGGTTCTCGAAGGTGTCCCTGATTTCAGTGTTCTGTTTCTTCTTCGCGCTCATCGTCTGTCAATTTTGATGGCCGGCTGTTCCGGCAGTGCTACGTCCGACCCCAGCTGCTTGAGCCTTTTCGCCGTGGTGGAGGCGCTGTGCAGGCGCACGAGCTCGGCCTCCTTTTCGGCATGAAAGATTTCCAGGTCCCGGAGGACCGTCTTGTTCTCCTCCACCTTGGTCAGGGTCCCGTCCACCTTGAGGCTCAGCAGGATGGAAATCCAGGCGAGGACGAAGACATAGAGGATGTGCATGTAGTATTTGTGGGCGCCGATGGACAGGAGAAGGTCTCCCTTGCCCAGGGCGCGTCCGAAATTGCGGATTCTGCGTCCGATCTCCTTCCAGTTCATTGTGCGGCCCTCCTTTCGGCTATGCGGAGCTTCGCGCTGCGGGCGCGGGTGTTTCCGGCGATTTCACTTTCCTGCGGCAGGACGGGCTTCCGGTTCACGGCGGCGAGCGGCGCGACCGTGCGCCCGTACAGGTCTTTCTCTTCCCGGCCTTCCACGTTGCCGGTCTTGATCCAGTTCTTGACCATCCGGTCCTCGAGACTGTGGTAGGTGATGACGACCAGCCGGCCGCCTTCCTTGAGGGAGGCTGTCGCCCCCTCGAGGAATTTCTCCAGGGAACGCATCTCCTGGTTCACCTCGATGCGGAGCGCCTGGTAGACCTTGGCGAGGACTTTGTGCTCCGCGCCCTTGGGAAGGATGCGGGCGATGGCGCGGTCCAGGTCTCCGGTCGTCCGGATCTCCCGCTCCTCGCGGGCGGCCGCGATCAGCTGGGCGGCCTTGCGGGCGCCGTCCACCTCGCCGTACAGGCGGAGGATGCGCTCCAGGTCTTCCACCCCGTATGTGTTGACGATGTCGGCGGCGGTCGTCTTTCCGTCCGCGTTCATCCGCATGTCCAGCGGGGCTTCCTCGAAGCGGAACGAGAAGCCGCGTTCCGCCGTGTCAAACTGGTGCGAGGACACGCCCAGGTCGGCGAGGATGCCGTCGAAGCGGACGCCGAAGTGCCGGGCGTAGTTCTCGATGAAACGGAAGTTGTTGTGCACCAAAGTCAGGCGCTTGTCGTCCGGCGCGTTCAGCACGGCGTCCCTGTCACGATCGAAGGCGATGACGCGCGCGCCATCGTGTAAGCGTGAAAGAAGTTCGGCGGTGTGGCCACCGCCTCCGAAAGTGGCATCGGCGTAAACGCCGTCGGGATTGATGACGAGCGAAGAAACGCTCTCGTCAAGCATTACAGGGGTATGGTATTCGGACATGTGCGGGACCTCCTATTTCTTTGCGGACAGTCTCGCTGCGGTTTCCTTGAATTGGCTGTCCGACATCAGGGTGGACTCGCGTCTTTCCTTCGGCCAGATTTCGATTTTGTAACCGACTCCCGCAAACACAACTTCCTTGGTTAAACCAGTATCCGAGAGCAGTTCTGAAGGAATGTTGAGGCGGCCCAGTTTTCCGTCGGGAATGACGTAGTAGACGCCGTCATTGTACTTGCTCCAGAATGCGGCGTGTTCGGGATTGAGTTCGGGGTCCAGACCGTCCAGGACCTGGTCGCACCGGCGCTTCCACTCGGCGAGGGTGAACAGGTTCAGGCAGTCGCCCTGGACGCTCTTCTTGACGACCAGGGTCATGTCTTCACCCTCACGGGCCAGCGCGTCGCGGAAGATGGCCGGGAGCACGATGCGCCCCTTGTCATCTACTTTTCCGAGTGCTTTTCCGAAGAATGTGACCATGGTCGGTGTGGTTGAACTAATCTTTCTTTCACGCTGAGTGCAAAGATAGCAAAAGCTTTCCATTTTCATCCACTATTTTCCAAATTTTTCCACAAAAAGTTTTCAACAGGCTTTGTGCATATCTCTGAGGCCATTTGGGCCTTTTGTTTATTTATTTGGAAAATATGATTAACTTTGCATATTCTGGCGCAATTTGAGCCGGAGGTGACATGAACAGAAAAGGTACCATCATAGCGGTCGTCGCGATCGCCCTCATGCTGGCCGGCATCGCCTGGGCGGTGACCCGGCTTTATCGTGACGACAGACCCGGTAAAACGGCGGCGAACACCGAGTATCCGCTCCTGCGGGCCGTTCCGGCCGATGCGGCCGCCGTGTTCTGTTTCGACGGGTCTTCCAAGGCGCATCACGCGGTGGAGGACTCCACCGGCTTTCTTCGCGCTTTTCTCTGTCCGGAGAATCCCGGCCTGATGGCCTATCTGTCCAAGGCGGGGGAGTCCCGGATGGTCGTTTCGCTGCATAACAGCGGCTCGCTTGTCCCGCTCGTGGCTTCCGAACTCCCGCCGGGGGATTCGCTCTCCCGGGCGCCCCTCGAATCCCTGGCCGGCAAGGCCGGACTCAAGACCGCGTTCCAGGACGGCCTTTTCCTGGCGTCGACCTCGGAAACCCTGCTGAATTCCTCCCGCCGCCATCTGGACGAAGGGATTTGCATTCTGGAGACTCCGGGCCTCGCAGAACTGACCGGCCGCATCGGCGGAGCCGCCGTGGCCTTCCTGTCCGCCCGCCAGACTCCGAAGCTCCTTCAGACCTGGTCCACGGCCCGTATCCGGCAGTACACGGATTTCGTCCGCACGCTGGCCGACTGGACGGCCTTCGAACTGGCCGAAGCGGACGACAAGCATGTCGTCCTGAAGGGAACTTCCGCCTGCCCTGAAAAGAGCACCAGTTTCCTGACGGCGCTCGGCGGGTTCAGGATGCCGGCCGCGTCCTTCGGTGACGCGCTGCCTTATTTCACGGATTTTGCCGTTTCCATCCCCGTCGGCGACGTGTCGTCCTACCTGGAGCGCTACCGTTCCTTCCAGGATGCGAAAGGAAAGCTCAACACTTATAATAAGGCCTTGAAAGACAAGGCGGGCCGCGACATGGCGCCGGAGCAGTGGGCCCTCCACTACCAGATCCGGGAGGTGGTCCGCGCCTCCTATCAGCTGGACGGCATCCGGGAGGATATCCTCCTGGTGCGTTCCGGCCGGGACATCCCCTCCGGGAGCAATCCGTACCGGGGTAACGCCGCCGTCCTGTTCGGCCGCCTGTTCGATGTCGTGGACACGGTCTGCGTCTCCCTGCCCGGTCACTGGACCGTGATGGGAAGCGCCGCGGCCGCCGGCCCGTTCTCGGACAAAAAGTTCCTGGACTATCCGCTCCGGGAGCGCCTGTCCGACGCCGGCCTCTCCCTGCCTGCGGGCATCGTGGCCTATGCGTCCGCCACGGACTTCCCGGCCGTCCTCACGGACCTCTTCTCGAAAACCCCCGCCGAGGCGCTGGGAACCTATGTGACCGGATCGGCCTACGCCCCGGCCCTCGCCGGCATCGACCTTTCTTCCGGCCAGCCCGACATCCGGGTCTCCCTGGACAAGCGGGCCCTCAAGGGCAACAAGGTCCAGGTGCTGGAGCGTGACACCACCGTCGTCGTCCCCACGGGTCCTTTCCCGGTGCTGAACAGCGCGACGGGGAAGACCAACTCCTTCTACCAGAATTCGAACCTGTACCTGTGTCTGAACGACGAGAACGGGAAAGGCGTCTGGGGCGTGCCTTTCAAGCAGCCCATCTGCGGGTACGTCGAAAGCATCGACTATTACGCCAACGGGAAGGTCCAGTTCCTCTTCGCGGCCGGCTCGGGCCTGTACCTGATCGACCGCCTGGGCCGTTTCGTGGGCGGTTTCCCGGTGGACCTCGGCAAGCCGGTCCTGCTGGGGCCGCAGGTCTATGACTTCACGGGCGCCAAGGGCTATACCGTGATGGTCCTCCATCAGGACAACTCCCTGGAAATGTACAACCTCCACGGCCAGAAGCCGGCCTCCTGGAAGGGCATCTGCGCCCCCGAGACGGTCAAGGCGCTTCCGGAGCTCCTGGAGGTCAGGGACAAGAAATACTGGGTGGTCCGTACGTCCATCCGCACCCTCGTGTACGGCTTTGACGGCGGCGACCCGCTCACCAGGGACGAAGGCGGGAAGATGATCCGTCCCGACTCCCAGATCACCCCGTCTTCCCGCGGACTGACCGTCGACTGTTACGACGGCAAGACCCGGGACATCAAACTGTAACTAAAACCTACCCATATAGAAATGGAATTCAAATCCGTCAACAAAATCATCGAAGAGAGTTTCCGCCGGAACTGGGACGGCGCCGCGCTGTCCAACTATCAGGGTGTGACCCTCTTCTACCGGGACGTGGCGCGCCGGATCGCCAAGCTGCACATCGCTTTTGAGCAGTGCGGCCTCCAGAAGGGCGACAAAGTCGCCATCTGTTCCCGCAACCAGGCGAACTGGGGCGTCAGCTTCCTCGCCGCCCTCACTTACGGCGCCGTGGCCGTTCCTATCCTGCACGAGTTCAAACCCGGCAATATCCATTATCTGGTGAACCATTCCGAGGCCCGCGTCCTGTTCGTGGACGAGGTCATCTGGGAGGGCCTCAACCAGGAGGAAATGCCCGGTCTCTCCGTCGTCGTCCAGATCAACACCTTCAAATTCCTGTATGCCGACACCGAAGAGCGCCAGAGCATCCGCGAGCACCTGAACGAATCCTTCGGCCGGAAATACCCCGATTTCTTCGGCCCCGAGCATCTGGACTACTACGAGGACAGCCCGGAAGAATTGGCCGTCATCAACTATACGTCAGGCACTTCCGGTTTCTCCAAGGGCGTCATGATTCCTTACCGCGCCCTGTACTCCAACATCGACTTTGCGAAGAACGACGCCTGCCCGATGCTGAAGGCGGGCATGCAGTGCGTGTCCATGCTTCCGTCGGCCCATATGTACGGCATGATGTTCGAGTTCCTCTACGAGATGACCTGCGGCATGCATGTGCATTTCCTGAGCCGCGTCCCGAGCCCGAAGATCATCATGAAGGCTTTCGCCGAAATCCATCCCGACATCATCATCGCCGTCCCGCTGGTGATGGAGAAGGTGTACAAGACCAAGCTCAAACCGCTCATCGACCGGAGAAAGATCAAGTTCCTGATGGGCATCCCCGTGCTGGACAAGGTGATCGCCAAGCGCTTCTGCACCGAGCTCACCACCGCTTTCGGCGGCCAGTTCGAGGAGGTGATCCTGGGCGGCGCCGCCTTCAATCCGGAGGTGGAGCAGTTCCTGCACAGGATCGGCTTCCACTATACGGTGGGCTACGGCATGACCGAATGCGCCCCGATCATCGGCTATGCGCACTGGAACAAGGTCAAGGTGGGCTCCGCCGGCCGGGCCGCCAAGAACATGCAGATCCGCATCGACTCGCCGGATCCGCGCAACATTCCGGGCGAAGTGCAGGTGAGCGGTCCGAACGTGTGCCTGGGCTATTTCAAGAACGAGCAGGCCACCCGCGACGCCTTCACCGAGGACGGATGGTTCCGCACCGGCGACATGGGCATCATCGACGCGGACGGCTACCTGTTCCTGCGCGGCCGCTCCAAGTGCATGATCCTGGGTCCTTCCGGCCAGAACATCTATCCGGAGGAGCTGGAGGCGGTGATCAACAACTACACCTACGTCGTGGACTCCCTCGTGGTGGAGGATGACGGCGGCCTCACGGCCCTCATCTATCCCGACTGGCACCAGGGCGAACTGGACGGCATGACCCGCGACGGTCTCAAGGAGCGCCTGCTGAGCGTCCTGCCGGACATCAACTCCGAACTGCCGAAATACGCGCAGATCCGCAAGGTTGAGTTCATGCCCGAGGATTTCGAGCGTACTCCCAAAAAGAGCATCAAGCGGTATCTGTACCAGCGCAATTAGTTGTCATTCTGAGCAGTATATTTAATTGTCATTCTGAGCGAAGCGAAAGAATCTCATGGAAAAGTTCGACCACAGCTATCTGGCGATGGCGGAAATCTGGGCGCAGAACTCCTATTGCAAACGCCGCAAGGTCGGGGCCCTGCTGGTCAAGGACCGGATGATCATTTCCGACGGCTACAACGGAACTCCTTCCGGTTTCGAGAACATCTGCGAGGAGGACGGGGTGACGAAGCCGTATGTCCTGCACGCCGAGGCCAACGCCATCACCAAAGTGGCCAAGTCCGGCAACAGCAGCGAAGGCGCCACGCTCTATGTGACGGCTTCGCCCTGCCTGGAGTGTTCCAAACTGATCATCCAGTCGGGGATCAAGCGCGTGGTGTACCGGGATGAATACCGGCTGACGGACGGCATCGACCTGCTCCGCCGCGCCGGCATCGAGGTGGAGAAAGTGGACTGACGGCCGTATGGACAGCAAGAGGCAAAACTGGCTCCGGATTGCGGAGGTTCTGCTGGGCGTGCTCCTGGGCGTGGTCGCCACGCTCACCGTTGTCCGCTATCGCGAAAACAACAGGATTCTGAACGCCAAATACGTCGAGTGGCGGAAACTGAATCTCATCCTCGACGAAATCGGGAAGAACTATGTCGACACCATCGACCAGGCCGGGATGACGGACGCCGCCATCGCCGGGGCCCTGGCGCAGCTGGATCCACACTCGGTCTATCTTCCGCCGGTGAAGCGGCAGGAGGCGGACGAGGAGCTGGCCGGCAACTTCGAAGGCATCGGCATCCAGTTCAATGTTCCGAACGACACGGCCATCGTGCTGGAAGTGATTGCCGGCGGACCGGCCGAAAAGGCGGGCATGCTGCCCGGTGACAGGCTCCTGAAGGTGGGGGACGAGGTCATCGCCGGCGTCAAGTTCCCGCAGGACAGCATGGTCCGGCGGATGAAGGGCCCGTCCGGAACGAAGGTCGTCGTGACCGTAGGCCGCGGCCGGGACCGGATTCCCTTTGAAATTGTCCGCGGGAAGGTCCCGCTGCGCAGCATCGACGCCGCCTTCATGATGGATGGAACCACGGGCTATGTGCGCCTCGCCAAGTTCTCCTCCTCCACGCGGCACGACTTTGTCGGAGCCTATACGACCCTGCTGGAATCCGGTATGAAGCATCTGGTGATGGACCTCCGGGACAATTCCGGCGGCTTCCTGGACCAGGCGCTGGTGCTGTCCAACGAGTTCCTCTCCAAGGGCGACACCATCGTCTATATGGAAGGTCTGCACCGTCCGCGCGAGGTGTTCCGGGCCGACGGCCACGGCAAGCTCAAGGACATCGGCCTGACCGTCCTCATCAGCGAGAATTCGGCTTCTTCGAGCGAGATTTTCGCGGGGGCCATCCAAGACAATGACCGCGGCACCATCGTCGGCCGCCGTTCCTTTGGCAAGGGTCTCGTGCAGGAGCAGTTCGCCTTTACGGACGAATCCGGTCTGCGGCTCACCGTGGCGCGTTTCTACACGCCTTCCGGCCGCTGCATCCAGAAGCCGTATGACAACTATGAATACGACATCTACAAGCGCTACACCGACGGTGAAATCTTCTCCGCCGACAGCGTGAAGCTGAATACGGAAGATGTCCACCACACCCGGAGCGGCCGCGTCGTGTACGGTGGCGGCGGCATCATGCCGGACGTGTTCGTGCCCATGGACACGACCCGTGCGTCGGCCTTCTACGTCGCATGCAACCGGAAAACCACCCAGATGCGTTTCGCCGCCGCGATGTTCGACAAATACTCGAGGCAGATTCTCGCCATTGACAACTATCCGGACATGGACGCCTTCCTGAAGCGGATCGACATCCCGGGCCAGTTCCGGAAGTTCGCGCTCCAGCGCGACGGCATCACGGTCTCCGACACGGAATATGCGGAGACGCTGCCGTATCTGCAGCCGCAGCTGAACGCCCTCGTCGCCCGGTATTCGAAGCTGAACGAGAACGCGTTCTACAAGTACTATCTGCCGGTGGACACGACCGTGGAGGCGGCGCTCAAGTCCATCCGGGAATGATGATCACCCTCACAGGCTTCATGGGAGGCGGGAAGACGACCGTAGGCCGGCTTCTCGCCGACGCCCTCGGCTGCCCTTTCATGGACCTGGACGACCTCATCGTCAAGAAAGCGGGGAAGAGCATTCCCGATATCTTTGCGCAGGACGGGGAACCGGCCTTCCGGCAGCTGGAAGCCCGTCTGCTGCGCCAGACCGTGGAGAAATACACGGAAACCACGGCCGTCCTCGCCCTCGGCGGCGGCGCCGTCATGACGCCCTCCTCGGCCTCCCTCCTGCACGAAAAAACCGTCTGCATCTACCTCCGCGCAACGCTGGACACCCTGCTGTCCCGCTTGGCGGGGGAGACCGCCGGTCGTCCTCTGGCGGATGATGCCATGGCCTCCCGTCTTGCGGAGCGTGAGCCCGTCTACGAAGAAACCGCCCATGTCATCATTGACACGGACGGTCTCTCTCCGGACGAGGTCACGGACGAGATTATCATCTCAGCTTTATAGCCTTTGGCATTAGAATTTCGCCAAACAGCCGCACTATACCGCCCATTGAACGCGCCCCAACGAAGGGCATGGTCTTTGGCGCAGGTGTAGATGGTTTCAGGCGCAGGTGTTGCTAGTTTCTGGCGCAGGTGTGGAAAAAGGGTTGGGACCTGCGCCGCAAAACGGGTATCTGCGCGCTCCAATGGCGCAGGTCCCCACCCAAAAACCACACTTGCACCAATAATACCTCACACCTGCGCCACGGAGAAGCAAGACCTGCGCCATGCGGAGTCGTTTTCGATCGAAACACCAAGGAGCATAATCGCATGGGTGGCATAAATGCAATGAGAGGCTCCCCTCCATTAATGAGTACGTACATCTCCGGCCTTTGAGCCGCCGGCCTCAGACACCATAGCAGGGGCAAAACCGAGCGTTTTCGCCCCTTGAACGCGCTAAAAGGACGATGGAGGGACAAAAAGGGCGTGTTTTGCCCTTTGATTAAGCGAATTGTCCACGTCTCGTGAGCAAATACAGCCGTAGAAGCGCAACCCGAAATTCGCGTAGTGGCCGCACCCCTAACCGATGTGCCCTGGGGGCATATGGGCTCTCTATGCTCGGCCGTTTTGCCTTGCTTAGAGGGCTGGTGTGCCATCTAAGGCTGTATAATGGGTCTAACACCGCTCCGCTAATATCGGGTTGGTGGTCGCAAACCCGTCTACGAAAAAAAGCCGCCCATGTCATCATTGACACGGACGGCCTTTTTCTTTAAGCCGATAGTTGGTGTTACTTTATCCTATATCGTCTTAGCGCCTTTTTAGCATCTTCATTTCCTTGTTCAGCGGCCTTTTTGTACCAAGAGAGGGCTTCATCCAAGGACTTTGGTTTGCCGAGTCCGCTTTCATAGCACCAACCTAAGTTGAATTGAGCTTTTGGATGCCCTTGCTCTGCAGCCTCTTTATACCATCTCGCTGCTTCCCTGGCATTCTTATTTACGCCATCTCCTTCTTCATAACGGACTCCTAAGATGAACTGTGCCTCCGCATCTCCATGTTCGGCAGCCTTTGAATACCAATAAACGGATTTTTGGGGGTTCTTCCGGACGCCTTCTCCATATTCATAGCACACCCCTAATTTGAATTGAGCCTTCGGATGTCCCTGTTCGGCAGCTTTTAAATACCACTCAGCGGCTTTTTGGGGATCCTTCTGGACGCCTTCTCCAAAATCATAGCAAACCCCTAAGTTGAATTGTGCCTCCGCATCTCCTAGTTCGGCGGCCTTAGTATACCGAGAAACGGCTTTTTCCGGATCCGTGGGAAAATCAGCATCGCCATTATCAGAATTACATGCCGATTCAGATGGTTGATCGGAGGTCGGATCCGACTCATCAGAAGGGGTGGCGTCTTTAGGGGAAAGCTCCTGGAGCGGGAATCTGTTTTGGATTGACCGGAGGAACCGCTGCATCTGTTCTTCCCTTAGTAACGGGTTCGAGTAGTCGATAAAGTTGATGCCGCTTAATCGTAGTTCCAGACCTTCATTGTAATCGGCTTCGTCCAATTTGACCGGAATGACGGGAATCCCCTTGTTCAAAGCTAAGTGGATCTCGTTTGGAACCCATCCTGAAGAATTCGAAAATGAGCTGCTGAAGAACAGGACACATCGGGATTTCTTGATGGCACGAGTGATTATTATCGGAAAGTTGTCACCGGATTCAATGCCGTCCTTGTCAATCCATATGGAATAGCCAAGTTCCGTAAGACGGTCATAGAACTGCATGACGATGGTCTTATCGTGCCGGGAATAGCTGATAAAAATGTCGTGTGCCATACGATTCCTTTCACAAGTCTCTAGAACAGCGTCCACTCGGTGAAGTCGGAGGCCGGTTCGTCCGGCTGGTCCTTTTCTTTTTCTTTCTGCAGGAGGTCGGCCGCTTCACCGCCTTCAGAGGTGGCTGCGGGCGTTTCGGGGATCTCCGGGATCTCGTCGTCCAGTTCGATTTCGATGGGCTCCTCTTCCTCCGGTGTGACGTCGTCTTCGGGCTTGTGGAGCGGTTCGATGAATTCGACCGTCTTGAGGTCCAGGCTGCTGCACTTCTTGCCTTTGGCCGCGAGCCCCTTCTTGGCGATGAACTCCTCGGCGTCCAGGATTTCCGGCTCGCGGCCCTCCTGGCGGCCGCCGAAGGTGAGCTTCACCTGCGGGTGCAGGTCGTCGGACAGGTCGATGAGCTTCGACCCCTTGGCCTCGGAAATGAACGACACCGGCGTGTTGTTGCTTTCGACGAAACTGAACCGCTTGATGTAGAAGGCCTTCGCCGCGTTGTCCCAGTAGAGGACGGTGTAGGTGCGGTTCGGGTCCAGCTTGCCGATGCGGATGACGTCGCCCTGGTACTTGTTCACCAGTTCGTAGTTGGTGGTGTAGTAGGAGCCGTTGGAGAAAATCGCCAGGACGCGGTCGTTGCCGCTGTACTGGCCGATGTGCTCGCCGCGGCCGTCCTCGTTCAGGCGCTGGATGTCCGGATCGTACCAGATGTCCTTCCCTTCGAGGGTGGTGATGCCCTTGGACTTGAGCTGGATCTTCTGGACCGGATACTTGGTCACCAGATTGCCCCGGGAGGTGCGGCCCTTGATGGCGAGGGTGGAGAAGTCGTACTCGAGCTGGGACTTCTTGATGCCCTTCTTCGGCCGCAGGCTGATTTTCACCGTTTCCGCCTCGCCGTTGTGGTTCACGCTGAACCACAGGATCCGGGAGCCTTCCGCGCCGGTGGTGATGTCATACTCCTTGTCGCGGGTGATGGAGGTGATGGCGAAGCGTTTGGCGTAGTGGACCGAGCTCTTGCCCTCCCGGTAGATGACGTTGTAGATGGTGCGGGCGTCGTTCCGGTTGAACACGCCGGCCCACAGGAGGTCCTTCCCGAAGAAGGCCTTGTCGGCCACCTTGGTCACCCGGTACTTGCCGTCCTTCCCGATGACGATGATTTCGGACAGGTCGGAGCAGTCGGCGATGTACTCGGCGCCGTCGGAACTCTTGAGGCCGATGCCCACGAAGCCCTCCGCCAGGTTGGCGTACAGTTTCGCGTTGTTGTTCACGACCTTGGTCGCGGCGATGGTCTCGAAGGAGGTGATTTCCGTCAGGCGCGGGAAGTCCTTGCCGTATTTCTTCTTGAGCGAGCGGAACCAGTCGATGGTGAACTGCGTCAGGTGCGCCAGCTTGTCCCGCACATCCTTCATCTCGTCCTCCAAGGCGTAGATCTTCTCGTCCAGGGCCTTGGTGTCGAATTTGGATATCTTGCGGACCGGCTTCTCCACGAGCTTCAGGATGTCGTCCATCGTGATCTCGCGGTGGAGGAGGTCCTGATACTGCTTCATCTGCGTGAAGATGTCCTGGAGCTGCTCCTCCCAGTCTCGCTGGTTCTGCTCCAGCACCTTGTAGATGCGGTTTTCGAAGAAAATGCGCTCGAGGGAGTCGTAGTGCCACTGGTCCTCCAGTTCGCCGAGCTTGATCTCCAGCTCGCGGCCCAGCAGGTCGCGCGTGTGCCAGGTATCGTACTCGAGGATGTCGTTGACGGAGAGGAACTGCGGCTTGTCCTCCTTGATGACGCAGGCGTTCGGATTCACCGTCGTTTCGCAGTCCGTGAAGGCGTAGAGGGCGTCGATGGTCTTGTCGGGCGACACGTCGGCCGGGAGGTGGATGATGATCTCCACTTTGTCGGTGGTCATGTCCTCGATCTTCTTGATCTTGATTTTGCCCTTGTCCTTGGCCTTCAGGATGCTGTCGATGATCATGTGGGAGGTCTTCCCGTAGGGGATCTCCGTGATGGTGACCGTGCTCTTGTCCACCTTTTCGATGCGGGCGCGGATTTTCACCTGGCCGCCCCGCCGGCCGTGGTTGTACTTGGAGCAGTCGGCCAGGCCGCCGGTGGGGAAGTCGGGATACAGCTCGTAGGGCTCCTCCTTCAGGATGGCGACGGAGGCGTCGATGAGTTCGTTGAAGTTATGGGGAAGAATGCGGGACTGCATGCCCACGGCGATGCCCTCGGTGCCCTGCGCGAGCAGGAGCGGGAACCGCACCGGAAGCTCGGTCGGCTCCTGGTTGCGGCCGTCGTAGGAGGTCATCCAGTTCGTGACCTTCGGGTCGAAGATCACCTCCTTGGCGAACTTGGACAGCCGCGCCTCGATGTATCGGGCTGCGGCGTTGGAGTCACCGGTGAGGATGTTTCCCCAGTTTCCCTGGCAGTCGATGGCGAAGCCTTTCTGGCCCAGCTGCACGAGGGCGCCCAGGATGGAGGCGTCACCGTGCGGGTGATACTGCATCGCCTGTCCGACGATGTTCGCCACCTTCGTGTACCGGCCGTCATCGATCTTGTACATCGCATGCAGCACGCGGCGCTGCACGGGTTTCAGACCGTCCACGATGTGCGGGACGGCGCGCTGGAGAATCACGTAGGACGAATAGTCCAGGAACCAGTCCTTGAACATGCCGGACAGCTTGAACTTCCGGCTGTCGCTGCTCAGCAGGCGGGTGAATTTGCCCGAAGGCTGCGCGTCCCCCTCAAAAGGCTGCTCTTCCTCGACGGGCTCTTCCCGGATATCGTCGTTGTCTTCGCTCATAGTCGGTTTCGGTTTTAGAACTCATATCCGAAGCGGCGGAGCTCCTTGCGGTTCTCGCGCCAGTCCGGGTCCACTTTCACAAAGGTGGAGAGGAAGACCTTCTTCTGGAAGAAGTCCTCCATCTCCAGGCGGGCTTCGGTGCCCACTTTCTTCAGGGCGGCGCCCTTCTTGCCGATGATGATGCCCTTCTGGGACTCGCGCATCACATAGA
>JAEEGI010011707.1_pt1 | contig 18892 bp, 23 predicted proteins | sample 8958751 | NCBI WGS metagenome assembly JAEEGI01 (sample SAMN16246545, study PRJNA631951) | gut metagenome | biome: gut microbiome; feature: rumen; material: KS-attached | host: Bos | place: Iran: Karaj | collected 2018-10 | reverse complement strand
CTTTTTATTGGGTCGGGTAAATAAATTTTATTGGTATATAACGTTTACCTTTTGATATATCTTGTCATTAATAGATGTATGAATCATTGTTTTAAGAAAAAAATGCTACTTTTGCTATTGATAAAAAATGATATCAATGCCAGAAGCTCCATTTAAAACCGATAGAAGATTCCTTGAAGATGTCCGTCTAGCTGTGTTGCAAGAGGCACGCAAGCGTTTTGGCTCTTCAAAATTGTCTCCCGAGGATTTGACTCAGGAGGCTATGTTAGTCACATTCGAGAAAGTCCATAACGGGACATTGACCAGATTAACCAGTAGTCTGAAGACGTACGTGATAGGTGTATTAAAAAAGAAAGGATTAGAGGCCCAGAGAGACAAATCAAAGTTTGCCTCTATTCCGAATCTGCCAAAACAAAGCTCTGATGATGTTATTGACCCTGTAGATATCGGTACGGCTCAAAATGCAATTGACCGTTGGCAGAATAAAGATAGCGTCGAAGAGCAGGATGAGTTACAAAGTGCCGTATATGATATAGTCACTAATATGGCGGACCCATGCAAGACCATCTTGTGGTCTTATTATTGGGAAGGCAATAACATGACAGAGATTGCTTCCGCGATGAACTACAACAATGCCCGTGTAGCTACGACGCAAAAAAGCCGTTGTATGACCAAAGTGAAAACAGCAATGGAGGAATTCCTCAAAAATATGAGATCATGACACGAGAAGAAAGATATATCGAATATGACGAGCGGATTGACCGCTACCTTCGCCACCAAATGGATGATAGCGAACGTACTGCATTTGAACAGGACGTTGACAATAATCAAGAGCTAAGAGAACGACTTGTAGCCACAGCCATGGTCATTAAAGGGATTGCTCAAGCCGGTATGCAGCGAGAAGGCCAGGCTCAACTCAATGCCATCAAGCAGATGGACCGAGAAGAGTTCATTCAAGCGACACGAGCCAAAAAGATTAATAACCCAATGTGGTCTTTTATGAAATGGGCATCAGGAATCGCTGCTGTCGCCATCGTTGCTTATAGCCTATACTTGTACATGCCTTCCGTTTCTGTACAAAATTCCAAACACACTGAATTGGCAAAGGAGGCGCCGAAAGAACAGAACGTGACCAAATTGCCGACAAAACCCACATTGGCTAGCCTTGCTGATGAATACAACAAACCCTTTAGCAGCGAGCCTGATGAATTCGTCTCAATCAGGCAACAGATCAAGACGGGTCGCAGCAAGGACATGATGGCTGTAGTAAGTGATATTGATAACCTTGAGTGGCCAACAGCTAAACATGGTCCCAAGGGTGCTGATGATAATGAAGAAGAAATCAAAAATACCACTGACAATTTCAACGACTGCACCCATTGGTATAAAGCACTGGCTTACCTCAAAGCCAATGACAAGGAAAATGCCATCAAAGAATTGAATGAGTTGATAGAGGATGGCCAAAACAGCGACTTGATAGAACGCGCAACCTCCCTGCTCAAGATACTTAAACAATAGCCTCACATAACTGGATTTTTAAGGTTTTGCCTGCTGAGCCATTAAATCATGGCACAGCAGGCAATACGTTTATTATCAAGCAAATAGCATTATAGATGTTTACCTTTTGCCCCATTTTGACATAAAGAAATAACACCAATCTTTTAAATACATCGATTATGGATTACAGTGTAAATGATTTGCTCCACGGAGCACAAGTAATGGCAAGCAGCGTTTTCGGACGTCGTCGTGAGTACAATCTCCAGTTCAACCATGAAGAAGATGGTTTCTGGTATGTGGATTTCCCCGGATGGCCTTTTGACCACCACAATCTGATGATGGTGGCGGGCGCCGACAAACTGTGTGCCTTCCTCAGCGATGATGACCGTTATGCATACATTAATGTTGTTCCCAGCAACAAGCAACTCGACATACCAGATTATGCCTGTCTGGTACAAGGTGAGCATTCTCTCACTGGAGGATCAACTTATACCGTAACCAATCTGCCTGGTTTTGAACGCGAGATTTGGCTGTGCCCTGTCACCCTTTTCGTCCTTGGACGCTATCCCAAATACATCTACGTCAAAAAATCGGGGCAGAAAACTGCGTAAAAGCGATTTATATACTTTCCTCAAAAAAGACAATCACATCTGTTTACCTTTTTCCCTTGATTGTCATAAAGTATAAAATGTCAAACTAAACAAATCAACAACAATGGAAACATTATTTGAAGTCGCACAATCAATGATAACGATGGCCGAACATGCCACGTTTCACCTTGACGATGACATTGAACTCGTCGCATTCACTCTAAGCTTTTATGCTCTCATTTTGGTTCTATTCGTTTCAGCCATCCGCTGGATTGTATCACTCACAATTAAAGCTCTAAAAAAATGATGACCACTTTCTCACATCTCATTTTCGGATTCCTTTGCGTAATGCTCTACCTGTTCGGCTTGATCTTCGGCTTTACCTACGAGGAAACCAGCGTGTATATCTGCATCTACGTCTGGCCGGCACTCTGTGTAGCTATGCCAACGGTCATTGCACTAGTTGCTCTGTATAATTGGATAAAGAAACTGACCTTGTGGAATACTATCAATTTGGCCCTTTCCACTGGGGCGACCATAGTCTTCTGCATCTTTGCAAAACTCTTCTATCAGTTCTACAGCTATAGGATTCCGGATCTTGAATCAGGAACTATCATCATGCTTGATACCGTTCATGACAAATTCATAGCTTGTGCCCAAGACCTGAAGATAATGGCCAACGAACTAGGGATGACCTATGCAGAGGTCAATCTATGGGTCTATTGCTACTTGTTCCTGGCTATTGCCCTCGTGATGTGGATCTGGTTTGAAGTTACCATCCCCCGCAAGTGGGTCATCAATCGCCTGTGGAACTCAAAACAAACACAATAATACCTTTCAGAATGAGAAAAACAAGAAACGTATTATTTACCCTGTCTATTGTTTTAATTGTTTATGCCATTTGGACTCAAACGTATAGCTTTAATGTTGAAAAAGCCACAAAGCATCTGACAGAGAACGGACAAGAAAAGTCAACCCATTGCTGTGCGTGGTACACCATGCGAGCACTTCAAGAAGGGGGCTGCCCCGCTATTATCCTGCCTGCCCAGTGGTATAGTTATTTCATGCCATTAGTCCAATTTGAAGAGGTGCCTCATGATGGATATACTCCCCAGAAAGGTGATGTCGTAGTGTTTGAACGTCCTAAGTGGAGAAGTTGGAATAGGATTTCTCAGTGGTGGGGGCATATCGCCATGTATAACGGCAAGCAATGGGTTAGCGATTTTAAACAACAAAAAATGAATCCGTACAAGAAGCCGGTTCCATATCGAATTTATCGATACAATAAACTAAGTCAGCCAAATCAAGTGAGATAAATGAAACATCTATTTTTCTTCTGCAATATCATCATATTACTGTGTCTTGTCGCAGTCATTTCATGCTCAAGACCTGATGCAATCGTGTTGAAGGAGGGCGATATTGTCTTCCAGACTTCCAAGTCATCACAGTCAAAATATATCATTTTGGCGACTCAATCGCAGTGGTCCCATTGCGGCATCATCATTGAGAAAGCTGACGGTCTGTATGTTCTTGAGGCCATTTCCCCAGTTAGCCTCACGCCTTATCAGCAATGGGTGGAGAGAGGCCGTGACAAACGTGTCGGCATGAAACGCTACACCGAGGAGCCTGTCAAGATTAAGTACTCCAAATACGTGGGCAAGCCCTATGACCTTGCCTTCAAGTTCGGTAACGGCAAGTGGTATTGCTCTGAACTGGTTTATGATATCTACAAGCGACAACTCGGTGTGGAACTGTGCGAGCCTCGACCAGTGAGCGACTATGCCATCAGCGGACTGGATAAAGTCCTCACCAAACGCGGCATCCACAAGAACCAGCTTGTCGTTGCCCCAAGCGACTTATATGATTCTCAGCTGCTTAAATAAGTGCCTCTTGTGGCACGATATTTGCTTTTGGTTTTAAATAGTGTCTTTTGTGATTAGTACCTTATGAGTCAAATCTTTGTTTTTCTGTGCATGTGCCTCGCTAAGATAGGTAGATTCTTAGGGTGGGATTATGAGGAAGCCAGCGTGTACATTTGTATCCACGTGTGGCCGCTGCTATGTGTAGCGATGGCAGTTGTGATGCTGGGCTTCGCTGTTGCCACGACCAACCTATTGTGGATAACAGCCTGCTCCATCTATGCACTAATAAATGCATTTGGCTATTGGGCGGTAATCAGGCATTATTACCCAGGCACCACTAAAGATATATTCCAACGCTGCAGGGCAGAACTCATAGCCTTAGCTGAGCGATGGGGCACTACTTACGCAGTAGTCAACCTCATCATCTATGTACTGCTCTTCGTTGCTATCATGGTGTTTGACGTTTCATTAATCATGTTGATGCGGTAACAGAATGAGTAAAGTATTATTCCTAGATATTGACGGGGTGTTGAATACCGAGCGGCAGCATGATCATTGTGTGGAAGCCGGGGTGGCTTATGTTGACAACTTCGGCTATGCCTTTGACCCTGAGGCAGTCGCTAATCTAAAGAAGATAGTGGACGAGACAGGGGCTGACATCGTGATATCTTCATCGTGGAAATTCTGGGGTCTCTCGACGATGCAGAAAATATGGGTCAGCAGAGGTCTGCCCGGCAAAGTCATCGACGCCACCCCAAACAACGTGAGTGACGAGATGCTACTGAGTGTGGATCTCAGCCTGATGGATATGCCAGCTGGTAAAGGCAGCGAAATCAAGGAATGGCTGTCAACATCTGGGCAAGAAGTAACCCACTACGCCATCCTCGATGACATGGATGACATGCTACTTGAACAGCAATCCCACTTCGTCCAAACCGACCCTCGAGTCGGCATCACCGAAGATGATGCCAATAATGCCATTTCAATATTGAATAATTGAATAATTGTATTTATCTTTGCAGACGAATTGAAGGCCTCAACTTAGTTTGAGCGATTTCAGGAAATTTACATCAAGAACGCAGTTAAACTGCGTGCCAACCGAGCTCCGAGGAGTAGAGCATTCCTGAGGAGCCACGGTGGCGAGCTTTAAAAAGCAGATGTGGGCTTAACGCCAAAAACTCATATAGCTCAGTGAGATAGTAGATTTCCTTATGTGTCCGTGACCTGTGACATATAGGGATTTTCTTTTCTCCACCAGCAAGTGTTGTTACTTGTCGTTAAACCCCACACGAAATAACTTATTGTTTAACGATTTAATAACAACACAACAATGGAACAAGAAAGAAAATCAAGATGGGAAGGTCATGAATTCTGGTTTAGGTATGACCGCAAAGAAGGTTTAAGGCGATTTGAAGAGATTGCTTCGCTTGGCAACACGCCGACTGCCATCGCCTTAAGGTCATTGAAATTTCAATTGGAAGAGAACTTGGGTTTTGAAGTTTCAGATGCCCTGTTTATCGACATTTTCAAGAAGGTCTGTAATTTTCGTCCTGTGCCAGCTCTTGGAGGGTATGCTAATCTAGAATTCGTCCAGCCTATTCAACGCATCTTCGAGAATCATAACATCTTTGGCGACTCGAATCATTTTGTCAGTGCTGTTTGGAAGACATTCAGAATAAAGACTGACGCTCATAGAACATTTAAAAACATTCTCTTGCATATACCTCATGCTTCAACGCAATTCCCCGAGAATAGCGGCCATACATTCAGCGAACTGGATGGTGATGAGGGATTACTTGTAGACTACTACACTGATGAGCTCTTTTCACCAGAGCAGGAAACGGAGCATATACAGAGCGTAGTGTTCCCCTATTGCCGCTTGTATTGCGATGTGGAACGGCTGATCAATGACCCCTTGCAAGAGAAAGGGCTCGGTTTTTGCTATAGCAGATTTCTTTGGCATTCACCACGGCACGTGTTCCCCATCAGATCTTTCAACACAAAGGAAGAGGCGTTTAAGCTTTATTTAGAGCACCATTCGTCAATGTCTAAGAGAATGCTCAGTTTGGGCAAAGGCACACTGCTTATAGACTGCCACAGTTTCTCGAGTCAGCCTACTCTGCTCTGCAGCAATCCGCCCGACATTGACATCTGCATTGGGTTTAATGACGATGCCACTTGCCCAAACAAAGTCGTCATCGGCAATATCAAGCAGCATTTCAATTCCTGTGGCTACAAGGTTGCTATCAACACACCATTCTCAAACAGCAAAACTTTTGAGGTACCAATAGAATACCATTCTCTCATGATAGAGGTGAACAAATGCCTATACATGAATGAACAGACGCTTGAAAAGACTGATGGATTCGACCAGTTGAAGGCTGACATCCAGTCACTCTATGATAAGCTATTGTAAAACTCTGTTTAATTCTTATACGCTTAATAATGATAAACTTGGAGTAAAGTAAAGAATAATGTAGCTTAACTTTTTACTATCGGTGTCTGCTAATACTTTTCAGCGGACATCGATTGTTTTTGTTGGCACTGGTGGGGTTTAGATTATATCGCGCGCGATATAATGTTAAATATGCTTAATTGATTGGATATATCGCTTGCGATATAAAATAATTGGTTTACCTTTGCATCGTGAACGATAGAAACAACATTTAATAACGCATATAAAAGAATAAGGTATGGAAACTATTTATGATTTCAAGGCTCTGTCGAGCAAGAGTAAAGAGATTGTTTTTTCGGAATTTAAGGGTAAAGTTCTGCTGATTGTGAACACTGCCAGCAAGTGCGGTTTTACTCCCCAATTCGCTGGACTGGAGGAACTGAACCAGAAATACAAGGACAAGGGATTGGTCATCATCGGCTTCCCCTGCAACCAGTTTAAAGAGCAGGACCCCGGCACCGACGGAGAAATTGAAGAATTCTGCCAGATAAACTACGGCGTGACGTTCCAGATCATGAAAAAGACCGATGTGAATGGTCCCGCAGCAGAGCCCATCTTTGAATACCTGAAGGCTCAGGCTCCTACCGAGGAGTACCACGGCATCAAGGCCAAGGGCGCCGCTCTGATTTTCAAGACAATCAGCAATAGTGTGGAGAAGGACAGCGACATCAAGTGGAACTTCACCAAGTTCCTGATTTCGAAGGACGGCCAGACCATCAAGCGTTACGCCCCCACTACCGAGCCCAAGGACTTTGAGAAGGACGTGGAAGCCATGCTCGCCTAGTTGAGAGTTATGCACGCAGAATTACAAATAGACAATCAGATCTGCTTCCGCCTCTACACCGCGGCAAGGCTTGTCACTCAGGCCTATACACCGATGCTGACGGAACTGGGCATTACCTATCCTCAGTACCTAGTGCTGATGGTGCTCTGGGAAAAGGACTGCCAGCCCGTGAATGACATTGCCCATCGTCTGCTGCTGGAGACGAATACCGTCACTCCCCTACTCCAACGCATGGAGAAACTCGGCATTGTCAGCCGCATGAAGGGTGAACAGGACAAACGTCAGCACCTGGTCAGCTTGACCGAAAAAGGCAAGCAACTGGAGGAAAAGGCCCTTGAGGTCATTCCTCCAGGCATGGGTAAGCAACTCACGGCTTGTCCGCTGAAGCTCGAAGACTACCAACTGCTTGCACAAGAATTAGACGCTCTTATTAACACATTTAAAAAATAAAGGATATGGCACATCAATGCGAAAATTGCAAATTTCGTGCGCACTATGACAAGAAACCGAACTCCCTGATGGGACGTTTCTGGCGCTGGCACATCAACTTCTGCCCAGGCTGGAAAGGATATTTCACTTCCCTCCCCGCTGATCAGCAGCAGGCCCTGCGCGACAAATATCAGTTCACGAAATACCAGTCCAAGAACTGAACGGCATAAAGTACCACCCCCTCTGGGGCGATAGGCGGCAGGAGTTACTGCAATAATCTGTTTATTAATCATAAAAGAAATAAGTCTTATGAAGAAAATGATGACTATCTGCCTAATGGCAGTTGCAAGTGTGCTGGGGGTATCGGCACAGGGTATCTATGACTTCACCGTTAAGGATGATTTGGGTAAAGACGTGTCACTCGCTGACTACAAGGGCAAGGTCTTGCTGATTGTGAACACCGCCACACGTTGCGGCTTCACGCCCCAATATAATGAACTGGAGGCACTCTATGAAAAGTACCATGCCGACGGGCTTGAGATACTGGACTTCCCCTGCAACCAGTTCGGTGAGCAGGCTCCAGGTACCATCAAGGAGATACACCAGTTCTGCACAGCCAACTTCAACATCAAGTTCCCTCAGTTCGACAAAATTGATGTGAACGGAGCCAATGAGTCACCCCTGTTCACCTATCTGAAGGCGAAGAAGGGCTTTGGTGGCTTTGACCTCAACGACCAGAGGGGCAAATTCATGGACGAGATGCTTCGCAAACAGGACGCCGACTATGACAAGAAGAGCGACATCAAGTGGAACTTCACCAAATTCCTTGTTTCCCGCGATGGCCGTGTCGTGAAGCGCTACGAGCCCACGGACAAGATGTCTGACGTTGACATTGATATTCAGTTGGAAGTAAATCCCGTGCTGAGCAACATGATGGCACGTCGTTCTATACGCAAGTATCTTGACAAGCCCGTAGAGCACGAGAAACTAGAGGTGATCGTCCGTGCCGGCATCAATGCGCCGAGCGGCATGAACCGCCAACCGTGGATCATACGCGTGGTGGAAGACCAAAAGCTGATTGCTGATGTGACCGAGGTTTATAAGCGCAATAATCCCGAGCAGGTGAATCGCGACAGGGATTTCAAGAACATGTTCCGCAATGCGCCCAATCTCATCTGCGTCTGCACGCCTGCCGAAGGTGGCGGTGCTCTCGATGCTGGTCTTCTGGGCGAAAACATGATGTTGGCAGCCCAGTCCATGGGACTCGGCACCTGTTGCTTGGGTGGTCCTGTCCGCTTCCTCAACTCGAATGCTGACGCCAAGTTCTTCCTTGACCGTCTTGACATCCCCGAAGGTTACAAGCTGAACTACATCCTCGCCATCGGCTACCCTGACGAGCAGCCCGACGCCAAGCCTCGCGATGCATCTAAAGTGAAGTATATCAAATAATCATAAAGACATGAAAAGTTTCAAATCAAGTGCGTGGATGCTTCCACAACCCGTGTTGATTATCGGCACCTATGACAAAGACGGTAAACCCAACGCAATGAACGCTGCATGGGGCGGCCAGTGGGATATGAATGAAATCATGATTTCCCTGGGTTCTCATGCCACGACCGATAACCTCAAGGACAATGCGGAACTCACCGTCACTTTCGCCACCGTGGGGACAATGGTGGCAGCAGACTACGTGGGTATCGTGAGTGGCCGAAACACGCCCGACAAGATGGAAAAGACCGGCTGGACCATTGAGAAGGCCCCCAACGTGAATGCCCCAGTGTTCAAGGACTTCCCGATGACCCTGGAATGTAGAGTGAAAGAGAAAATCGATGAGGAAGAAACGGGCTATTACCTTGTAGCAGAAATCGTCAACATCCTCTGTGATGAGAAGTTCCTGGCTGCTGACGGCAAGCCCGACGTGGAGAAAATGGAACTCATCACCTTCGATCCCGTTCATCACACCTACATCCAGTTGGGTAAGACGGTGGGCAAAGCATTTGCTGACGGTGCTCAATTGAAGTGATATTTGCAATCCAAGACAACCGTTATTAATTAGGATGAACAAAACTGCCAGCCTTCTCAAACCACTGATGCCGATTATCGCGGCGGCGTATGGCACCGCGCTCATCTATGTCACTGCATTGCCAATAGACAGTAACTCGCAGGCGTTTGGCGGCGAGTTGCTGTCGTGGCTGCTCACATTGGTGGGAATCGGGCTGACATTATTTCTCGTTCAACGGATAGAGCCAAAATTATTCCCGACTGCCAAACAATTTCAGATCAAGTCGCCAACACCCCTTGTCATCGTGGGGTTGTTGTTAGTGGCTCCGCTATGGTTTGTAGCAAAAGAATATATCGTGTACGGTCTCACGTGGCTTGTTCATCCTGTGCAGATGGAGCCGCTCACCTACACTACTCCAGAGCTGCGTGAGGACCTGCTGTCCAGTGTTCATGCCGTGCTATTGGCCCCAATACTCGAGGAACTGTGCTTCAGGCAAATGGCTATTTCACCTTTCCGACGCCGAGGGGCACAGATGGTGGTCTGTGTGGTGATGGCAGTGTTGTTTGGGGCGCTCCACGTGCGAAACTTCCTTGGAGCCTCTATTGATGCCCTGTTCTATGGGTCGATATTCATCATGTCGAGAAACATCTGGAATAGTGTGGCCCTGCATGCTGGCTGTAATCTGACCGTAACGCTGCTTGCCGTTTATTGCTGGCTAGGTCTTGGTGACTTGCAGGAGGCAAAAACACCGATGATCATTCTGACTGACGCCTAATTTATTATCGCCAGCATAGTCTTGTCCATAGCGGGATTTCTACTGATCAATACAAAGAAAAGAGAAACTATAGGATGAAGCTCCATTCTTTGAAAAAATTCATATCGAACCTGTGGCATAAGCTCAGAACATGGCTACAGTCACTCTCATTCAGTACTGGTGTCATCGTTTTGCTGTGCTGCATCCCGTTCTATATCCTATCCTTTGCCCAAATGCTACTGCCAATCAGCGTTACCGCCAAGGGAGTATTATGGACTATACTCTTCGGCCTAGCAAAAACTTGCCAATATGGAGGCCTGACAATCCTGGGCGTAGAGGGCTATAAGCGTCTCAAGAACAAGTTCAAACGCAAAGAAAAAGATAGTGACGACTGATACTGTCGCCACCACGTGAGAGCTAAGACATTGCGGGCTCAGTGCTTTAGGTGAGATAGCTGAGTTCGTAAACCAATCGGGGGCTGTGGCATTTAGGACAGAAGAGAGGGTCGTCGTTGCCTTTCAGGAAGGGTTCTTCTTTCTTCCTGATGACTGTGCCACACTCGGGGCAGACGAAGTCCTCGGTCGCTTCACCGAATGCATGATACTCCTGGCCCTCATTATGCTCTACCACAAAAGCATGGCAATGAGGGCATTGCCTGCCTATATCACAGGATGTCATGCCATGGACGAAACTGATGATGTCCTCATGATGGCCGCACTCCTTACACCGGATGGTGCCAGCGCCGCCCATGTGAGAAAAGCACAAGTACTCTTCATCAGGCCCTAAACCTAATTGTTCCTTTAATTTCTTCTCGTCATCCATATCTAATCCTTTCTTTATTGATTCGACGTATGCTGATTTGATTCATTGTCGTTATGAGTGTTCCTACATGTAGGAAGTGTCGAGTGTGTCGGTTGGGGGAACCTCGTAGCGGGTGCCAGTGGACTGGTGGATGCGGCGGCGCACCTTATCGCTCATGCCAGGACGGGTAAGACGTGGGCGGAAGCCGCTGGAGTTGCGCAGGTACTGGCCGTTCTCTTCCTGACGGATGACACCGTCGTTATACTTCACAATCATGTGATAGGCCATCTGACGCCATCGCGCCACCATTTGGTCGCCCACCTCGCAGCCGTAGTCGGTGAGCAGGGCGATAGCGGCGGTGCGGTCGCTGTTCATCAATTCAAGGGCACGCGCCTCAATAGCTTCCTGGCGGTCAAAGTAGTTTGCCTGCAGCGAGTCTCGCACCTGCTGCAACTCGGGATAGAGCAGGCTCCAGCGTGGATAAACCATATTGCTGACCCAGTTGCATACCCAGTAGGCGCTCTCGTCGCTGAAGGTGTAGGCATCGGCCTTGGGGTCATTGTAGCAGTGCGGCACACGGTCGGCACAGCAATAGACGGGCGTATAGGCCACCATGCCGCTGTCGTCGTTGCCCCACCAGATGACGCCGCCCACCTCGCGCGGCATGAAACTGCGCAACTGGCAGACCCAAGTGAAGGCGGTATGCGTCGTTGCCACCGACCGCTCGTGGAACATGGTCGTGCCATCGTCGTCATAACGGGACGGCTGCGGACGGAAGGGGCTATCATAGATTCCGGCGCCCGGGTCATCATCCATGGCAAACTCGGTACCCTCAAAGCGGTCACGCAGGCACTCGATGACGTCGCCCACGCTGACGGGCTTATCGGGGATAATCCACATGGGTAGCGGCTCCACCTCACTCATGGGCAACTTGCCTTCTACATAGGGCAAATAGCGGTCCATCCCCAAGGTCAGATGGCGGTATATCGCCCACACGCGCGAGTCGCCCAGCCGTCGGCCACCAAAGGTGGGAGGATTATAGGCGTCACAGAAGCTGAACTCGCTGTCTTTGCCCTTGAAATAGCCTCGCTCGCGGGCAAACTTGATGCAGTTGGGCGAAATCATCACATTCTTTTTGTCTTTCAGGTCCACACGGCGTATGCGGCTCTGGTTGGCATGAGCCATCACAGCATTGTCTGGCACGCGTACGGCCATCCACACCACACTCTTGCTGCCCGGTCCACAGCCCGACATCTCAAGTATCCACGCCTCATTGGGGTCACACACCGTGAACGATTCACCCGAGCTGCAGAAGCCATATTCCTCGGCCAAGCTTGTCATTACTCTGATGGTTTCGCGAGCCGTGCGAGCCCGCTGCAGGCCTAGGTCCATGAGCGAGCCATAGTCAATGATGCCTTCACTGTCAATCAATTCCTCACGTCCCTCAAAGGTCGTTTCACCGATTGCCACCTGCCACTCGTTGATGTTGCCCGTGACCAGGTAGGTCACCGGTGCCTCGGGAATCTCCCCGTGATAGACGCGCGAGTCGCGGTCATAGATCTTGCGCATCGTTCCGACAGGATGCTTGCCCGCCTCGTAACGGTACATCTTGTGACACGCACCCCAGGAGTCGATGTTGTAGGTACACATCACCGCCCCGTCAACACTCGCCTTTTTCCCCACCAAAATGCTGGTACAGGCCTCACCCTGTGGCAGACACAGCCACAGCACCATCAACAGTATCCAAAATCGCTTCATCTGTATCATGCTTTAATCAGTTTGCCCACAAAGGTAATGTTTTTTTCCTGAGAAAAACGATGTCACCATCTGTACACCCAGCTATAGAAATAATTAAGAGAAACCATGATGACTGATTCATTGACCATAAAAAGAGGCTCTAACAAGATATCCCTCACGCTTTGTAAGGCATGAGGGATACTGTTGAATAATCCTTAGATTCTTAGCAGACTGATTAATTCGAGCTAAGAATGATGTTGATCAGTGCTGCGACATCAAGGACTGTGATCATTCCGTCTTCATTCACATCACTATACGGAGAAATGGCCTGGTTGATACCCGTACCCAAGATGACGTTGATCAATGCGGTAACATCACTGATATTAACGATATGATCAGCATTCACGTCACCCAAGAGGCCGCCTTCATACAACATAACTCGACTGCTTTGAGCTCCACAGTCCACGCAGGTGCGGATTTCCAGACCATCATGAGTCATGTCGGGCCACACGGCGACGCGCCATTCACCCCAGTTGTGCTCGGTGTTGGCGGCACTCAGCAGTTGACCCAAGTCATATCGAGCGCGCTGCAGGAATGTGCAAGTATAGGCTGCATAGTATTCATACTCCTTGTTGATGGATTTACAAGTGTTGGCATAATCGTTCCACAAGAAGCGTGAAACAGCAGATTTCATACTGGCTTCATCGACAAACTCCATACACAGACGGAGGTAATCGTAGTCTTCAACACCGTCATTCACTTGTTTCAAGCGCAAGGAGGTAATAGGCTTTTCGGCACTCTGGCCCCACAGTGTTCCGGGGTAAATCAGGATGCCGTCACCATTACCTGTCTGAATGCCTCCAGCAGCAGGAAGTGTTTTCTTCACCCAATCGACGGGCAAGTAAGCACAGTTCCATTGCAGCCAACCGTCACTGTTCATGTACCACTGCTGCCAGAAGGGTACGCGACGCATGACACCAAGTTGTGAGATATTAAAGATCCAGAAGTATGTGCCGCCACATTTGCCATCTCCCTGATAACGCCATGTACGGAATCGTTCAGGATGATTCTCACGGTCCTGGAAATTCAGGAAATTGGCTTGTTTCAGATCATAGTTGGAGTTGCGGGGGTCAAACGCACCTTGATTGGGACAGATGATATCAATCTTTCCCTTAAACAATTCTGTCGTCTGTTCAAAATTACCATAGAATGGAGCAACGGCATGATAACCAGGCCATAATTGATTCAGTCTTTCAGACATGGCCTCCAGCAATGCCACCTCGCTTTCGGAGCCCGTCGGCTCATCCATGAGGTAGAAGAAGGCCTTGTCCTTCAAGAACGGATTATTATAGACGATGCTTTTATATTGGTTGATGGTCTCTTTGGCAGCGTCGGTGAAGTCCCCGGTGTTCATGTTGAAGTGGCCACGGTGGACAGGTACCGTGAAATTCGTGCGGCGCGGGTCAGCCATGGTCAATTCGGCAGCCTTGCGGTCATCGCCCATCTTCCAACGAGGAATTTCGTATGTACTCACGCCATGCTCGAGCAAGCACTCCTGATAGCCATCCAGGATTTCCTTGGCTCGAGGCAAGTCAGCCTCGGCCACGTCGCCATTACTTGCCACTTCCAAACCATTCAAGGCAAAGATGCTCCGAGTGGCATGGTAGCCCGAATTGCAGTTGTAGAGACCCATGAGCACCTCAGAATAGTGATTCTCAGGCAAGGCAAAGTTCCAGACCCTAACGGTAACAGCTCGTGATGCGATCACTTCATCTCCATCAAATGCCGAAACGGTTGAATAATACACTCCAGGAGTCTGATTCATCGTTGAATTCAATTCAACATAAAACACCTTGTTGTGGCCAACAATGCTCTTCTGGATTTCACCGCCATAGGGAACCAGGGCTTCGGCCAATGAATCGGGAATGCCAACGCCTGGAGCAAAGAAGAAGTCTTCCCAATAAATCGAATGCGGCAGTACCTCGTTCTCGGAATTGGTGAACGGACTGATTTCAATCCTGAGATTGCGCTCTTTTTCCTGTTCACGGTAGAACACATGGAAGCCCTCTTTCTCGTTTTGGGCCAAGGCTAAAAAGCCCGCAGTCCTATCCTCATAATTGTGATAATACCATGACGCTTGCATCGAAGCCTCATTTTTGGGCAATTGCTGGCATCTGATATCATCAATTCCGTTCCACTCTCTCAGCGGCACCTTTTCCTCACAGGCCTGATAATCGTTGAATAACAGATAAAGCAGATAAGGATCGGGATCAGGCTCATCTTGAGGATATACTTTAAATACTCCAGCCACACTCAGCATTAAAACGAATAGGACAAACTTACGTGCCCATCTTAAATGTAAAAAAACAGTTTCCATTTTGCTTAAAAGTTTAGAATGAATAATACTTAAAAATTAGGTAATAATAATACTTGAATCAGATAATAAAGAAAATAACAAAAGCCACACTTCTGACTGATTTTTAGAGGTTTAGTAGAGCTTCAGTTAAAATCCATCATCCTAGCGATTCGCTATTGAGTTACAAAGTACGGAAATCTGCTTGAGATATACAAATATTCTGCAAAGATTTATTAGAAAATGAAAGCAGAAATTTAAATTCAACGACAGTTTGACAAAAATCAATAGGACAACAATTAAACAATAGCGTATCTTTATTTGTTATTATCCTAATCATCGGCAGGAAATCCTAGAAGTATAATTAATGTGAGCTCGATGAAAATATATACCTAGAGCTAATAGATTAGCCGGATGTAGCTTGTAGAGACGCAAAATTTTGCGTCTCTATATAGCGAATAAATTGATTATCAGAATTTTACTTTAGTCGAACTCACGTTAAATCTAGGGCAAACGCACAGCACGCACGGAATACCCGAGGCAACGACTGCCGGCGCTCCAGAACCAATTTGGCGCATAGAAGAACACGCTGGTGGCGCGGTTGGGGTTGGGGGAAGCAAGCGTGCGTGACCAATAGTAGCCGCTCCAATCTGCAAGGTAACGGGAACGGTCGACACGGTAGCCCGCGGCGGGCAAGAATATTGATTTACCGTTCGGGCCTACGACCAAGCGACCTTCCTGGTCGTTATAAGTTGTCCAATACCAAGAACAGCGTTCTACGAGTTCATTAATCTGCTCTTGAGAGGGCATACGCCACTTAGCTCCCCAGTTGACGAAGGCGGCATCGTCCTCATATTCCAGCTCGGTCATGTTGTCAACACTGCCGTAGTCACTGAGGGTACAATATTTCGTCAATGTATCACCACTACCGTGGCACCACTTGTAGGTGGTCCAGTTATAGCTATAGTTCTCCAAGTTGCCTTTGGGTTTAGTCTCGCCCCAGGCAAAGTAGTCGCCATATTCCTGGGGGGAATTGGCACCCACGTTACAAGTTGCCCATAGTGTACCGCTTGGCAAGCCCAGGTCAACCCACTCATGACCGCCATATATTGCTGCTGAGTCAAGAATGATATCGATAACTCTATTCACATCGGCAATGTTGACTTCGCCATCTCCATTTACGTCAGCAACAGTGTTATTGCCATTCTCGCCCAGAATAACATCGACAACAGCATTGATATCAGCAACATTAACCTCTTGATCACCATTCACGTCACCACTATCACTTTGAGCATAAGCTGCGCTTGGCACCACCAGCGTACATAGTATCAAAACGAGTGATTGCAGGATCTTCTTCATAATGTAATTGATTTAGTTGGTTGACAATAGTTTTCCTTCCGCAAAGTTAGTGATTTATTATCAATAAACAAAGTCCCAATACCATTAGTGTCCACTAAAAAACCATAAATGTTCTTTGAAAAAGTTGAAATTCAGTTAGTTGAGTCGAATTTTTGGGTGCGACGATTTGAATTTATCTTGGCGGTCAAAATCAGACAGTTATGAATAAAGACAAATACGTTTTTCCTCTTTAGTTGTTTTTTAGACAACAACAAGTTTCGACATATCGTTGATAAGCATCAGGGTGACAATCACTTACTGTCTATTTGCAATCGTTCAACATGACATGAAGCTTGAGCACAGCATATATGAAACACTCCAGATTCTTAGCATCTCGCTAACCGACAAGACCCCGTTACGATGAAAGTTTGACAAAAAACCAATGGGATGACACTTAAACAATAGCGTATCTTTATTCGCCATCGCCCGCAAGAAGGTGACCGCCAAGACAGTCATGAAGCCACGTATGGCACGCTCCAGCGGCTTCGGCATCACCATTCGCGAATTGTGATACCATCTCTCCTGCCGACAACGCTTCATTATCGTAATCTTCAACACTCAAAATAGCCAGCAATCTATTGCAGGTTTCTGAAATTGTCTCTAACTTTGCAGCAAATCATAGACCTAAAACTATCGATAACATAAATACTATAAAGAAACTGAAATTGGAACTGATGATGAAGAGAATTGGATTATCCTTGATGATGATACTGACTTGTGTGATGGCTTTCGCACAGAAAGAAGTAGTTGACTATCTCCAAGTTGGAAAAACGCTCAAGTTTCAAGGCAAGAAGTTTGAGCTCAAGTGGTGTCAACACCAAAATGAGGATGTTTATCTTCAGGAATGGCTGCCTGAGGGTGAGACGTTTGATAATTATGGGCAGATGCTGACGGTCACGCTGTTCTTCTCAGAAGCAGGAACTGTTCAATATGTCGAAAACATGATCCAGATTCTTGAGAAACGCAAGAAGACTGACTGCGCCTATTATTACGTCCATGAGAAAGACGGAGAGTATGTCATTGATTTTTTGGTGCTTGATAGAGCGGGCGGCAAGGTGAATTTTGCAGAGGTAGACATCAATCACTGCAAACCTGTGATCGTCAATGGGAAGAAAGCCATACAGATCAATCTCTATACGCGCAGGGCGTATGGTGACGACATCAACCCCTTCTTGGAATCCCTCGATGATAAAACAAATGACTGGATCAACGAACTGACACAGATGAAGATTGTCTGCAAAATGAAATAGCATTACAATTATTAAAGAAGTAAACAAAACTGCACTATGAAACAGATTCTTCTATTTGCAACCCTCATCTTTGGCGCATTTGCGATGCATGCGACTGATGAGGCAGAATACGAGACTTATCGTATCACTTGGAGTGAAATCAGCGCCCTGGTGGAAAACAATCCTGACAGCATTAAATCCTTGATAGACCGTGCTGCACTGGGCGATACCACCTTGAGGACAAAAGAACTATTGGTTGCTTATATGGGTAAATCCTTCTTCGGCGCTTCACCTTTTAGCGAAAGTCGCGACGCTAGATCCGCCTTGAACGAGGAAAAAATCGACAGTGCAATGGTCTTAATTGAACAGGCCATAAAGCGCAATCCGTTGTCGTTGTCCAACAACTATTACTATGTTGTTTGCGCCTTGACCCAGAACCCTCAAATCTCTGATTACCAAGCTATGCAGCAGGACGAAAATCTGAAGCTTGCAGTTGCGAGGTTTAATCTGCTGCTGGAAGCCATTTATTATAGCGGCAACGGGTCACAGGAATATCCTTACAAGGTGACATGTGTAGATGACGAATATACCTTTATGAGTCAAGGTCTGGATTTGCCTCGACCAACGAACCAGTCATTGACAAAGGACGGCCATGACATGTTTAAATTGCCTGCTCATTCTTCAACACTATATACTGGCCAGGAAATCCACTTTGACGCCACACGTATCCTGCAGTTAGAACAGAATCTCTTTAATCCCAATTGATGCCATGAAACGATCGCTATTGTCATTCATATTGAATTTGTGCTTGGCCAGTGTTGCCATGACAGCATGGTCGCAGAACCTGATGTTAAGCCAAGAGGAATCCGAGGACGAAATTGCGGTAGTAGGTTACTTCTGCAAGAACGACACGATGACCTACAGGCAGACGCACAACAAGTACAAGATCCAAGGGAACGATACGACAGTCAGCGAGTCCTATGTGGAAGAATTCATGATAG
>JAEEGI010011706.1_pt1 | contig 18892 bp, 10 predicted proteins | sample 8958751 | NCBI WGS metagenome assembly JAEEGI01 (sample SAMN16246545, study PRJNA631951) | gut metagenome | biome: gut microbiome; feature: rumen; material: KS-attached | host: Bos | place: Iran: Karaj | collected 2018-10 | reverse complement strand
ATCTAATTAAATTTCCATTCAGTTTATTAATTAATAAATTATAATTAATTTTGTGTTGTTGTTGTTTATAATTAATTAATATTTATTTACTTAACTTATTTTTCATAACTTCAGAGTTTGTTTTTTATATATCTTTCATTATTTGCTAGATAACAAAATCTAATTCATAAATAAAATTTTTAATAATATAAAATATCAGATATGATTAAGTGAAAAAATAATTAAATTTATAATTATAAACATGAAATGGTATATATATCTATAATTAGTAGAATTAAAATACATATCTTTTATTAAATTAATTTTTCTTGTTTTCCTAAAACGCTGCTGTTGTTATTTTGTTCTTCTTCAATAACTTTAACATTAACTTTATCTGAATTACTTTTTGAACTATTAAACATACTTGAATTTTCAGAAAAGTCATTTAGGTTATTAACATTTTTTTGTTTATCAGAATGTATAATTTCATTAGGATGATTACTATTTTTGTCGTTATAATTATCATTAAACAAATTATTTGAAAATAAATCTTTTCCTTTAATATTTGATTCAGATTTAATATGTTTTTTAATTTTTCTAGTCGTATTATTATTTAGAGTTTCTTTATTTAAAGTTTCAAAAATATGATTATCGTTTTTAGAATCAAAATTAGAATCATTTAAAGGATATTTTGTATTATTATTTAAATCATCTTTTAATGAAGGAATAATTTTAAAAGAATTAGAATTACTATTTTCCCATTTTTTCGATTCATTAATATATCCTTTAGTATATTTTTTAGAATTTTTTTGAATAATAATTATCCCTAATTTATTAGTAGATAAATTATCATTAATTAAAATTTTGTTATAATCTTCATCCTTTTTATACTTATTCAAATATTCACTAGGATTAGGAAAAAAAGTAAAAAATATTTGTTTAACAATAATATCAGGTAAACAAATAAAAAAAGGACCGAAAATAATGATGATAAAACTCATATAATTACCAAAAATTTCTTTAACAATACCAATAATTTCAGGTTGAAAAATTTTTCCCATTTTAGGAATACATAAAACAACTAAAACAGTATAATAAAAAATAACAGAAATAATGGTAAATCCAAGACTAAAAATATTCCAAAATTCACTTATAATTAATAACTTCATAGAAACAACATGAATAACAAGAGAAAAACTAACAGTAGCAATTCTCCAATTATTAAAAGTATTTCCATTTTCATTAACAATACCTTTTAAACTATAAGCTGGAATAACAAAACAAAGTATTGAATGAATAATACCATATGAAACATAAATCCAAAAGACTTTCAAATTAAATAATATATTTTTAGGTCCTGCTCTATATAAAACAGGAAATTTTTTACAAGTTAATATATCATGTTCTTTTTCAAAAGCAAAAACAAATAAACAAGGCCAAGAAGTAAAAACAGCATTAAACATAGTAGCATACCAATCAGGGAAGAAAATTTGTCCAGAAAATCCATTATAAAATACAAATAATAATTCAGTAAATACTAAAAGAATATTTTTATAAAAATAATAGCAAATATATTTTGATATTTTAATATAGCCATTCCTACCATAAAATAATATTAATTTTTCTAAAAATCTAAATTGTCCAATTGCATAATCAGCACTTCTAACTGCTTGAGTTCCTTCTTTCCCTGAAATTCCAATACCAATTGAAGCTTCTAATATCATTGGAACATCATTAGCTCCATCTCCAATTGATAAAGTTACAAAATTTCCATATGATTTAACTAATTTTATTACTTGACTTTTTTGATTTGGTGATACTCTACAACATATTACACTTTTAGATATTACTCCTAATAAAAAAAACATTTTACGTAAATGCTTATCATTTAATACATTTAATAATGTTATTCCATCTATTATTAATGCTATATTTCCTATTTGTTCTTCTATTGTTCCTTCTTCACTTAAAGTATCCATTATTTGATCTAAATCTAATTTATTTTCTTCTAAAAATTGTTCTAAATCAAATTGTTCTACTAAAAGAGACATTTTTTCATATAAATCATTTCTATTTCCATCAAATGTACTTAAATTAAATAATTTCATATCATTATCTATTAAATGACATTGTCTACCAATTTGTTCTGCTGTGTCTTGTTTATCTCCTGTTAACACCCATAATCTTATTCCACATGTCATTAATATATTTATTGTTTCTGGAACTCCTTCTTGTAATTTATCTTCTATTGCTGAACAACCTAAAAATGTTAAATCTCTTTCTATTTCATTATATAATTCATATAATTTATTTGGGTTATGTTTTCTTGTTTCATTATATTTTTTTATTACTGATGTAAAATATTTTGGAGATAATTCTCTAAATCCCATTATTAATATTCTTAATCCTTCTCTTGAAAATTTATTTAATATTTGCTCTATTTCTTCTTGTTGTTTTTGATATGAAAATTTCGTTATTAATGGATTATAACTTTGAATTCCTTGTAACATAACTGAATCTGAACCTTTTGAAAATAATATATATTTATTGTTTTTTAAATCTTTTAGTATTACACTCATTCTTTTTCTTTCTGAATCAAAAGGTAAAATACAATAAATTTCAAATTCTAATAATTCATCATTTATATTATTATATACTTTAATAGTTGTAAAATTTTTTTCTATAAATTCATATCCTAATTGTTGAGCTCCTTTAACAAGAGCAATATCATCAGGAGAACTTCCTTGATAAATAATTTTCCCATTTTCATTTTCTGGAAAAACATCATGACAAGTACTTAATAAAATAAAAAATAATTCTAATATATCTCTATCACATTTTTCAATTTCATTATTAGGTTTTTCTTTTAATCTTTTATAAGCTTCCATATCTCCGTTAATTGAAAATTTATGATTATTACATTCATTGAATTCTGTTTCAGCACCATATACTTTTCCATTAATAAAACATTTTTTAAATTCCATAATATTTTGAGTTAAAGTTCCAGTTTTATCAGAAAAAATAAAATCAATTTGACCTAATTCTTCAATTAAACCACTTTCTCTACAAGAAGAAGGAGTTTCTATATTTAAATCAAACATTTCATAATCATATTTTATTAAAAATGATTGAAATAATTTAATCATTTCCATTACTACATATAGTGATATTGGTATTATTTGGGCATATGCTACGAAAAATGTAAAGAAATTTATTATTAAACGAAATATAGGTTTATTTTTCTTTTGATTTGGGTCATAAAAGAAAAAAATATATGTGTAATTTTTACTGTTTTTATCTATAAATTTCATAGAACATAAAGAAAAAATAGCACAAATTGATATTGTGAAAGCAAATAAACTATACATTATTTTATTCATTGTTTTCATTATTTTCGAAATTTTGGGTTTTGGTTTTTTTGAATTTTTCATTATTTTAGTATGATGACCAACATAAATAACAACTCCATAAACAAATTTAGTATTTTTAACAATACAACCTTTTAAAATCATATTTTTAATACAACAATAAATATTTTTTTGATTATTTACTTCTAAAAGTCCTTCCCATTCATTTAAATCAGCATCAGATTCAGTTGTTTCAATTTTACCTTGTATATTACTAAATTCATTTTCATTTAAACTAATATCTTTTAATTCTTCTAACGACATTTTTTCCTTTAAATTAGTTTCACCATCTAAATTCTTAGTATCTAAATATAAATAACCTCCTTTATTAGAAGATTTTAATATTAAAATATCACAAGTACATTCTTCATCTTCTTTTATTTTTATTATATCACCTGGCATTAATTTATAACATTTTTCATCAATAAATTTACCATTATTTAATAAATGAACTAATCTATTATTATTTTTAATATCTTGTTGATATCTTCCAAAATCTTCAAAACCATCTTTACATAAAGTAAAAAATAAAACAAAAACAAAAGTTCCTATCATTGAAGCAGGTTCTTTAGGTGAAAAACTCATACAAGTTAAAATTGAAACTACTAAGAAATATATATTTGAAACTCTTGTAAATTGATAAAATAAATTTTTAGGTAATAATGTTAATAAATTATATTTTGTTGTTTTTATTATATTATTACCAAATTTTAAATTATTTAATAGATAAGGATTTTTTTCACCAAATTGAACTTCATATAACTTTGGCTTCATTGATAAGCCTTCTAATGTTCTTTTTCTGTATGATAATGATTTATTTTCTTTTATTTCATTTTGACTTAAACTAGAATCAGGATTTGGAAAAGAACTTGTTTGATAATTATAATAACTTTGAGGGATTGACATTAATTTTTGTTTAATTCATTTAAAATCATTTTTTTATTAAAAATAAATTTATTTTTTAATTTAAAAATCATAAATGACATTTTAATTTTTTTATATATAATAATAAAATTTTCCTTTTATTTTGTTTTTTGTTGGTTTTGACCAAATGTAGTAAAATTATAAATGTTAAATTTTAAATTTGAATTATCTTTATTTTGAATTTTATTTATGTTTATATTTTTTTTATTGTTTTTTGGAATTAATTTTCTACTTACTATAATTTTGTTATTTTGAAAAATAGTTTTTGTTTTTAAAGTTTTTTCAGGATTTTTATTGGATGATATACTTGTATTACTACTATTTTGATTTGATTGATTATAAATATTAATTGGAATATCATATGATTTTAAAACATTTTCACATATATCTTCTGTAAAAAAATGTTGAGGATTATTTACAAATTTGGGGCATATAGCTTTTTGAATTGGTTTATGAATTTGATTTTTATTTTGTTTTTCAATAATATTAATATTTATATTATTATTAACATTATAATTCTTTGTATGATTATTATGTTTAGTATTATCTTTATTATTTTCACTTTCATTATTAGTTTTTTCAGAATTATTATTTAAATTACTATTATATTCATTATTCATATTTTCAATAATATTATCTTTTTTTTCTAAGAATATATTTTGATTTTCATTAACAGGAATTCTTTGATTATAACTTTCATTTCCATTAACTTCATCAATTAATTGAGATAATTTTTCTAAAGCAATTTGTTTATCTCTTGAACTTTCATTATTATTATTTTTATTTTCATTATTTATTCTATCATTTTTAAAACCAATATTTTCCTGAATATAAATCTTTTCTTTGTTTTTTTCATTACTATTATTAATATTAAATAAATTTTCATTTTCCTTATTTTCACTCGGAGAATTAATAACTAAAGGAGTTAATTTTGTTGGAATATTAAAATCATTATTATATTTATCTTGAGGAGTAGAATTTTGATCAAAAATTGATAAATGAGTTAAAGTTTCTTTTCCATCAAATTTAATTATATGTTTCTCAGAAAATGTAATTAATTTATTTGTATTATCTAATTCATCTTTTGGAGTTTCAATATCTGATTTAACTTTACTTGTTATTTCTTTAAATGTTCTTTCTTCTTCTTCTGAATGTTCATTTTTTATATTTTCTGTTTTTAAATTATCATTGTAATTATTATTTTTCCCATTATTATTTTTATTTAATATATTATTATCTTTTTTTAATATTTTATTTTCATTTTCTTTTTCAATAATATTTTCATTATAATTATTATCAATTATTTCATTTATTTTAATTTTGTTATTTTTGTTTGTTTTAATTTCCTTAATTTGATTCATATCCCTAAAATTATTTTTATCTAAATTATTATTTTTTTCCTCTTTTTTTAATTCACTATTATCTTTATTATTTAAATTAAGAGATATATTATTTTGGGCTATAGTTTCTTTTTGATTTTGACAACTATTCTTTTTTTCGAATGAAAGATTTTTCTCAATTAAATTTTGATTAATTTTAATTTTTTTAATCTCCTTTTCCCCATCTTTTATTATATAATAATCAGGTTCAATAACTTTTTCTTTTTCTCCATCTTTAAGAATAATTTGATGATATTTTTTACTAATTTTATTTTCATAATTATCTTGAGGCATTTCTTTCATTTCTATATTATGACTTAAATTTGAAATATAAGAAATGCTATTTTTTAATTCTTTTTTTAGTTCTTTAAATTTTTTATGAACATTATACTCTTTTTCTAAGTTATCATTAATAAAATTATTATTTTGAAAAGAATTATTATTATCATTATTATTTTCATTATTATTTTCTTTGTTATATTCAATATTATTTCCAATTTCTTTATTGTTATTTCCAAAATTTTCTATAATATTATCATTTTTAATATCATTAGAATAATTATTCTTATTAATGTAATCTTCAGATGAATCTTTTTGAAATAAATTTCCTCTTATTAAAGGTGTATTAATATTTGAAAAATCTTTAATTTCTTTTATTTTTAATGAAATTGGTTTTTTATAATTATTTTGTATATTAAAAGAATTTTCAGGAGGATTATAAATATTATTATTATATTCTTGATTCTCATAACCTTCAATTTCAATATTATTGTTTTTTGGAAAATTTTTATTCACTATTATTTTCTTTTCTTCATCAATTAAATTATTTGGAGTTTGAATATTATTATATTTTATTTTTTCTAAATTTATTCTTTCTTTTTGTTTAGTTGCCATCAAATTAAATGAGCTATTATTTTTATTAATAGAATTTGGGAAATTTTGGTTTTTTGTTAGAAAATTATCATAATTATTTTTGTTTTTATTTCTTAAAGAATGTCTTTTTGAATTATTAATATCATAAAAACCCCTTTCATTATATATTCTATTTGAATTTAATGGTTTATTAAATCTAATATTACCATTTCTCCTTAAATTAACTTGAATAATATTATTATTGTTAATATTCCTTTGTGTATTGTTTTCATTATATAATGTTCTACCGCTTATAATTTTTTTATATTTATCATTAATATTTTCTCTTTTAAATGAAAAATTATTATTATATTCAGGAGAAATAGAACTAATTTTTTTATAGTTATCAGTTGAAATAGTTAGATTTTTTTTAATTAAATTTTCATTATAATGATTTGAACAAAGTAAATTTTGAGTTGAATTATATATCATTGAAGAATTACTTCTTTGGGTATTATTCATAAAAAAATTTGAATAATTATTATCCATTGTTGATATAGTAGTTAGAGAATTCTTAAAATTATTGGTAAAATTAGGAACTTCATATATTTTATTTAAACTAAAAGTTCGATTTTCCATTTTATTTTTGAAACTTTGATCTAAATTAGGTAATGGATTATCTAATAAATTATTTATTCTTTCAAATTTATGGGTTAATAAATTAAATCCCATTTTGATATCAATCATATCTGAATTATTAAAATTATTTTCAGTGTTTCTAAATTTATCTAAAGGAGAATAGTCATATCTTCTTTTAATATTTGTGGGAAATCTTTCAGGATTATAATTGGTTTGTTGAGAAAAATAATCTATTTTATTGTATAAATTTTCCTTATAATTATTTATATCATTTGGAAGTGGAAATGAAGGACCTAAAGGATTTGAATAATGTTTTCCTTTTGGCGAAGATGGTAGTTTATATTTAAATTTTTGATTCATAAATATTAAAATTTAAATTAATTAAATAAAATGTGAAAAAAAGAATAAAAATAAATATATAATTGGTTTGAGCATAATTAATTGTTCTTTTTGAATGTTCTCTCATTTTCAAACAAAATTTATTACTCAAGTATAAATGATAGGAATTCTAAAAGGAATTTTATTATATTCAAATCCTTAAATTATTCGAATTATATTTTCTTATTAAAATAATATAATTCTTTAATTATATTTTAGTAATTTAATTCAAAAAGGTATATTTTCACAAATCAAAATTTAAAAATTAATTAATTGAAAAATAAATTTTATTTAGTTTAATTATTTTTTTTAATTATGTCAATTAACGAAAAATTAGTAAAATATTATATTTCAATAATAAATAATGATGAAAACGGGATTACTAACAAAAATGAGATATATAAAAATTACCCTTACCCAGAAAATAAACTATATAAATTTTTTACATCACTTTTTCCATGTGATACATTAATTGTTGCAAATAAATTAATAAATGGATTAGAAATAAATAGAACAATGATAACAAAAGATGATTTATATCAAAAAACTTTAGATGATTTTTTAAACGGAACAAATAACACGAAAACATTAATTTTTTCAAAAGTTTTTAGTGAGTTATTATCTTATAATTATATTAATAAAACTTTATTTGAAAATAAAATGAATAATACATTATTTACTTTTGGAAGTGAAACATATTCTTTTATTCAAAATGTAATAGAAGAAATCTATAATGAAAATAATAAATTAGATATTACAACAGAAATTAATTTTTATTATTATGATAATACAAAAGGAATAGAAGATTTTAAAACAGTTGGTTCATTATTAAATGTACAAATAATAGATGAAAATGAAATTTCAACTTCAATTTTTCATTGTAAAAATGAAACTAAAATTTATACTGGAAATAAACAATCAGTTTTTTTATATATTGTAAAATCTTCAAATAACAAAATATTAAATATTATTGAATATAATAAGTTATTAATAACAAAAGAAGAAATTGAATTTTATATTAATAAAATTAAAGATTGTGAAAATATTTCTATTGTTGGTTGTATAAATCAAGAAGAAATGAATATTCAAGTAATTGAATCTTTAAATTTATTAGTTCCTTATGATGAAAATGAACAAAGTGAAAGAAAAGAAACAATAAATATAAATAATAATGATTTAGCCACATTTGGAATAAGAAATAAGGAAGACAAAAAAGATAAAAAAAATATGATTACTGCAGGTCAATTAGGTTTACCTGAAATTAATGAAATGGAAATTTCTTCTACTTCTGTTAATTTTAATAAAAAAAATAATAATGATAATCTTAGAGAAAATTTAGAATTATCAAAAGCTGAAAATCGAATAAAAGAATTAATTGAAGAAAATACTAAATTAAAAGAAATGCTAAAAAAGTATGAAAATGATTTTTTAGAAGAAAAACAAGAAAAATTAAGTTTAATAGAAGAAAATTCTAAATTAAGAGAGAAATTAAAAGATCAAAATTAATACTAAATAATATAATTTTTAATTTAATCAATAAAATTATTAAATTTTATGCAAATAATAAAAATAAAATAAAAATAATTTAAGAAAATAATAATAAATAAATATATATTTTATTTAAAAATATATTTTTAAAATAAATTCAATGTATAATAATTAATTTTTTTAAATTATTAAATAAATAATATTTTTTATTTTTACTCTTTCTTTTCTTCAGGAAATAATTCATAATCATCTTTTAAATCTTTTTCTCCCATAAATTTATAATCTAGCATTAAATTATAAAAATCTTCATATTCTAAAGATGATAAAACATAATCAAGAAAAGAACAGGGCAAATTTTCTTCTTTTGCAAATTGACAAGCAAAAACAAATTTTTCAGGAGTTAAATTTTGATCTTCTAAAAATAAATTTAAAGTTTTATCCATTAACTCAGAATATTTTTGAAAAAGAGAATAATTACTTAAACTTTGTTCTCCAGATTTTTTTGCAATTTCTAATTTAGAACAATTTTCAAATAAAAAATTTTGAATTGGAGTTGTAAAATCCGGTGAACTTCCAAAAGATTCAAATTTCATTATAATACTATTATAATTTTTATTTATAATATATACTCAAAATATTCTTTTATTTGATCTTCTGAAATTTCTATATTTTCTTGTTGATTATCCATTTAATTAATTAATAATTTAAATTAATTTAATAATAAATTAATATTTAAATTATTTGATTTAAATCATGTAGATTAATTAATTTTTATATTTTTTTAAGATGTTAAAAAATATCCAAATAAAAAAGCAATGAAACATAAAAATGCGACTAAAAATCCTGGAATTTTTTCCACATGTTCTAATTTATCTTTATTTAATTCTAATTTAATTGAAAGAATTTGATTTTTAGATAATTCCTTTATTTTTGCTTCTAATTGTGAAAATTCAAATTTTAAATCTTTATATTTTGTTTGATTTTCTATAATTTCAATTTTTAAACTTTTAATTTTATTCTTATCACCTTCTGTTGGATTTAAATCTTCAGGTTTATTCTTTTTTTGCTTTAATTCTTCTTTTTTTAAAATATTTTCATCATAAATAAATTTAGCTTTTATTATTTTTACTTCATTTGGATTTTTGTTATTTGTTTTTATTAATTCAGAAATTTGACTTTCATTTATATTTTGTTCATTTTCTTCTTCAACTTCATAAGCAACAATTTGAAATTTATGATTATCAGTGATTTCTTTTTTTAAATTCTTATATTTTAAATTAAATACTATATCGATAATTACTTTTTCATTTGGTTTTAATATTTTTCTTGAAGGAGAAGATATATATAAATGTTGCTTATTTGTATTTATTTTCACAAAAACATCTTTTTCATGTAAATTTTTTATTAAGAGAGTACCATTTACTTTAACTATTTCTTCACTTTGATATTTTTTCTTTAATAATTCAGAATTAACATCAAATGTAATTTCTTCAGGAGTAACATAAATATAATTTTTTTGTTCGACTTTTATTTGACTATCTTCCATTAAAATTTTATAAAATATAAATAAATAAAATAAATGATAAAAAAATCATTTCAATTCTTTGAAAATTTTATGCTCATAATTTTCAGTTATCATTTTTTCATTTAAAAAAAAGAAGAATTAAAAATAGAATTTACTATATTTACAGTGTTTATTAATGGAATATATATTTTAAATAAAATTTGTTTAGTAAACTTTCAAATAATAAATGGGTTTACTCCAAAGTCAGAACTTGTTTAAATATAATTTTCAATCCTTTAATTTTTTACTAATAATTCAGTTAATTAAACATCAGTTAAAGACAAAGAATATAATTATAAATAAAAAGGAGTATTAAAAATATTTGATAAAACAAATTCAATAAAATAAATTATTGAATTTATAAAAGAATCAACAAATTAATTTTCATTGATATCTTTTTTTTTAATTTGATTAACATGAACAAATAAATCTTTATCAAAATTATTCTAATTGCTTGCTTCTATTTCTTCTTGGAATTCATTTTTTAAATATAAAATTTCATCAAAATGAAATAATCCCATATATAATTATTTTTTACCCTATAAAAATCAATTATTTGATAAATAAAATAAAATTAAAAAAATATCAAATTTTTCAAAAAAAACAATTTAAAAAAATACATAAATAAAAAACATTATTTTTTTTTTTTCCTAGAATTTTGTACTAACTGAACAGGAGTAGGATACATAGAAAGAGTTTTAAATTCAACAACTTTATTAAAACTCAATTGATTCATTTTAGTTAAATTTCCTTTAATAAGCATAGTTCTAGGATGAGTTAATCCCATAATATTTTTATAAATTTCATAAGCTAATTTGAAATATCCATTAGCAGGTAAATAACTTTGCATTAAGAAGGAAACAACTCCTAAATTATTATATATAGCAGCAGTATCAGGAGTATCTCCTCCAATAGTTTCTTCTCTAATTTTTTTAGCCATCATATAACTTCTTAAAGCCCATTCATATTCTTGCATTTTAACAAATATTTCTCCTAAGAAACAAAAGACTAAAGCAGTATCTGGATCTACTATTAATAATTTTTCACTTGCTGTTTTTGCATCTGAATAATATTTTAATGCCATTAAATCATAATCTAAATTCTCATATAAAGCTCCTAATGATAATGAAAAATATAATAATGATTGATAATCTGGTTGAGGATTAAATGCATTAAATATTTCTTGAGCTTTATCCATATATGATATAGCTTTTTCATAATTTCCATTTACTGAATATTGTAAACTTTTAATTGCTATTTCCATTACTTGAGGATTAAATATTTGAGGTATCATTAATACTTCTTTTATTAAACTTGGATAAACATTTGAATTTGGTAATATTTCTTTAAATGTATGTTTTATTAATCTATGTGTTAATGTTTCTATTCTAGGCTTACCTATATATTTCATATTATGTTTTTCTTCATCTGGAAATGCATCCATTACTGCTTCATATGGATTTACATTTCCTTTATCTTTATTATCTTTTTTTGCTTTTTTAGCTCTAGCTATTTGTGCATTTTCTTTTATTGCTAAATTTCTTTCTCTTTCTTCTTCTACTTCAATTGCTAATTTTTCTACAGGAAATTTAGCTGGAATAACTTTATATGGATTTGTACTTATTGTATTTGTATAACCTGGATCATCATTTGCAAAAGATAATACATTTTCATCACTTTTTGGTAAACATTTATCTAAAGTATTTAGGAAATCTTCAATAAATGTTATATCATCTTTAGTATAATTTCTTAATCTTGTTTTTTTTAATGTTTCACTTTCTTCTATATTTTCATATCTATCTGCTTTTTCTTTTTCTTCTTCTTCTTCTTCTCCTTCTTCTTCATTTTTAATATTTTCTGCTTTTTCTTCTACTTCTTTTTCTTCTTTTTCTTCTTTTAATTCTTCTATTTCTTTTTCTTCTTTCTCTTCTTCTTCTTTTAATATTTCTGAATTATTTAATTCAGATATATTATTTTCTTTTATTTCTATATCAGGGTTTTTTTCTTTTATTTTATTTAATATATCTTGTTCTATTGGATTATATAATTCTTCAGGTTCTAAAGAAAAATATTGGGTTACTATTAAATCTTCTATATCTTTCTCTAAATCTGAATCTAAATATTCAACTTCTGTTAATGCTTTTCCATATTTTTGCTTTAATTCTTCTGCAATTTTTTTAACTAAATCTTTTAAATCCATTATTTTAATTTTTTAATTCTTTTATAAAAATTAAATTTTTTATTTTTTATAAGATTAAATATAAGGAAAATTTCTATTTGATTTAATCTTTAATTTAATTCAAATTATATTTGTTTTGATTTGATTTATTAATTTTGAAACTAATAAACATTGATTTATTCTTTTAAATTGGTTTATTTTTATTTAATTATATACTAAATGATAAATAGGAATTGGGCTTTACAAAAATTTATATTTAAAATATAATTAATAATCCTTTTTTCCTCCTTTTAATCTTCCTAATTGATGAAAAGTAGTATTTTTTTGAACATTATATTCCTCTAACAAAGTTTTAGGTTTTAATGGTTTTCCCCCATAAGCTAAAGATATATCATTAACAGTTCCTCCATTTTTTTCAACAATTTTTTGTTTTAATTCTTCATATGTAGTATTTAAAGTAACATTTATTGTGAGTGTGGGACCAGATAAAGGAACCACAAAAACTTGAAATTCTTTCCATTCAAAAGCTTCACCAGAAGGAGTTTCATTACAATAACCATTTTTTTTATATGTACATGTTCTTGTGTGATTTTTAAAATTTTTATATTCCATTTGTTTTTGAGGACATCCTTGATAACAACATTTTATTTTAAATTTGTTTAAATATTGATTTATCCAATCTTGAGTTGGAATATTTCTTGAGAAAGTATGACTATCTTTACCTCCAAAACATTTTTTTTCTCCAGTCCATGTATCAAAACAATCTTTACAATAACATTTTTACATATTGAACATTGAATTGGTTCAAATAATAAATCAAGACAAAATGGACATTGTAAATGAGGGTTTGCTCTTATTTCTTCTCCGTTTGATTTGTCTATTAATTCTATTCTGTCAAAAGATGTCATTAATTATTATTTTAAATTTTTTTGAGCATTTAACTATTTTTGTAAAAGTTTTCAGAAATAGGTTATTCAGAAAAAAGAGACAAAATATTTTAAATAATATATTGAATAGTACAAATAAGAAAAATTCTAATTAACATCAATTATAACACATAATTCATAAAAAATTTAAATAATATCTCTGAATAATTTCAAGAAGTACATAAAATTAAAATAATTTAAGATTAAGCTTAAGATTATCATAGACCCTACAAAATAAACAAATTTAATTATTATATAATTTATTTTAATTAAATTGACAATATAGAAACATAAATCCAAGACTCAATTCATTTTAAAGAGAAAGAGATTATTTACTTTCATTAAATGCATAAAAATTAGATACAAAAATATATTATTTATTAAATGAAAGTAAAAATAAAAAGTATAAATAGATTTAATTTTTTTATTTTAAAGAATAAATTTACTTCCATAATATGGGGTTATTTTTATATAATTTAGATTAAGGAGGAACTTTTGAATAACAACTTTCATATTTTCATTTGACACTTGAATTTAAAATTTTTTAACTTTTTTTAAACTTTAGTTATTTCAGAATATCAATCAATTAAAATCAATTTTTTTATTTCATATATAATTTTTTGGATAGTTATTAGGGAAATACAAAAATTTTTTTGTCTCATTACCTTTTTTGTTTAAGAGATTTATTAAATGTTTATTAAATTGAAAACTGTTTTAAAATTAGTTTTATGGTATCATTTAAATTTATCTAAATAATATATTATATGTTAAAAAGATAAATATTTGGAATTTTTTTAAATAATTTAAATATTTAAATGAAGATTTATTTAAATTTATTCAATTTAAAAATTTATTTATATTTTTAAAAATTATAATTACGTCTCCTTCTTCCAAAATGTTGTTTATTTGAAGCATCTTCTTCACTTTGTATAACACTTCTACTTAATTCATTTAAAAAATCCATACTGTTTAAATTAAATTCAGAAATTTTTTTTTTATTATTTTTTATTTCCAAACAATTTTGTTCATCATCATTACTTTCAATATCACATTTATAATTATTTTTTTTATTTACTTTTTTCTTTTTATTTTTTCTATCTTTTTCTTCTTTTTTCATTCTTTCATTAAATTCTATTTCTCTTTGTTTTTCTTTTGATTCTTCTTCTTTATCTTGAGTTATTTGTTTTGATATTCTTAATTCCTCGTTTTTTTTTTGAAGTTCTTTTATTTCTTTTTCCTCTTTTTCTTTCATAATTTTATTGTCCTTTACAAAAATTTTAAATATGACTAAAAACTTTCTTTTAAGAAATTTATTATAAATTTTTTTTGAAATTTCTTCTCCTAATTTACTAACTTCTTCAGATTTCTGATTTATTATTTGTTCATATGAATTATCATTACAATAATTTTGAAGTTTAGATAATAAGTTATTTAAATAATCTAAAGGAGAAATGTTTTGAATTGGTTCAATATTAATGATTGATTTATATTCATTTTTTATTTTTAATATCATTGAATTAACATCTTCATCTAATTTTTTACTTTCTTCAATTAAATTTAAATTAAGTTGATTAATTGTATTGTCATTAATATCATTATTATCATTAAGTTCATTTTCTTTTATTTTTGTATTTAATTTACTTATCATAAATTCATTCATATTCTTGATGCAATTATTTTGTTCATTAATTATATTATTTTCTTTTTCTAATTTATTAATTTCATTTTTTAAATTTGAAATTTCATTATTAGATTTTTCTTTCAAAAAATTAATTTTTTCATTAGCTTTTCTTCTTTGAGAATCTGTTAAAGATTTTAAATCAATTTCTAAATTATGTTTTTCTTTAATTTTTTGTTCTCTTGCATTATAAATATTATATAATTTTTTATCAAAAGCCATAACTTGTTCTAATAAAGTACATTCAGTAGAATATGAACTTCTATTTTCCTCAGTTAATGTATTAATTTTATTATCTAATTCAAAACATTCTTTTTGAGTATTTTTTATTTTCTTTGATAAAATACTTATTTGATATTGAACTGATATTAATTCACTTTTTCTCATTTTATTGATTTCTTTCATTTTTTCCTTTCCAAATGATAATTTTTTAAATTCATCTTTTATTAAATTAAACTCATTTTGAAGAACATTTATTATTTGAGTTTTTTCATTTAATTTATTTGTTAAATATGTCTTTTCCTTTTGAATATTTTCTTCTGAAATTTTCTTATTTTGAGAAAGAGCGGTTAAAAGTTTTTGTAATTCAAAAATTGGTTTATGATCACATATACATTTTTGATAATATTGTTTTATTGATTCATAAGTTTTTAAAGTCTCAGATTTTAATTCAAGTATTTGAAAACATAATTTTTCAAAATTATTATTTAAATCCTTGTTATTATTATCTTCCATTTTTCAGTTGAAATTTTAATTTGAAATTATAAACTAAATTAAAACTTTTAATTATATAAAAAAAATAAAAAAAGAAAAAAAATAAAGTAAAAATGTCTCTTTTGTTTTTTTAATATAAATCAATAAAAAAAGAAATTTTTAAATGATTAAATAAAATAAACTTCCTCTATATAATAAAATCAAATTCCCCAAATTTTAAATTTCTTCTTTATCAACATTATTAAGTTCTTCTTCTTTATAAAAATTATCAGCAAGAGCCATAGAGAAAAGATAATCAAAATCACAAACATAATTATACTTATTAAAAGTATCAATAGAAGAAAGACCAAAGAAACCAATTTGACCAGGTTCAACTTCAATATTAATAACTGTGTCCTTACTGTCATCTCTAAAATTACCAGAATAATTTCTTAATATTAAATTATTTTGGGTTTTAATATCTTCAGAACATATTTTTAAATATAAATTATCACATTTTGTAAATTTTGCGTTAATATTAATTTTATATTCTTTAGTTCTATTTTTATAAAGGAAAAAAACTCCTGAATTATGTTCTGTAATAACTTCAAAAACATCAATTGGTTTATTATTATATCTTAATTTATATTTTTTAGAAGTGAATTTTTTTTCTGTTAAAAATACATTTGGTAAATAATCAAAAGTAATATCACTTATCATATCTATATCAGCTTCATCATCACTTTTTTGTAAGAAAACAATACCTTTTGAATGAGGAGCTATGTTAAATTGAACTATTACTGGATTTTTTTCAGAAACTTCTTTTCCTTTGTCAGCATCAATTATTTCTGTTGATGAATCTAATTTTATATCTTTTAAATTCTCCATTGCTAATTTTCTAGAATCTTCTTCATAATCAATTTCATTTTCTTCTTCTTTTGTAAAATTATCTATATTAAATTTACCTTCCTTTAATATTGGAATTAAATTAACATTTACTAAACTTGTTATTTTAACTCTTTCTCTTAAAAATGCATCACTATTATTATCATAATATATATAACCATAACCATTTCTGTTATTATCAAAATTTATTACTCTCCAACTTGAATTTTCTCCTTCATTTGCAAAACGATATTTTTCTGGATTTTCATTTGCTAATTGACTTATCATATTAAATATAAAATCTTTAATTTCATTTTTTTCATTTTCATCAATATCTTCAATTTTAGCATCTTTTAAATTAGAATAAATTCCAACTCTAAAAGATAATTTATCAAATTTTTTAGGTTCAAAATTATTTAATTCAAAATTTTTACTTTCTTTTGGAAAAGTAACTGCAATATAATAAGTTCCTTGTTCCATATTTTCACATTCAACATATAATCTATCATGTTTTCCACTATCACTCCCAATATATTTAAAACCATTTTTATCTTGTTTAAAAACACTCATTGAGCAAAAAGGATTATTAAAATTATCAATTCCTTTTAAATTTTGATAAATTCTTTTATTTTTTAAATTAACCAAAAAATACCCACTTGAATTTTTATTAACATTAACTTTAGCAATATTAAAGAATTCATTACTATTAACTTTAATTTTTTTACAATTATAATTAAAATCATCATGTATTTGACAAATATGTGTAGAAGTATAAAATTGAATAAAGTCTTCATAAGCCATCCAAAAAATACCATCTTCTTTCTTTTCTAATTTAACAGTTCTTTTAAAATTTTCAGTCCATTTTCCTGAATTATCACTCCAATCTCCTTTCCATTCATTAGTTCCCCATAAATTTCTTATTTTTAATAATTTAACTTCAGCACTATTTTGTTTTAAAGTAACAGTATCAATAATATTATAAGCATGATTAGTAAGTAAACCCATTTTACTTAAATAATCTAAATTAGTATTTTCAGTTAAAGTAATATCAGAGACAACAATATAATTTTTCTTAATGGAATCATCAATAATATCAAATAAACTTTTATTATCATTGTTATGGTAATAAGTATCAAAAGGTGCTGGAGAAAGAAATTGAAAAGCATCAGCAGAATTACCATTAATTATATCTTCATATGATAAATTACATTTTGCCCAAACTTTTTCTAATAATATTGGCCAAATACTTTTACTTTCTTGATTTATTCCTGCGAATGCAATATTATTATCTTCATTTTCTATAACAGGAAAATAATCATCTATTACAATAGGTATTTCATATCCATGTAAAAATACATTACATTCATATATTCCTTTATCAGATATTTTAGATTTTGGAATTAATTTTTTTATTCTTTCTGGATTTTCTGATAAAGCTGATAAAACACTTAAAAAATAACAATCTCCTAATTCACCTTGTTGAACATCAGAAATTGAAGTTTTATTATTTTGAAAAATATTCAAATCCTTTAAATTTAATATTTCTGATAATCTTTTCCAAGAATAACGATCTTTATTCTGAAGAGCATATTGTGATAAAAATTTTTTTTTATCTTTTGAAAGAAAAGAAGGTAATGATGGTACTTTATATGATTTTAATGATGATTTAGTACTGTATAATGAATTAGTCTCTGGTGGGAAATATTCATCTGTAAAGGGAGATGATGATTTTGAAAGAGAATCATAATTTTGAGAGAGGAAGCTTTTCGATATTGGAGAGTTATGATAAGGGGTTTGACGGGTTTGTAAAGATTTCATTTTTTTTATGTTTTTTATTTTTTTAAGTTTTATTTATTTGGTTTTGTAATTATTTAATTTTTTTCTAATTTTTTTTTTCTTTTTTTTTTTATTTTTTTTTTGT
>JAEEGI010011704.1_pt1 | contig 18895 bp, 10 predicted proteins | sample 8958751 | NCBI WGS metagenome assembly JAEEGI01 (sample SAMN16246545, study PRJNA631951) | gut metagenome | biome: gut microbiome; feature: rumen; material: KS-attached | host: Bos | place: Iran: Karaj | collected 2018-10 | reverse complement strand
CACCGACGTGGAATATCTCTATCTGATGATGATGGAGAAATATGGCATAGACATCAATTACGACCAGGTTAAGGAAGGCTGGATGTATCACATCCGCGACCGCGTTTGGCTTGCAAACCGCGCCGCGCTGGGCCTGATGCACTACGGTTTCACTCCGCCCTACACCGGCAAGAAGGAATACAACCCGCACTGGTTCCAGATCGACCCCCAGCTGATCAACGAAATCTGGGCCTACACCGCCCCCGGTATGCCCGCCTATGCTGCAGGCATTTCCGACTGGGCAGCCCGCATCACCTCCGACGACTGGGCGGTATCTCCCACCGTGGTATACGGCGCTATGTATTCCGAGGCCTTCTTCGAGAATGACATCCCCACCCTGATCCGCCACGCCAAAGAGTACCTGCCCAAAGAGGACCGCTTCCGCGCCATTATTGACGAGTGCCTGGACCTCTGGCAGAAGAATCCAGACGATTGGAAGGCTTCCCGCAAGGTGATTGCCGACGAGTTGTATTTCAACGAACCCGACATCACCCGCAGCATCTGGAATGCCGACCTCAACGGCGCGATGGGCATCCTGTCGCTGCTATACGGCGACGGCGATATTGAAAAGACCCTCACCATCGGCTGCGCGATGGGCTTTGACTGTGACAACCAGACCGCCACTATGTGCGGCCTTCTGGGAGTGATCAACGGCGTGGGCAGCGTGCCTCTGGACCGCGCTATGCCGTTCGAGCACTGGACCAAGCCCTTCAACGACCGCTATATCAACGTGACCCGCTACGATATGCCCGATGCCTCTATAGAGGATATCATAGAGCGCACCGTGGTGCTTGCAGAGAAGATAATCCTGGCGCGCGGCGGCAAGGTAAGGGAAGAGAATGGCGAGAAAATCTACACCATCAACACCAAAGCCCAGTTCAAGGCGCCCGCTTCGTCTGAGGCCACATTTACCCTTCCCGCAGAGCGCGGCCGCAATCTGGCTCCCGAAGCCGCTGAAATTCTGGCCCTGACACGCACCACCGACGTGGCAACCCTGGATTCCTGCTGGCTCACTATACCCAAGACCTACCGTGCATATACCGTGGATGTGATCAACGACGGCGTTACGGGCGGTCCCGGAGCGGCATTCTACTCTCTGGGAGAGAAATCCAACGCTCCCAAGCGCGATTTCTTCGGCTACCGCTGGGACAACCCCGTCACTACCGATATGGTTTCGTTCCACTACGGTCCGCTGGAAGAGTTCGGCGGCTGGTACAGCAACCTCCACGTGGAGTATATGGACGAAAGCGGCGAGTGGAAGCCCATCGAGGCTAAAGTCACCCCCGACTGGCCCGCCAGCGATGCGGTATTCATCCAGCCGCACAACGGAGAGTTTATCTTCAGTTTCCCCGCCGTCACCACCACCGCAATCCGTGTGATTGGCGACGACGCCGTGCTTATCCACTGGAACAAATACACCAAGGACGTATCGTCCTTTATTTCCATTACCGAGTTAGAAGTATATGAAGCTAAATAAACTGCTCGCGCTGGTACTGCTGCTTGCGGCAGGCTGCTCATCTCCCAAGGCCCCGGAAAGTGCAACCCTGAGCCGGGATGCGCTTATGGACAAGATTATGGGCGGCTGGGCCGGCCAGACCATAGGCGTGGTATACGGTGCCCCCACTGAATTCAAGTTCTGCGGGATGATTATTCCGGACGATATGCCCATCTCCTGGGGAGAAGGGTACGTCAAGCACTGGTGGGACCGCAAACCCGGTCTTTTCGACGACGTTTACAACGACTTGACCTTTGCCGAAGCCTTTGAGCAGCTGGGCCTTGACGCCACCAGCGAGCAGCTGGGTATGCGCTTCGCATACGCCCCGTACCATCTGGCACACGCCAACCAGGCGGGCCGCTACAACATCCGCCAGGGCATAATGCCTCCCGAATCAGGCAACTGGATGAACAACCCCCACGCCGACGACCTGGATTTCCAGATCGAGGCCGACTTCATAGGCCTGATGTCGCCCGGTATGATTCCGCAGGCGCTGGACATCGCAGAGCGCGTGGGACACATTATGAACAGCGGTGACGGCTTCTACGGCGGAGCCTTCGTGGCCGGACTCTACAGTGCGGCGTTCGTGGAGAGTGACCCTGCGCGCATAGTGGAAATGGCACTGGAGGGCATCCCCGCCGAGAGCACCTTCTGGCAATGCATTAACGACGTGCGTCTGCTGCACAAAAAGTATCCAGACGACTGGAAACAAGCCTGGTTCGAAATCCAGAAAAGATGGGGTTCCGACACCGGCTGCCCCAAGGGGGTATTCCTGAGTTTTGATATCGACGCCAAAATCAACTCTGCCTATGTGGCCATGGGTCTGCTTTACGGCGGCGGCGACTTTGGCCGATCAATAGAGATTGCCACCCGCTGCGGCCAGGATTCCGACTGCAATCCCGCCACCGTGGGCGGTGTGTTGGGCGTGGTGCTGGGCCTTGAGGCGATGCCATCTTTCTGGAAAGATCCGCTTATGGAGATATGGGACCTCGATTTCGAGGGAACCGCTGTCTCACTGGCCAAGGGCTCGCAGTATTCCTTTGACCAGGCGCTGCAGCTGATAGAGAAAAATGGCGGAAAGGTGGGCGAAAGCGAGGTTGTAATCCCCATCTCGACCCCAGAAGTGCTGCCCCTGGAGCAGAATTTTGTGGATACCTACCCCATCTACCGCGACCAGAAAGACGACTGGATGCGCGATACCTACGAGTTTGACTTTTCTGGCAACGGGTTCGTGATCTGGGGCAACCTGGTGTGCCTTCGCGGCATCAGCGCCGACTACGCCGCCCGCGTGAGCAAGAAGCACGTCGGCAGCGAGGTATTTGCCCTGGCAGAAGAGGATGACGACTATGTAGCCGAAATCGAGGTGTGGATAGACGGAGAGTTGGATCAGGTTTCCATCCTTCCTATGAAGGGGACCTCCCGCAAGCTGGAACCCGCCTGGAAATACCGTATGGAGACCGGCCGCCACACCGTGAAAATGGTTTGGCGCAATCCCAAACCCGACGAGTATCTGCTGCGCATCAACGCCATCCAATATTACGGAGATGCTCCTATAACCGACACTTACTATCACAATTAATTCAATGAGAAGACTCCTCATACCGCTTCTGGTGCTGCTTACTGCCTGCACAACGGCCCCCAAGGTGCCCTACGGGCAGACCGTAAAGATGGACGATGCTACGCTTATGGACAAGATCCGCGGCGGCTGGTACGGCCAGACCATAGGCTGCACCTACGGCGGCCCCACCGAATTCAAGTACAAGGGCGGAATCATTATGGAAGAGATTCCCATCCCCTGGTACGACAATTACATCTACGACACATACATAGAGGATCCCGGCCTGTACGACGATGTCTATATGGACCTGACGTTCCTGGAGACTATGCTGCAGTATGGCATCGACGCCCCGGCAGACAAGTATGCAGAGGCCTTTGCAAGTGCCGACTACAAGCTGTGGCACGCCAACCAGGCGGCGCGGTACAACATCCTCAACGGCCGCGGCGCTCCCGATTCGGGCCATTGGAAAAACAACCCGCACGCCGATGACATCGACTTCCAGATAGAGGCCGACTTCATAGGTATGCTCTATCCCGGCCAGGCCAACAAAGCCTCCATCCTGAGCGACCGCATAGGCCACATTATGAACTATGGCGACGGCTGGTACGGCGGCGTTTATATCGGCGCTATGTACTGCCTGGCGTATGTCTGCGACGACATCCCCACAATAGTGACCGAGGCCCTCAAGACAATTCCCGAAGGGACCAAGTTCCACAGCACCATTTCTGACGTCATTAAATACTGGAAGCAGTATCCAGACGACTGGAAGCAGTGCTGGTTTGAGGTGACCAACCGCCACGCCAACGACGTCGGCTGCCCTGAAGGTGTATGGAACGGCTTCAACATAGACGCCACCATTAATTCTGCGTTTGTGGTAATAGGCCTGCTATACGGCGGCGGAGACCTGTATAAGACTATGGATATCTCCACCCGCTGCGGCAACGACTCCGACTGCAATCCCGCATCGGCCGCCGGCATCTTGGGCGTGATGTATGGCTATGAAGCCATCCCCGACGAGTGGAAGAAGGGGGCCGAGCGCATCCAGGATATCCCCTTCCCCTACACCAGCCTCAGCCTGGAAGATGTCTGCAAGGCCAACTTCGATCTTGTGAAAAAAGTATATGAAAAAAGTGATAATCAGGGGGGTAATTGCATTTATATAGAGATAGAAACGCCGGAGGCTGTGCGGTTTGAGCAGAGTTTCGAAGGGATTGTTCCCGTAGAGAAGCGGGTGCTCAAGAAAGCATTCACCGACTCTGTTGACCTAAAATTCAAAGGCAACAGTATTGTGGTAGAGGGTTCGGTGCGCAAGACCGGACACGCCGACGACAGTTATGTGGCCGATATCACCGCCCTGCTGGACGGTGTTGAAGTTGAAAATTTTAAGATGCCGATTGACTATATAACGCGCAAATACGAGATATTCTCAAAGTATTGTTTCCAGAGCGGGGAACACACCCTTACCCTTCGCCTGAACAATCCACATCCCGACTACGAAATGTACGCATCTGAAATGGTTGTTTACGATGAGAAATAAACGATTCATACTTTTTGTCTGCATCCTGCTGGTGATTTCTTCTTGCGGAAGTTGCGCCAAGCACCGCCCGCTGCCCGACGTGGACCCTGTTCCCCTGCCGCGCTACAACACCGGCATCACATTCTCCAGTAAAGTCCTTGGAATTAACGTAACCTACGATATCCTGCTTCCCGCCGATTACAACGAGGACAAAGATAAACGTTATCCTGTGGTATACTGCTTCCACGGCTACGGTGATGACAATACCTCCTGGAATGGCCAGTATATGAGGGGCGAGGCCAAGATCAAAAGTCTTGAAGAGACAGGTCTTGAGCCTATGATATATGTTTTCCCGTGCGGCTGGAAGACCTACTGGTGCGACCGCTACGATGGCACACTCCCCTATATGACAATGTTTGCCACCGAATTCGTGCCTATGATAGACGCCACCTGGCGCACTATCGCCGACAAGAACCACCGCTGCATTACGGGTTATTCTATGGGCGGTTTCGGCGCTATGGTCACGGCAATGAAGCATCCAGACCTCTTCTTGGCAAGCGCCCCGCTCTCTATGTCTTTCCGCACAGATGAGCAGTATATGACCGAATCGCAGAGCGGCTGGGACAACCAGTGGGGCAAGGTGTTCGGCGGTGTCGGGCAGAGCGGCGAAGGCAGGTTGACTGACTATTACAAGGACCACTGCCCGCTGCACCAGTTTACAGCATCCAACAAGAATAAATATTCTTCTGTACACTGGTTCCTGACTTGCGGCGACGACGAGCAGCAGCTGCTCTTTGCCAACGATGACCTGCACGTGATGATGCGCGAAAATGGTTATGACCACGAATACCGCGTGGGCAACGGCGGCCACAGCACATCTTACTGGCGGACCGCAATGGAGGAGTTCCTGCCCTGGTTCTCTTCTTTGATGAATGGAGAGACATCCTGGCAGAAAGCACCTGTCGATGTTAATGTGCCTGATGATTGCGACTTTGATTCCGAGGGTGTCTTCCTGTCGGAAGGATATATTTCTGCGGGCAAAAGCGGTGGGATAGGCCTTTACATCGCATATGAAGGAGTTGATCTGCAATGGATCCGCGATGCGATGGCCATAATACAGCGCGGAATGCCTTCAAAGAAATTCGTGCTGCTTCCCTGCGACCTTGACAAAAGGACCTCCGCCGAATGGGTCAGCTATTACAAAGACATCTATCCCACCGACCACTACCAGGCGCTGGCAATAGGCAACGCCGGCAGCGATGTGATGCAGAAGGAGTCTCTGTTCTCTGCCCTGTATTTTGAGAATGCCTCGATAGGTGGCGACATCCGCGTTTCCAAAGACAAATCATATTTCATCGGCGCCACCGACGACGGCGATGCCTACAAGACGGCCAACGCCCTGTATAAGGCGTGCAAGAGCGCAGACGTTACGTTTGAATATAGATGTAGAAACGCCCTGGACGATGCACGCACCGGGTTTCTGACCGGAATTGAAATTATAAAAGCGAATCTCTTTAACTTCTAATAACTTATTCACTAACCATTCTAAATCAATTTAAAATGAAAAAAGTACTTTTTGCAATTGCAATGATTGCTGTCGTGGCTTTGTCCGGCTGCTCCAAACCTGAACCCAAGATTCAGAAACGTCTCGTTATGTGCGGCGACGAGTGGGACAAGTATGCTTTCACTTATGGCGCTGACGGCAAGATTACAAATGTCAACCGTAACGAAGGTGAACGCACCTGGGATTTCAGCTGGGCCGGCAATGTCGGTACTGCCAAGTATGTAAAAGAGGGTGAGGATAAAGGTAACTGGGTATTGACTCTCGGTGACAACGGTTTCCTCAAGACTTTTGCTAACGAATGGGGCGACACTTGGGCATTCACCTATGACGCCAGCGGTTATCTGACTAAAATCGAGCGTTCTGACAAGAACGAGGTTAAGTCCAACTGCGTTTGGGAGAACGGTAACCTTAAGAAATGGTCCCGCTTCGAAGATGGTGCCGAGCAGTTCAAGATTCAGTCTTTCCTCCCCGACGAGAACGTAGCCGGCATTTTCCCCGATGCTTGTGACAAGGCTGGTGTAGACCGTTGGCTTTTCGAACTCGGATTCTGCGGCAAACCTTCCAAGAACCTGCTTGACCAGGCAGCTTGGGATGGCAGCGAGGCTGTTGCTGTTCAGACCTATGAGAAGGACGCTGACGGTTTCGTAACCAAGGTCAACAAGGTTTACGACGGTGGCGATCCCGAGATCTACGAGTATGCCTGGGAAGTGATCAACGCAAAATAATCCCGGTACACATACCATTTATAACTGTCCGGCTCCCTTTCGGAGCCGGACAGTTTTTTATAACTCTTATTTGTGCGTTATGTCTTAATCAAAAACAGGAGGGTAAGCATACCCGTCCGCTTCGTACATACTGGAAATGGGCTTGAGGGGAACGCTGTTGTCGAAATCCTCTTCCCTGACTATTTTTTTACATTCAAAATAGTCCTGGCCGTCGGGCGTTTTGGGCCAGGATATCATATGCGTATAAGGGACATCTATTCTGCCCCCAAGTTCATTCATGTCAAGGTCGTACTCTTTGCCTGTAAATTTATTTACCAGCACAAGCCTGTAAGCAAAGGCTTCATTGTCTGGTATTCCACCGGTAATCATGTCGGTAATATCTGTATCTTTCGATCCGGCAGCAATATGCGCCAGGCAATATCTCTCCTTTACAGCCATTCCGGAAGAAGGCACTCCGAAATATGGGCCGTCGGTGCACCAGACAGGCGCCCAGGGGGTTTCTACCACAGGCGTACCCATCGTGCCGCCGCTGAGATATTCGACATATAAATCCCAGTCACCGATTGTCGGCAACGGCGAAATCACGCGGTACTTCATTCCGTCTATATGAGTGAATATCGCATCGACGTGGCGGAAAAAGTGTCCATTGAGCACCGGACTCATAATCTTTACAATATACCTGTCCGTTGCAGAGCCGACGTCATCCAAGGTTTTATAGCCAAAGCTTTTCATATTCTTGATCGGGCCGTAAAAACCTAAGTTCACGTTTAACCTGGGCCACAGATACCTCTCCCACAGGGGATCAAGGTTCACGCTGACTGTCAGGTCCTTGAAGTCCTTGGTAAAATAGCCGCCCAGGGACGCAATAAAAGGATACATTTCTATTGCAGGCTGCAGATATACCTTGGGAGAGTTGAAACCGTTTTGATTTACATTGAAATCCACGCCGAACACTAGGCCGCAACTTGCTTTCACCCCAACTTCTATCAATCCGTAAATTGTGAATTTGGGATGGAGGGAAAAACCGCCGCTGGCAGACAGGGTACCCGTAAGGCCGCCCAACTCCATTTTCAGTCCGTCTTCCTTTTCCGGCACAGGCGGCATATGCCGCGTGGTAAATCCGTCGCCCTTATTGTATGACACCCCGAATGTACCCATATCATATCTGTATTTAAGGGAGGTGGAAAATACCAGGCTGCCTCCGATGCCCACATATCCGGATATATCCATCTCCGGCGTCACCATAACCCCGGGGGCAATCGGAATGGGAGCGCAATAGAGCGTGAACAAGTGTTTGGTGAGCGTCTCGGATAATTCTGCCTTCAATTTGAAATCGGCACCCAGATTGAATACCGGATTGACCGTGACGTAAAGATACTGGAACTCTCCCTGCACGGCCCCTGCCGCGATTCTTGTGTTCAGGGTCAGCGCTGCAGAAAAGACCGCCTCCAGATTGGGCTTCTTTATGTTAAGGCTCAATGCAGGCAGGGCAAAAGAAGGACTGGCAGAGCCTTTGGTCTTGACCCCAAGCAGCCGCTCTGCACTCTCGCCGCTAAACAGTAGTTCTCCCGAAGGACTCATGCTGAAAGAGACGGACTTGCCCTCATCGTCTTTGATGTCGGTAACATAATCGGCAAGGTCCAGGTTTTCTCCTTTGCTCTCGTCAAGATTGCCGTCGGCGTCATACATTTCGCCGCCCAGCTCCAGCTTAGCATAGGGGGCGGCCACATTGGCCTCGCTGATGGCGTAAACCCTGCAATATCCGCCTCCCAGAGACTCACTGGTCATAACTTTCAGAATACCGCCAGTGGGCAGCATATCTGAGTCCTGCTCAAAAATCAGGTAATTCCCTTCCCTGAGGTTCAACTCCTGACGCACAATCAGCTCCAGCGCAGGGCCGTGATAGTATCCCACTCCGTCCGGCAGGGGGATTGCATTACCGCTGGCGTCAAGCAATTCGTGGGTGCTCCTCTTGATTATCTTCATCAGATCCGCCTTTTCCGGTGTGACAAGCAAGGCGCCGTCCTTTAGTTTGAAGGAATCGCCTGCGAGATAATTGTAGCGGGTGATATCGCCCACAGGATAGACTGTCCCGGCAACAAGCGTGATTCCCGCTGCAGCGCCTATGGTCTTTACGCTGCGGCTGCCGTCCTCCGTGACAAAGGTCAGCGAAAAGCCTTTTTCATACTGCCTTGCTGGCACAATCATATAAAGAGGTCTCTTTTGGCCAGCCTCAAGGGCGAGTCCGTCGCCAAAGGTCAGGGTGATTACCTGTCCGCTGCCTGTTATCTCCGCCGCGGGGGCCTCTCCGGGGGTGATTGTCATCTTGCCGGCAACGGCTTTCCCGTCAAGATCCCTGAATTCCACTGCGGTGAGCGTTACGGCATCGTCGAAAGCCTGGCCGATTTTAAGAATGGCGGCAACCGGACGGAAAGAAATGCCGTTCTGGCTGTTACCGGTTCCGGCAAGTATATTGGCTGCCGGGTCCGGGCCCGACAGGTTGCCGGAAGCAGCATATTGCTGACTGTCAGGAAAATCCACAATGAGAGACGCCCCGCTACGGGCAGCGCCTTCCTGATACGGGCTATACGCCAGCAGCGTCCCCGACGACGCGGACGCTTGAGGTTTGAATTCTGCAGTTTTACCGTCGTCGGAGATGGAAGAGGCGACAATACTGTATTGCGTATTGGATGCATTGTCTCCAAAAATACCAATAGCATCATCGCTCTGCCACTTGGTTACCATTCTGACTCCCGGGTCATCCTTGAGAATTGTTTTAGTGGCCGGGACACCACCCTCAATCCGGCAAAGAAGCCCGGTTGAGGAGTCTGTCACGGGAAGATCTTCGCGCACGCAAGATAGCATCAGTATGGCGGCGGACAGAAATATGATAGATAACTTAGTTTTCATAATGCAGTGTCTCCCTTTATTCATCCCAAGGAGTCGTATCTTCGTAGTCGTAATCGTATCCGGACAGCAACCCTTGCCTGTCCATAACCGTGAAAGTGGTGGATTGTGATTCGTCATTGCTGTCGGTTATGGTCACCCTGGCGCTTCTGGTGCCCTCGCCGGCAGCCGCAGGCTGTGACACCAGATGCAGTGTCACCTGGTCTTTACGGGAGACCTTCAGCCAGGAGGCATCTGTAGAGGGAATCCATTTATAACAGTTTGTGACGATATATACATCCTTCTCTTCTCCCGCCGCACTCATTTCCAACACATAGGAGAACAGACCCAGGTTCCAGGAAAAGTCCTCGGTATAGTTGAAATAAACCCTTCCCTGCTGAACTACGCGGATGGTTTTGTCATAAATTGTACCGGCCTTGACCCTGACGTTGCACTCGCGGGCAGCCAGATTATGGTAGTACCCATCTTCGTCACGGACATCATAATCACCTACAAGAATCACTGCTGTAGCCGCCATAGAAGGAGTTTCGTCGGTTTTATCCACTTTACACCAGTCCGCGTCCGACGATATGCTCCAGTCGCTCTGATCGGTTTGAACAATGAAATTAGTTCCGGTGGCATCTGCGTTAAACACAACTTCGTGGTTGTCGGGCACGGGCGTGCTCAGGTTGATCATCAGCCTGAAATAGTTTTTTTCCTTATCCTTGCCGGGGTCGTCGCCATTCCCGCCCGGGTCTATCGTTTCGGAGCAGGCGCACAGCATAAGCGCGCCCAGAACCGGCACTACCGCTTTTAAAAGTTTGATTAGATTCATAATAGGTTGTTTGCTCAAATATACAAATTATTTATTTGTAACTTAGCGGTATGAAACGCTTTGTCCCCTTACTTACAGTTGCCATTGCGGCAATCCTGCTGACTGCCTGCGGCAGCAAAAACAGCACCCACAAACCGATAACCCCTGTCAAATTCTCTGACGTGACCATCAACGACGGCTTCTGGAGCCCCCGGCTGCAAAGTCACAAAGATGTCACCCTCAAGGTATGCATAGACCAGATAGAGAACCAGACGGGCCGCATCCGCAATTTTGAAAACGCTGCCAAAGGAGAGGGAGAGCACTCGGGCATCTACTTTGACGACTCCGATGTGTACAAGGCGCTGGAGGGTATGGCCTATTCGCTTCAGAACAACCCTGACCCCTCTCTGGAGGCAAAGTGCGACGAGTGGATAGACAAGTTTGCGGCGGCGCAGCAGAAAGACGGCTACCTCAACACCTACTACACCCTTACCGGCCTGGAAAACCGCTGGAGCGATATGGGTATGCACGAGATGTACTGCGCCGGCCATATGACAGAGGCGGCGGTGGCTTATTACAACGTCACCGGCAAGCGCAAACTGCTGGATGTGGCCATAAAGATGGCGGACCATATGATGACAGTGTTCGGCCCGGGCAAACGTGACTGGGTCCCCGGCCACGAGGAGATAGAGCTGGCACTGGTCAAGCTCTACGAGGTTACAGGCGAAAAGAAATACCTCGATTTTGCCGAGTGGCTGATTAACGAGCGCGGCCACGGTTTCGGCACCTGGGTCAAATGGAGACACGAAGCTTACTATCAGGATGACAAGCCGGTGCGTGAGATGACCAGCATTGCCGGCCACGCTGTGCGGGCTATGTATCTCTACTGCGGTATGGCCGATGTGGCCGCCTACACGGGCGACCAGGGCTATATGACCGCCCTGGACAGCCTTTGGGAGGACGTTGTATTTCGCAATATGTATGTAACGGGCGGAATCGGCCAGAGCAGCAAAAACGAAGGATTCACCACAGACTACAGTCTCCCCAATATGAGCGCCTACTGCGAAACCTGCGCATCTGTGGGTATGGTGCTGTGGAACTGGCGTATGAACCAGTTCACGGGCGATTCCAAATATGTGGATGTGCTGGAGCGCTCGCTGTACAACGGCGCCCTGGCCGGCATCTCGCTGGCGGGAGACCGTTTCTTCTATGTCAATCCGCTTGAATCCCTTGGAGGCCATCACCGCCAGGCGTGGTACGGATGCGCCTGCTGCCCCAGTCAGATATGCCGGTTCCTGCCTTCAATAGGCAATTATATCTACGGCGTGGCAAAGGACGGCATATATGTGAATCTGTATATCGGCAACTCTGCCGCGGTCAAGCTTGGCAGCCGCAAGGTGACCCTGACTCAGGAAACCGATTATCCCTGGGATGGGGCCGTGGCCCTGACTGTCGGCTGCAAACGGCCATTCAAATCGGCTTTGCGGCTCAGAATCCCAGGATGGTGCAAGGGCTATACCCTGGCCGTGAACGGCGAGACCGTGGAAGCACCCCTCGAGAAGGGTTATGCCGTGCTACAGCGCAAATGGCGGGATGGCGACAAAATCGTCATCGATATGGATATGCCGGCCGAAATAGTTGCCGCCGACCCCCGCGTGAAAGAAGACGAAGGCTACCGTGCAGTGCAGCGCGGCCCGCTGGTATACTGTATCGAAGAGGTTGACAACCCCGACTTTGCCGAACTCCGCATTGAAGAAGACGCCACCTTTGATGCAGAGTGGGAACCCGACCTGCTGCGCGGTGTTACAACCCTCACCACCGCCGTGGGTGACCGCGAGATGAAACTCATCCCCTACTACGCCTGGGACAACCGCGAGGCTGGCAGGATGCGTGTCTGGATTCCCCTTGCCGGAGAATAACTGGAGACTCCTCAGCCTTGAAAGCTTTTACTGTGCCTTGAAAAATGCCTTGACATTGGCGTCCCAGCCGGAAGGATAGGCGTGGCCCATCTCGGGGTAGAACGTCATCTGCTTTTTACCCGCCGGTGTTTTGGCATTATTGTACGGAGCGATATTGGTGTGAGGAGGGCAGATATTGTCCTTTAGGCCGATAGCGGCAATAATGGGGCAGGATATCTTAGTGGCCAGATTCTTTGTGTCGAAGTAGGACATAAACTCATACATCTGACCCTCTGTCCAGCCAAGATTCTTTCTGCACTGCTGTGCCATTCCGGGGAAACCTCCACCTTCATTGGGAACTATAGTAAAGTAATCCGGGAAGTCGCCCATAAAAGCCACGGCCGCGGCAATTGCCTTGACGGGATAATCCTTGCTGAGTGCTGCTGCTGCATAGGAAAAAGCGCCACCCTGGCTCATACCTTCCAAAAAGAGGTTTCCCATATCAATCTTGCCTTTTACCCTGTCATCTTCACTGAGGGCCAGGAAGCGAATGCCCTGTACGCAATCCATATAAGCGCCGCGATAGTAATAGCTGTCCTTGTCTCCAAAATTAACAGTGAACCACTGTTTACTGTAGGGATTCTGGAAGTCATCATCAATTCCGTCGTCCCTCAGTTTTGCCGTGCGACAGTTAATTCTCTGGCCGCGTGTGGATACATACAGGTGGGCATACTCCCCCCTGCCGTGAGGGCAGTCCAGTTTTCCGGGGTTCCAGTCGTCATAACCATAATAATGAACAATGACGGGATGTTTCCCGCCATCCTGCAGGGGCTCTACATAATAGCATCTTATGGTCATAGGGTCACCCTCATGGCCGTCAGGAATGGATTGAAGTTCAACCATATATGTGCCTTCATATTTTGTAGGCACAAATACAGGACTCATATCAACGGCCTTCAGCTGGGTGAGGGCATCTTCCCAAAACGAGTCAAAGTCAGCCTGAGAATCAGGGGCTGATTCAATCTCAAAAGGATCTATGCCGATAGGCGTTGAAGACAGGAAACTCTTCTTCCCAACCTTGCCTGTAATCTTGTAAAAACCGGGTGCAAGATCCTCTTCTGTTGTTATATCCACGGTTTCTTCGGCTTTTGCCGCCACCTCCCTAGTAAACTCATATGTGGCAGCATTTTTACCCTTGTCGGTTTTGATGGTAATCTTTAATTCTGCCGTAGCTTTTACCGAGTTTGGATTTGTGAGCTTAAGGATAAACAAAGGCCTTTTGGAAAAGATATTATCCTCTGCGCCAGAAGTAACGATGAAATCAAAAGGATCAAGGTCTTCAGGGGCTAATTCTGACGGAGTATATTCTTCCTTTTGATTCTCCTCCGGAGAAGGTTGAGTGGTGCACGCAATTGAGAGCGATAATAAAACCGATACAAAAAAACCGAATAATCTCTTAACCATAGTTTATCACATATTTATGGTAAAAATAATAATTAGCTGGCAGATTACCCAAAATTCTTACATCTCAAAACGGTCAAGGTTGCGGTACTGGATGGCCTCGGCTATGGCTTCCGGGGTGATGTCCTTTTCGCCGGCGAGGTCGCTTATGGTGCGGGAAAGTTTCAGGATGCGGCTGTAGGCACGGGCAGAAAGGCCCAGTTTCTCTATGATACGGTTCATAAACTCTACCTGCGAAGCGGGCAGACGGCAATAGCGGGACAGCATCTGCGCCGACATTGCCGAATTGGTAAAGATTCCCTCGCCGGCAAATCGCTCCTGCTGGATTTGCCGCGCCCTGGCCACTCTGGCGGCAATCACGCTGCTGGGTTCGGCCATAGCCTCTGCCACCAGCTCTTCTGCCGGCACCCTTTTAACATAGACGTGCATATCTATTCGGTCCATCATAGGTCCGGAGACCCGCGCCATATAATTCTTTATATCGTGCTGCGAGCACTGGCACTTGCCGCTTTCGTCTCCGTAGTAGCCGCAGGGACACGGGTTCATAGAGGCCACAAACATCACCTCGCACGGGTATTCCACGCGGTATCGCGCCCTTGAAATCACTATCTTCCCGTCTTCCAGCGGCTGCCGCAGCAAGTCCAGGGTAGCACGGCTGAAAAGGGTTATTTCATCTAAATATAACACTCCATTATGTGCCAATGACAGCTCGCCGGGCATGGCGGCCACTCCGCCGCCCAAAAGGGACACTTTGCTGGCACTGTTGTGGGGAGACCGGAACGGCCTCTCGCGCAGCAGGCCGCAGCGGCCAATGGACTTGCCCGCCACGGAATAAATCTTTGAAGTCTGTACCGACTCTTCTTTGGTCATCGGCGGCAATATAGAAGGCAGGCAGCTGGCCATCATTGTCTTGCCGCAGCCGGGGCTGCCTATGAGAATCAGGTTGTGGCCGCCCGCCGCGGCTATTTCCAGCCCGCGCTTGGCCTGCTCCTGGCCCTTGACGTGACAGAAATCGTTTGCCGCCATCGGATGGAAGTCACACTCTGCCTGGCGCCTCATTATCAGTTCTTCAGACTCAAGGGAACCGTTCAGTATTGCTATCACGTCGGCCAGCGTGCGGACGCCATATATAGTGATTCCGTCCAAGTCCACCGCCTCCATTGCAGAATCGTGCGGAAAGATGAACTTCTTGAAGCCCCTCTCCCGGCAACTGTCGGCTATGGGCAGTGTGCCGTAGATGTTGCGGATTTTGCCGTCCAGCGCCAACTCTCCCATCACAATAAAGTCCGATATGCGGCTGGCGTCTATCACTTCCATAGCGCACAGCAGCGCCACGGCTATTGCCAGATCGAAAGAAGAACCCTCTTTGCGGATATCGGCCGGAGCCAGGTTTATGACTATGCGCTTGCCCGGAATAGAATATCCGTAGCTGCGAAGGGCGGTGGTGATGCGCATCAGGCTCTCCTTGACGGCGATGTCGGGCATTCCCACTATATAGAGGCCCACGCCGCCGGAGATGTCCGTCTCTACTGTAACTGTTACCACATTCAGGCCTATGCAGGCCGCTGCGTATGTCTTGCAAATCATAGTTTTTTTAGGTCAAATATACGATGCCTCAAACCTCTTTTCGGCTCGCAAAACAAACAGAATATCAAATATTTACGTATTCAGAAACGCAATGTCCGATTTCAAAAAAAACTATGGACTGGATTTTGTTAAAAAAGATTATCGTAATTTTGTAGAACAGATGAAAATACTGCGATATATATTGCCGCTTTTTGCCTGCCTGCTGCTCTGGCAATGCAAGCCGGAACCCGTTCCGGACCCCAAGCCGGAGGTGCCGGATCCGGCCATCAGCATAATAGGTTCTTCAGACATAAACTTTTCTGAAGATGCCGGCAGCGGCTCGGTAAATTTCATCAGCACCAGGGAATGGACAGTCACGACCGGCGAAAGTTGGATAGCTGTATCTCCTGCAGAAGGCGAGGGATCCGGCAACATCGTGACACTTGCCGTCAGCTGCAGCGAAAATCCCGACGAAACGCCCCGCTCCGGCGAGGTTGTGATTGCTTCGGGCGATATTTCCAGAATCATCACCGTCTCCCAATCAGCCAGGAAACCCTCCGGCCACAAATCACAGGAGTGCGAGCTGACCAGTTTGAATTTTCTCCCTAAAGACAACTCTGCCCTTACACAGAACATATCCGTCACACCCAAGAGGATTCAGGGCATCTGGATGCTTCTGGTCACATTTCCAGAAGATGCAGACATCTCCCGGATGGTTCCTTCGTTTGAAATGAGCCCCAAGGCCTCGGTCATTTTCAATGACCAGGAGATTGAAGGAGGGAAAACAGTCGTAGATTTTTCTGAAAACGGGCCGCTTACTGTTGTGGCAGAAGACGGGGTTCATTCTGCGACATATCTTGTTATTGCCAGAAGGGGAGATATAGAGATTGACCGTAAGGTATACAGTTTCATGGGCGCATACAACATACCGGCCGTAAGTATCGCTACCACAAAAGGCGAGAAACTGGCCTACTGCGCCGCCTACGGCTTGGCCGAAGTGGACGACGAGCGGCCTGTCTATTGCACCACTGAACACCTTTTCCGCCTGGCAAGCGTAAGCAAGAGCCTGACTGCAATCTGCATCCTCAGGCTCTGCCAGGAGGGCAAACTCAGCCTTGAAGATAAGGTATTCGCCCCGGGCGGTCCTTTGGCAAGCCTGTATCCCGGATCGCACATAGCCCCCGTGGACGAAATCAAGGTGGTCGATCTGCTGACCCACCGGTCTGGATGGACCTATTCTTCGGCCGGTACCGACCCCGTATTTACAGGCAATCTCCGCTTTGCTGGCAAGAGTCTTCAGGAAAGGGTTGCCTATATGGTTAAGTATATCGCCCCAGCCACTCCCGGGACGGTATATGAATACTACAATCTGGGATTCTGCATTCTGGGGCAGGTCATAGAGCAAGTTACGGGCAAGAGTTATGAAGAATATCTTCGCGAAGTCGTTGCTATGGCAGGAGCCAATGACATTTGGCTTTCCAAAACGCCCCTCAGCCAGAAGCGCGACAACGAATGCGTCTTCTACTCGCAGGACTCCGCCTATCCGTATGACAACAATATGGAGGTTGCGGCGGCCTGCGGCGGAGTTACCGCTTCTGCCATTGATATGGCAAAGGTTCTCACCGCCATCGACTACGGCGGCACTGTCCCGGACATCTTGAATAACAGATGGCTGGACGAGATGTACACACGCCGTACCTCAGGCAATTACGGACTCGGCTGGTGGATTGGTAATTACTACCTGTCCAACTGTGCCGCATATCATACCGGAAGTCTCGCCGGAACGGCTACCTTGTGGGCCCGCGGCTCCAACGGTATTCACGGAGTCATCCTTTGCAATTCCCGCAGCGGTTCCAACAACTTCGATTCGTCTATGGCACTAGTTTTGGACAAGGCAAGGAGCCGCGTACAACAAACTTATTAGTTTACAATGAAAAGAATCAAATACATCATATGCCTGCTGATTGTGCTGGGAACATCTTCGATGATGGCCCGCGCACAGTCCACCGATTTTCTGGAGGCTATCCGCCTGTACTACCGCAACGATGTCCGGGCTGCATACAACCAAATGAGAAAAGTAATTGCACAGGAGCCCGACAATGACGCCGCATATTACTATCTGCACACTATGCTCCGCGACAGCACCGCGGCGGCGCAAATGCTGGAAAAGGCGGTGGAGCTGGACGGCGACAACTACTGGTACAACTACGCCCTGGCCCACAACTATATGCGGCAGGGCAAAAGCGAAGAGGCTGCCGAGATTCTGGAGCAGCTGCTGGCAGAGCACCCCAAGAAAACCGCGCTATATTCCGATTTGATAGAGGTTTACATAGCCAGCAAACAATACGACAAGGCTATGGAGGCCCTGAACAAGGTAGAGAACGACCGCGGCCCGTCTGACCTTCTGGCCAGCATCCGCACCGACATTTTCCTGGCCCAGGGCAAGCATCAGGAAGCCGGCGATTATATGAAGGCCTTTTATGAAAAGACCGGCTCTCCCCGGGCCGCCTGCTGGCTGGCGCAGTTCAATGCGGTGCAGTTCAACAACGAAGAGGCCTTGCGCTATTACAACGAAGCGCTGGAATCCAACCCGTACGACACCGAGGCTCTCTATGGTAAAGCCCACATCCACAGGGCTTTGGGGCAATATGACCTATATTTCGAAAACATCACCCCTTTCCTGGCAAATCCCGACATTATGCCGCAGCCCAAGGTGGAATATATGGCCGATGTGCTTCAGCAGCAACAGTTTGTGGCCACTTTTGCCCCTCAGGTGGACACTATGATGATGGCCCTGTATGCCTCGGCCCCGGCCGATTCGTCGGTATGCTCCATCACCAGCACCTATCTGTACCAGAAAGGTCAGGTAGATGACGCCATCGCAATGGCCAAGCGCAATGCCGACAACTATCCCGAGAGTTTCAACCTGAATTTCACCTATCCGCTGATGCAATACTACAGCAGCGATTTTCACGCCGTGACGTCCAGCGCCACCGTGGCCCTGCAGCGCTTCCCCGGCAACATTGACCTGCTGCAGCTGCGCGGTATGAGTTTCTGGCAGATAGGCGAGCTGGACAGCGCGATTGAAGATTATAAACTGGCGCTGGAAAAAGCCCCCAAAGGGAGTGATATCCAGTTGAATTTCTTGAGTGCGCTGGGAGATTTGTACCACGTTAAGGGGGACCAGAAAACCGCTTTCAGCTACTACGACAAGGCTCTGAAAATAAACGGTTCCTATGCTCCGGTTCTGAACAACTATGCATATTACATAAGCGAGCGCTACAGCGAGCCTGTGAAAAAGGTGCCCAAAGACCTGCGCAAGGCTTACGATATGAGCCGCATCACCATAGAGAAAGAGCCCGACAACGCCACC
>JAEEGI010011702.1_pt1 | contig 18897 bp, 8 predicted proteins | sample 8958751 | NCBI WGS metagenome assembly JAEEGI01 (sample SAMN16246545, study PRJNA631951) | gut metagenome | biome: gut microbiome; feature: rumen; material: KS-attached | host: Bos | place: Iran: Karaj | collected 2018-10 | reverse complement strand
AGCGCCGGAGCTAGGAGTCGTGAAACACCGCCAGGGTCCCGTCCCGGAGGAGATGAACGTCCAGCTCCGCCCCCCAGCCCCGCTCCAGAGCCCGGCGAAAGGCGGGCAGGGAGTTTTCCGGGATCTCCGGCTTCGCGTGATAGCCCCGGTGGGCATAGCGTCTGCCCAGCAGCTTCTCCCAGCCCCGGCCATTCCGCCGGCACCGCAGCGCCAGCAGCACCAGTCCGCTCCCCAGCACGAGGATCAGCAGAATAATGGCAATGATCTTCAAAACACAGCCTCCTGAGGAAGAACTGTCGAAAAAGCCTCGCAGAGTTCGCATCCGAAGATGCGAAGGTATTCGGAATCATTTTTGGGCGGAATTCATTTCTGCCCAAAAACACCTCTCGCGGAGCGGACTGTGGGCCCGAAGAGCCTGCGGGGAGCGGAGCGCAATCCGGCTCCCATCGGAGCCCAACGAAGTGGGTCCGACGGGAATTCAGTCGACGTCCAGCGCCTCCAGTCCCTTCTTCGCCTGGGGCCTGGAATCGCCGTGGCGGACGGCCAGCATGGTGATAAAGGCCAGGGCCGCAAAGACCGCTGCGTAGGGGAAGAGAACGGTCATCCCCAGCTTATCCATCAGGAAGCCGGAGACCATGGGAGTGGCCACCTGGGCGGCCATGCTGGCAGTGTAGTAGATGCCGGTATATTTGCCCACGTCGGCGCCGGAGGACATCTCCACCACCATGGGGAAGGAGTTGACGTTGATGGTGGCCCAGCCGATGCCCGCCAGGGCGAAGAGCAGGTTCATCAGCAGTGCGGGGCTGTCCTCCCGGAGAAAGGCGAAGGTGCCGAAGGCGACGGTGAGCATGACCACCCCGGCCAGGAGGGTCTTCTTCCGGCCCACCTTGCTGGAGACGATGCCCACCGGGAGAAAGGCAGCAATGGCGGCGGCCTGGGCGATGATGAGGGTCAGGTTGAAATCCTTGTGGAGGATATTGGAGGCGTAAACGGAGTATTTGCTGGTGACGGCGTTGTAGCCGAAGAACCAGAGGACGATGCTCAGGAGCAGGAAAATCAGGCTGCGCCGTTCCCCGGGGCCCAGGCGGCGCTTCTCGCCGGCGGGGGCCTCCTCGTCCCCGTCCTCCGGAATGCCGTATTTCCGGCTCTCCTCCCGCATCTCCTTCACGAAGCGGGGCTCGTTCACCGTCAGGAGGAAGAGGCCCAGGGCGATGAGCATGATCCCGGCAATGACGGAGAAGAAGCCCGTATAGCGCATCAGGGAATTCTCCACCGCCCCGGTGGCGAAGACAATGCCCAGCACCAGCACCAGAATGCCCCCGAAGGCTCCCATGAGGTTGATGACGGCGTTCCCCTTGCTGCGCAGGGGCTTGATGGTAACGTCCGGCATCAGGGCCACGGCGGGACTTCGGAACACGGACATGCTCACCAGCACCACCAGGAGCAGGACCATGAAGAGGATCAGGGGCGCGCGGTTTGCCGCGGACACCTCCCTGGCGTAGGCCTGCCGGGCCGGAACCACGTACGCCGTGTAGTCCCCCGCGCTCTCCCCGCTGCTGCGTATAGCGGTGAACTCCGCTTCCGTCAGCTCCTGCGACAGGACGAAGCTCCGCCCGTCGGGGGTGAGCAGGGTCTTGTCCGCCTCGGCGGCGTAGATCCCGGCCAGGGCGGCGGGGTCGTCGATCTTCGCGGCGTCGCCCAGGTTCCGCAGCTGGGCATTGTCCGCAGCGCTGAGCAGCACGAAGGCCGCGGCGGCAATGAGGGTGCCGATGACGATGAAGGGGGTGCGCCGCCCGAAGCGGCCCCGGTGCCGGTCGGAGATGGCGCCGAAGAGGGGCAGCAGGAAAAGGGCCAGGATGTTGTCCATGGCCATGATGACGCCGCTGAAGGTCTGGCTCAGGCCGAATTTTCCCGTGAGGATCAGAGGAATGATGCTGTCGTAGGCCTGCCAGAACGCGCTGATGAGGAAAAAGGCAAAGCCGACGCAGATCGTGCGCCTGTAATTGAGCTTCATTTTTCGCCCTCCCCGTTGAGCAGTTCTTCCAGCACCGCCCGGATGTGGGGAAAAACCCAGGTAGGCCGGACGCCGTATTTCTCAATGTCCGCCTCCACCCCTTCCCCGGAGAGGAGAAAGGCGGTGTCGATGCCCGCGTTCACCCCGCAGGCGATGTCGGTATAGACCCGATCTCCCAGGAGACAGGTCTCCCGGCGGGAGAAGCCGAATTTCTCCATGGCCATCCGGGCCATGTCCGGCCTGGGCTTGCCCAGGATCCGGGGCCTTCGGCCCGTGCAGGTGAAAAGCATCTCGATGACGCTGCCGCAGTCCGGTGCGCTGCCGTACCAGGTGGGGCAGACCGGGTCCGGATGGGTGGCGAGATAGGGGACCCCGGCGTTCAGAAGGATGCAGCAGTTTTCCAGCTTTTCGTAGCTGAGCTCGGTGTCGTAGCCCAGCAGGACTCCCTCGGCTCCCTCCCGGCCCTCCGCGACCCGGATGCCGGCGGCCCGGAGCTGCGCCTTCAGGGAACGGGTGCCGCAGAGATACCAGAGGCGGTCCTCCCCGCTCCGAAGCAGATCCCGGATCAGGACGTCGGCGGAGGTGAGGTAGTCCTCCGGCCCCGTAGGAATCCCCATGCGCCCCAGCTTTTCGATATAGGCCTCGGTGCCACGGGAGGAATTGTTGCTGAGGAAGACATACCGCCCGCCCCGGGCTTTCACCAGGGCCAGGAACTCCGCCGCCCCGTCAAAGAGCCGGTCGCTGAGGTAGATGGTGCCGTCCATATCCAGAAGAAAGAGCTTTTTGTCCCCGATGGACATGGGCGCACCGCCTTCCCCGCATGAATAATTAAACAGTGTCAGTTTATTATACAGGATAAAGCCGGGTTTTTCACCCCTTTTTTTGTCCGGAAGCGGATTTTCCGGAAGATACGCCGCCCGATTCACCAGGAAGCACAGAAGCCGCGTCGATTCCCGCGGGGAAATCATGAATTCCGTCAATAGACGGAACTGTAAAGCTTTGGTAGAATGTGGTCAAATCGAAACCATTCATTTTTATTTACAATACAGGAGGACTACACACATGGGTAAGCTCGACGGGAAAGTAGCCATCATCACCGGCTCCACCTCCGGCATGGGCAGGGAGACCGCGTACCTCTTCGCCAAGGAGGGCGCCAAGGTCGTGGTCACCGGCCGGAACGCGGAGCGGGCGCAGGCTGTGGTAGACAAGATCAAGGCCGAGGGCGGCGAAGCCATCTGCGTCATCGCCGACACCAGCGACCTCAGCGCTCCCCAGAAGATCTTCGACGCCGCCATGGCCGCCTACGGCACCGTGGATATTCTGATGAACAACGCCGGGATGCTCTCCCTGGCCCAGTTCAGCAGCATCACCCCCGAGGAGTTCATCACCGCCATCAACGTGAACGTCACCAGCGCTCTGCTGCTGTCCCAGAAGGTGGCCCCCGTCATGCAGGCCAAGGGCTGCGGCCACATCATCAACGTGGCCTCTATCGTGGGCTGGGCTGCCCACTGGGGCTTCGTGGGCTATGTCACCAGCAAGCACGCCATGGTGGGCCTCACCAAGGCCATGGCCAATGAGCTGGCTCCCACCATCCATGTCAACGGCATCTGCCCGGGCGCCATCCGCACCGCCATGCTGGACAGCGTGGGCGGCGAGGACGCCTTCGGCCCCATGATCCAGCGCACCGCCCTGAAGCGGGTAGGCGAGGGCAGCGAGATCGCCACCGTGGCCCTCTTCCTGGCCACCGCCGATTCCGCCTTCGTGGACGGCCAGCTCATCCGCGTGGACGGCGGCGTAGACGTGTAATCGTCTTTACGGGACCCCGCAAACCTTCTTTCCTTTCTCTCCACCCCGGCGGCCATGGCCGCCGGGGTGGAGTGCTGCTCCGGGGACGGGAATCCCTCCCGAAGAAGCCCGAAACGCTTGTTATTCCGTCCCGAACTGCTATAATATCTTCAGATCACTGTCTTCTGAAAAGGGCGCGCAGATGAACCGGGCGGTCGGCGCGGCCCGTCCGGCAGCCCGAAGCATTCTGTCAGGGAAGGAGAGCTCCCCATGGGATTTGACAAGTTCAAAAAGCGAAAAAAATACCCGGACAACCGGAAGCAGCCCGGACCCGCCCGGCTGGTCTATGCCGGGCCGGAGCAGCTGCGCCGGGGCGGTCCGGAAGACGACGCGCCCCGGAAGGTCTACGCGGGTCCGGAGCGCAGGAGAGTCGGGCGTGAGGAATTTGAAACGGTTTACGGCGGCCCGCCTCTGATCCCGGAGGATCCCCCCGCGCCGGTCTACGCCGGGCCCGGGGAAGATTCTCCTCTGGATGTCTACGCGGGCCCCGCGCCGGATGCGCCCGCCAAGCCCGTCTACGCCGGGCCGGAGGACCCGGAAGAGGATCGGCCGCTGTGAAGAGCGAGGGATCCTTTCCCTGGGCCCTGGACAGCTGCGTGTGGGAGATCACCCTTCGCTGCTGCTTCCGCTGCGCCTACTGCGGTTCCCGGGCCGGGGAGGCCAGGCCAAATGAACTCAGCACCGGGGAATGCCTGGACGTGGCCGGTCAGCTGGCGGAGCTGGGCTGCCGGAGGGTGAACCTCATCGGCGGCGAAGTCTTTCTCCGGCCGGACTGGCGGGAGATCACCGCCGCCCTCACCGGCCGGGGCCTGGCGGTGTGCATCATTACCAACGGCTTTGTCATGTCCCGGGAAATCCTGGAGGACCTGGCGGGGCTCGGCATCGAGTCCGTGGCGGTGAGCCTGGACGGACCGGAGCGGGTCCATGACCGCTGCCGCCAGCGGGGGAGCTTCCGCCGGGCGCTGGAGGCCGTCACCGCCCTTACCGGCCGGGGCATCCCCACCTCGGTGATCTCCGCCCTGCGGGCGGACAACGCGCCGCTGCTGGCAGAGTTTTACGAAACGCTGCGGGCCTATCCCATTTTCGCCTGGCAGCTGCAGGCCTGCTCCCCCATGGGAAACGCGGGGGAGGGCGGTCTGGACACCCGCTTCGACCCGCTGGCGGTGATCCGCTTCGTGGCCGACATCGCGCCGACGGCTCCCTTTTCCGTGGGGATCGCCGACAACATCGGCTATTACACCCCGGAGGAGGAGCGCATCCGGGGGCGGACAGGCTCTTACTTCGGCGGCTGCGCCGCCGGACTTCAGGTCCTTGGCATCGACAGCGCCGGGAACGTCCGGGGCTGCGAGAGCCTGTACGACGAGCGCTTCATTGAGGGGAATCTGCGGGAGCGGCGCCTCCGGGAAATCTGGGAGGACGAGACCGCCTTCTCCTACAACCGGCGCTTCACCCCCGACCTGCTCACGGGGAAGTGCGCCCGCTGCGAGGCAGGGGAATACTGCGCCGGGGGCTGCCGGAGCTACAATTTCTTCGCCGGGGGAAGGCTGTACGAGAGTCCCCTGTGTCCGAGAGACACATAAAAATGCCGCGCCCGGGCAAACCCATCAGCCCAGCCTTGAATCAATATCACTATTGGAGGTAATGCCATGAGTACGAAAGCCATTCCCCGGCGCAGCGAGGTGCGCCCGGAGGACACCTGGGACCTGAGCGCCATCTTTGCCGCCGAAGAAGACTGGCAGGCGGAATATGAGCGTCTGAAGGAGGCCCCCAAGGCCATCGCCGCCTTCCGGGGGACCCTGGGGGACAGCGCCGGGACCCTGCTGCGCTGGTTCCGGGAGGAGGACGACCTCTCCCTGCGCCTGACGAAGCTCCACGGCTACGCCGGCTGCCACGCCGACGAGGACACCGCCGACAGCCATTATGTGGACATGAAAAGCCGGGCCATGAGCGTCATCGTGGCCATTTCCGCCGCCGCGGCCTTCGCCGCCCCGGAGATCATGGCCATCCCGGAGGAGACCCTGGACCGCTTCTATCGGGAGGAACCCGCCCTGGAGGAATACCGCCGGAGCCTGTACCTCCTCCGCCGGAACCGGGAGCACATCCTCAGCCCCGAGTGCGAAGCCCTGCTGGCCGCCGCCGGGGAGATGTCCGACGCGCCGGACAACATCGGCAGCACCCTGCGGAACGCCGACATGACCTTCCCCTCCGTCACCGACGGGGAGGGAAACGCCCACCCCCTCACCAACGGCACCCTGACCACCCTGCTGGAAAGCCCGGACCCGGCGTTCCGGAAGCAGGTCTTCGAGACCTACTATACCCGCCTGGGGGAATACCGCAACACCATCGCCGCCACCCTGGACGGGCAGTTCAAGCAGCTGCGCTTTTTTGCCGAGGCCCGGCACTATGAAAACACCCTGGAGGCCGCCCTCTTCGGCCGGGAGCTCCCCGCGGAGGTTTACGGCAACCTCATCGAGGCCGTGCATCAGAACCTGCCGGCCATGTACCGCTATGTGGCCCTGCGGAAAAGGCTGCTGGGGCTTCCCGAGCTGCACATGTACGACGTATACACCCCCATCGTGGCCGACGCCGCCAGCGAAATTCCCTTCAGCGAAGCCAAGGCCACGGTGCTGGAGGCTCTGGCCGTGCTGGGAGAGGACTACACCGCCATGCTGCGGGAGGGCTTTGAAAACCGCTGGATCGACGTGTACGAGAACGTAGGCAAGCGCAGCGGGGCCTATTCCTCCGGCTCCGCCCGGCCCCATCCCTACGTCCTGCTGAACCACAAGGACAACCTGGACAGCATGTTCACCCTGGCCCATGAGATGGGCCACGCCCTGCACAGCTACCTGAGCTGCAAAAACCAGCCCGTCAGCACCTCGGACTACGTCATCTTCGTGGCGGAGGTGGCCTCCACCGTGAACGAGGTGCTGCTCATGCGCCGCCTGCTGGAAAAAACTTCGGAGAAGAAGGCCAGGGCCTATCTCATCAACCACTTCCTGGACCAGTTCAAGGGCACCATTTACCGGCAGACCATGTTTGCCGAATTCGAACGGATGATGGGCAGGCTGTCCGAAGAAGGCCAGGCCCTCACCGCCGATCTGCTCAGTGAAAAGTACCTGGAGCTGAACAAGCTCTACTTCGGCCCCGACATGATCTCCGACGAGGGCATCGCCCTGGAGTGGGCCCGGATCCCCCACTTCTTCTACAACTATTATGTGTTCCAGTACGCCACCGGCTTCTCCGCCGCCGTGGCCATCGCCGAGCGCATCCTCTCGGAGGGGGCGCCGGCGGTCCGGGACTACAAGCGTTTCCTCTCCGGCGGCAGCAGCACCGATCCCATCGGCCTTCTGAAGATCGCAGGCGTGGACATGTCCACCCCCGCGCCGGTCAACGCGGCCCTGCAGCTCTTCGACAGGCTGGTAAGTGAGCTGGAGGCCCTGGATCTGTAAAATACCGGCGGACTTCCCGCTCCCGGCGCATCGACGATCGCCGGCAGGTCCCGAAATCGGGGCCTGCCGGCGATTATCGTCTGGGTGGGAATCAACCGGGATACTCCGCCGTCTCCGCCAGGGGGAACGGGGTGCCGGAGCCGGAAAGCACGAAGGCTTTCAGCCTGGCGATCTCTCCCTCCGGGTTGTCGAAGTCGGCAGTCAGGACGTCGCTGCCCCGGATTTCCGTCGTCAGGGGAAGGGAGACGACGCTCAGAAGCCGGCCCTCCCCGTCGTAGGCCGCCGCCATGAGCACGGCGCCTCCGGCGCAGGAGAGGTTCGTGATGCGGATCTCCGCGGCGAAGCTGCCCCGGGGGATCTCCCCGGCGGCGCCGGGAATCCGGATCTCGTCCACGGCAAAGCGGTTAAAGTCGGGGCTGCCGCTGTAAAGCCAGTGGGCGTAGAGGGTGGTGTCGGCGGTGAAGACGTTCTCTGCGGTCACCTGCTCGCCCTCCTCCGGCGAGGTGAACCAGCCCGTGAAGCTGTAGTCGTCCCGGCAGGGGGCCGGGAGCCGGGGAACCCTGCCCGTCTCGTCGGTGGCGGTCACGTCGCTCTGCAGCAGGCCCTCCCCGGGGTCCAGGCGGACCAGGAACAGCTCGGCGCTCTCCTCGTCCAGGGGCACCCCGGCGTAGCTCACCATGCCCTCGGCAAAGCGCCAAGTGACGCCGCTGAGATCGGCCGCGGGGTCCTGCGGGGTGAAGACCGCCCGGCGGACAAACCAGTCGGCGTCGATGACCTCGGTGCCGTAGTCCAGGCCCTTATAGCCGGTGTTGGCGGTCCGGTCCGGGAAGCTGACGGTGCCGGGAAGGACGAAGCCCTCCCCGTCGAAGAAGCGGACCGCGAAGGCGGACCCGTCGAAAAAGTCCGCGTCGTAGCTCTCTTCCCCGAAAAGGCGGATCATGGATTCCAGCTGCATGTACTTGCTGAAGAGGATCTGGATCTCCCCCTCCCCCACGCTGACGGCGGCCTTCGGCGCCTCTTCGGAGAGGAGGCCGATGTTCACCGTGGTGTGGATGGGCGGCACGGGCATGGCGATGCTCTCGGAGGTCCGGTAGCCCTCTTTTTCATAGCGCACCTTCCACCAGCCCAGGGGCACCATCCACATCTAGCTGCCGGTATCGGAGGTGTCGTGGGGGTTCGGCTGCTCCCCGAAGGGATCGGTCCATACGGCGTAGGGTCCCTCCTCCCTTTCGCTGTAATACAGGGTGGCGGTGACGCCCTCCACGCTGTTCTCGGGCACCGCCTCGTAGACAAAGCCGGAGGGGTCCTGGGTCACGGTGAACTCGGGGGCCTTGTCCCTCCACTCGTAGCGGAGGATGCCGCCGGGATACTCCCGCAGCACCCAGAGCTTCCGCTCCTCGGCCAGGGCGTATTCGCTCCAGTTGCCCTTGCCGTAAATGCTGTCCATCTTGTCCCGCAGCCACTGTTCGGCGTCCATGAAGCTCTTTTTCAGCCGCTCCTGTTTGATGGCCTCGTACTTGATCTGCAGCTGGATGTCGTGGAGGGTGGTGTTGTACACCTGGCGGTTATAGTCCTTCGACCAGCCGGAGATCAGGCCGTTGGCCAGGCCGCCCACGAAGACCACCACCTTGCCGATGGGCCCCATGGGGGAGAAGTTGGAAGCGGTGGAATAGGTGCTCATGGCGCAGTCCTGCTTGTAGATGTCGTAGCGGAGGGTCTCGTAGTCCCGGATCTGCATTTCAAGACTGCGGCGGGCCTTCTCGTCATGCACATTGCGCAGCAGCTCCCGCAGGCCGTTGGGATCCGCTCCGGAGGGGCCCTTGGCGTAGGTGATGATCGTATCCGCCACGCCCAGCACCTTCATGGCGCCGTCCAGCTTCTTGGGGATCAGGGATTCGCTGTTGGCAAAGCGGGCCGCCCCCTCCAGGTCTCCCGGATTGGTTTTCAGGTAGCGGCTTTTGCAGAAGGCCTTCCAGGCCTCGTCCGTGAGGTCGGAGGCGCCGTAAACCGTAGAGGTGCCGTCGTAAAGCTGCTTGGTCCAGTGGTCCGGCTTTCCGGGGTCCTCCGCCGCCATCAGGCTGCCGGAGCCCTCCAGGGCATCAGCTACGGATTTCGTGATGTAATAGGTGGTGTGGGTCAGCAGGGCGGGCCGGCCGTCCGCCGCCCTCCCGTCGAAGCTGGCAATGCGCAGAAGGGTGGAGCCCTGCAGGGTCTCAAACTCCGCCCAGGTCACGTCCCAGCCCGGTTCCGCCGGGTTCTGATTGCCTTCGGCGCGCTCTTTTTCCATCAGAAGGAGGATGTCCGGCAGCTGCATCGTGCCGCCCTTCTCCAGGGCAACGGTGTATTCGCTCAGCTCGCTTGTGGGGGCCGCCAGCTCCAGCTTCATCCGCGCGGCGCTGTCCTCGGTGATCCGCAGGTCCAGGTCGCTCATGGCCCGGGAGGCCTCGGACATGTCCGCGATGGCGGTGGTGATGTCCTCCCCGCTCATCCCCCGGATCTCCGAAACGGCGGCCAGATCGTCGGGCACGTCGCCCAGGTCGTTGGCCCGGTAGAAGGCCTCCGTCTCCAGGGCGCTGAGCTCCTGCTCTGTCATACTGCGAAGCTCTTCCTCGATGACCGGGTTGTAGTCAAACTCGAACTCGAAGCCCTGGAGATAGCCCATGTAGAATTCGTCAATGCCCCAGATGCTCCAGTTGCCGTTCTTGTTTTCGGAAATCAGCTTGCAGGGAACGGCCCGGGTAACGGTGTTCCAGTACTGATAGCTGCTGGAAACGATGGAGCGGTGATAGCCGTACTTCTCCGGGTCCCGATCCCAATAGGCGAGGTTCGCCTGGGCCCAGAGGGCGTGATAAACCACGTAGACTCCTTCCAGCTCGTCGCTGGTGGCATTCTTGACCGTAAAGTACATCTGGTGCTTCTTGCCCGGCCAGATCCAGATGTTCTCCCCCGCCAGATCGGAGAGGTTATCGAAGTACATCCGGTCGGGGGTATCCTCGCTCCAGCCGATGCGGTGATTCCAGTGGGTCCAGTGGAGCTCGGAAACATGGACCGAGTTGTTCTCCCGCCCCTCCACCAGGGTAAAGACCACGGGCTCGGTGGAAATGGTCTCCCCGTCCAGGGTCCGGTTGGCCCAGACCACATGGATGCCCGCCTGGAGGTTGTCGGTCAGCCGGAGCTGGAGCTTTCTCGTGGTGCCCAGGCCCCAGTAGTTTTTGCTGCCCGCGCCCACGTCAAAGGTATAGATCGGGGTGCCGTTGTCGTAGACGGTGATGACGTTCTCTTCCTCCTTGGTGGACAGGAAGGCCCGCAGGGAAAGATTCAGCTTCCAGGTGGCCTGGGCCTCTGCCGACGCCTCGGTGAGCCCCTGGGCGTCCAGCTGGTCGGCGATGTAGACGGTGCCCGGGTTTCCCAGGCTGAAGATCTGCACCTTGTCCCATTCGTGGGTAAGCTCCAGGGTGGTATCGCCCCGATCGGCGGTCACGGAGTCATGCCAGTAGACGAGCTTGAGGTTGTACTTGGCAATGTGCGAGTAGCTCAGGGGCAGCTCGGCGGTGATGAGGGTCCTGCCGCCTCCGAGGTCCGCGCTGGTAAAGGCCGCGGTGGCGTTCATCGGACTGTTGTCCTCCTGGTCCTCCGCCGTGTAGAGGGTAATGCTCTTGATCTTATCCTGGTCCACCTGGTCGGGGTACCGCTTGGCCAAGGTGCCCACCAGGCGTACGGTGTTGGGGCTGTCGGTCAGCTCGTAGTGACAGGTGAAGCTGTAGGGGTCCAGCACGCCGGCAAGCAGGGGCTTCGCGGGCTGCAGGTCCTCCAGATAGACCGTAGCGTTGGCGTGGGCGGACACCGTCCGGTAAATAAGCCGTTTTCCGTATTCCTGATTGAAGAAATAGGTGCTCCAGCCGCCGTCCGTGGGCAGCAGCCCCCAGAGCTTTCCGGGGTTGGACCGCAGCAGTTCGGCCATATCCTCCGCGTCCGACTCCGGCACCATAAAGGCGAGGATGACGCCGCTGCTGCCCGCCGTCCTGGAGGCGTAGGGCAAGGTGAGCTCGCCCCTGCCCCAGGTAAAGTCGCAGCTGTTGCGCCCCGTGGGGAAGGCGAGGAAGCCCACATATTCGCTGTCGTTCTCCACCACCGTGGCCCGGAACTGTCCGCCCCTGCCGGAGTAAGTGGCGGTGAGGGTGGCCACCGGGTCGCCGTTTTCGTCAAGCCGTACGCGAACGTAATTGTAGGAGCCGTTCTTCTTCATGAAGGGGACGCTGTAGCTGTCCTCTCCGTAGGAGGTGGTGCCGCCGGCGCAGATGTCGATGGTCTCGCTGGCGTCCACAAGGCCCGCGTGGAGCTTCAGATAAGCCTGGCCGTTCTGCACGAAGGTTTCAAACTGGCCGCTGTTCGAGCCGAGGGTGCCCTTGCTGCCGATCCAGACCTGGCTGACGGAGAGGAAGCCGCTGTCCACCTTGCCGGTCACCGAGTCGGAAGCGCCGAAATAGGGGCTGCCGTCCTCCCGGACCGAGGCAGGGGTCTGCACCTGGGCCTCCAGCCGGATGATCATTTCTCCGCCGTAGGTCAGGGTGGTCTGGCCCAGCCGGACGTCGCCGTTCTCGGTGACATCCAGCGCCAGCGTATCCCAGGTAAAGCTGCGGAACTCGATGTGCACCGGGATGTTGTCGTAGCAGAGGGCGCTCCACTTGCCCCGGGGACTGCTCTCGTAGCCGTAGGCCGGCGTCGCTGTAAAGGTGACCGTCTCGGTCCTGCCGCCCCGGTTGACCTCCTGGGTCAGGATGATCCGGGTGGGATTCGGCACATAGCCGGTGCTGGTCCCGTTCTTGTACGTTTTCACGCCCCAGACGCTGCCGCTGATGGTGCGGAAGGTGAAGGGGCGGTAGGTGAAGGCCACCGTCTCGTCCCCGGCCACGGTGAAGCTGCTGTCCTCGGCGGTGCAGTCCCGAATCTCATCGGAGGCCGCCGGGTCCCAGTTGACCGTCACGCTGCCGACGGAGCCCAGGGGGATCTGGGTGCGCTTCTCGCCGGTGAAGGCCGGAATCCGGCAGTTCACGCCGTCCGGGGTCTGCAGCTCGATGGTCACCCCGGCGCCGGGGTTGATCTCCCGCCCGCTGAGGGAGCTGACGAAGCCTTCGGTGGTGACCGTCACACTGCCCAGGGCAGGCAGATCCTGCAGGACGATATCCTCGCCCCGGGTGACGGTCACGGCCCCGCCGGTGATGTGGCCGGAGGCGCCGGTAATGGCGTAGCGGTAGCCGCCGGAGGGCAGGTCCCCCAGGGGGATGGAATCATAATTGTCTGCGCTGACGAAGCAGCTCCGCACGGTCTGCCCGTCGTCCAGCTCTACCCTGGCCCCGGCGTACTCCGCCGGGATGCCCAGGAGGTTGGAGCGGGCGTAGACCCGGTAGGCCGAGAGGTCGTATTCCGCGCTCTCCTCCGCTTCGCCGTCCTCCAGCAGCTCATAGCGCACGCTCAGAAGCCGCTCGGCGTCGACGGGCAGGGTGGTGAAGGCGGTGAACTGGCCCTTCCCGTCGTCCAGGGCGGGAACGATGACCTTCCCTTCGCTGCCCTCCGCCGTCAGGTAAGTCAGGGTCATCTGCTGGGTGCGGCCCGGGCCCGCGGCGGCCTCAAACATGCCGGTGAGTCCGGCGGAGGGCGCCACGGCGCAGAAGGGCGTCCCCTCCTCGTCCTTCTTCAGCTCATAGGGGACGGTGGGGGCGTAGAGGGGCCGGAGGAAGCCTTTCTCCCGGAAAAGCAGGGGAAGCCGGAGGCTCGCGCTGTCCTTGGTATAGCCCTGGCTTTCGCCGCTGCTCCAGACCGAAAAGGCGCTCGCCTCCCGGGGGATCTCCCCGATATCGAGAAGGACCTCATAGCGCTGCGCATCTCCGTTCCAGCGCAGGGAGCCGCGATGGCTCTCCTCGCAGCCGTCGAAATCGTAGACAAGCTCCAGTCCCTCCCGGGCATGGGCATAGAAGAGATAGCCCGCCCCCTCGGCGACGCTCACCACGGCGCTGTCCTCCCGCCGGGGGACCTGAGCGTTCGTGGAAGCGTCCAGGATGCCCAGCGCTGCGGGAGCGGGGGCCGTGCCGTCGTTGTAGTTCACCCTCTGGCGCAGGGTGACGGTCCGCAGGCCTTCCTTGCGGAATTGGGCGGAGATGATATAGTCCCCGTACTCCCCGCTCTGGGCAAACTGGAACTCGTACTGGTTTTGACGGTCCCCCGCCGCATACCACTCATGCCAGCTCTGGCCGTTGGAGGAAAAGCGCCATTCCCCGTCCAGATAGCTGCCGGGATTCTGGTAGATCCGGATGAAGGGGCTCTGGCTCCCCACGCTGCCGTCGGGGAGCCCGGCGCCCAGGACCACCAGCTCCGGCATGACCTCCGGGGCCGCGCCGGGGCCGCCGGGCTCCTTGAAGATGCAGTAGTAGGGGGCGGGTACTTCCGCCAGGTAACCGCCCAGGCGGAAGTACGGATCGTCGTCGTAGGCATAGTCAGTGCGGAAACGGTAGCGGCAGTTCTCCCCCTGTTCCGGATCGACCTCCTCCAAATGGTTTTCCTTCCCGAAGAAGAAGGCCGTATAAGCGTTGTCGAAGAGGAGCTTGCCCCAGATCATGCCGTCGGAGGGGGTGTCGCCGTTAAAGTCGAAGGTGACATAGCGATAGCCGAATTCGTCCTCCGGCGTGACCGTGGATGCGTCCACCGAGGCGTACTGGTCTTCCTCGTTCTCCGCCTCCGGGTTGCTCCACCATTGATAGGTGTACTGCAGGGGGTCGTCGGTGAGGGAGAAGCCGGAGACCCGCAGGGTCATGGAGCGGATGGTCCCCGGTTCGTCCCCTTCCTCGTAGTCATAGACCTGCATGGCGGTGTAGAGGGCCACGGGGCTTTCGCCGGCCACATGGACGATGGGTATGGTGGCGTACAACTCGTCCCCCACGTAAATCCCCAGGGTCACGTCGTTCATGGGCACAGAGACGGGGAGGGTGTACCAGTAGATCCGCCCGTCGTTTCCCTGGCTGTCCACGTCGCCGAAAACGTGGCGCTCGATGGTGCCGGTCAGACGTACGCCCTCCAGGCGGATGTCCGCCGGGTCCACATCCTCATACCCGCAGAGGGTCAGCTCGTGCTTCGAGCCGTAGGTGTTGGCAGGGATATAGAAGGCGATGGGAGACTCATAGTCCCAGCTGTTGAAGTGCATGGCCCTCACCATCAGCCGGGTCTTGAGAAATTCAAAGGCCATCTGGTCCAGCTCATCGCCGTACTCTTCCCGCAGAGCCTCCTGCACGCCCAGGTATTCGCCCGCGATCCAGTCGTTCATCTCAGCGGCGCCGGCGCCGGAAAGGGTGACATAGTTGAAGATCTGGTCCTTTTCCCCGGCGGCATAGGGACCCTCCAGGCCCGCCAGGGCGGAGAAGGGAAAGAGCGAGATGCTCAGCAGCAGGGCCATGAGCAGGCAGATCAGTCGTTTTCTTGCGGTGATCATGGAATGCCTCCTTTCGGCAGCGGCGGCGGTCCGGCAGGCTTCTGCTGCGGGACCTTGTCCATCGGGCGGCGCGCCGGTCCTCCGGGGCGCCGCCCTTTCTCCGGGGGTCGCAGGCTTATGGGAACTCCCAGGCCCCTGCCAGGGGCAGAGGCGCGCCGGTGGCGGAGAGGACGAAGGCCTTCACCTTTGCGGCGCCGGAGGCGCTGCGGAAGTCGGCGTCCAGAGAGACGGTCTCCCCGATCTCCGAAACCAGGGGAAGGCTGACGCAGCGCAGCATCCGGCCCTCGGCGTCGTAGGCCGCCACCCAGAGGGTGTCGGTGAATTCGGAGGAGAGGTTCGTGACGCTGACCCGGGCGGTGAAGCTGCCGGAGGGGACGGCCGTCAGGCTCTGCCCCCCGGCGTCCAGGATGGAGATGCCGTTCAGCAGGTAGCCCTCCGTGCGGTCCTCGCCGGTGAAGCGCCAGTGGGCGTAGAGGGTGGTGTCGCCTTCAAATGCGTCCTCCGCCGTCATCAGGGTACCGGCCTCCGGCTCGGTGTACCAGCCGTCAAAGGCATAGCCCTCCCGAATCGGCGCGGGCAGTCTGGTGACATGGCCCGTCTCGTCCGTGGCCGCCGATGCGGCGCCCAGGACGCCCGGGCCCGGATCCAGCCGGACCAGGTACAGGGAAGCGCCCGCCTCGTCCAGGGGCACGCCGGCATAGCTCACCATGCCGGGGGCAAAGCGCCAGGTGACGCCGCTGAGGTCGGCCTCCGGGTCCGCCGGGGTGAAGACGGCGGTGCGGGCAAACCAGCCGGAATCGATGACGTCGGTGCCGTAGCCCCGGCCGGTGTAGCCGGTGTTGGCCTTCTTGTCCGGGAAGCTGACGGTGCCGGCAACGGCGCGGCCGTCGGCGTCGAAGAACTGCACGGCAAAGGCGGAGCCGTCGAAGCTGCCGGCCTCATAGCTCTCGCCGCCGAAGAGCCGTACCAGGGATTCCAGCTGCATATACTTGGTGAAGAGGACGGTGATCTCTCCCGTCCCCGGGGTGACGGCGGCCCTGGGCGCCTCGGTGGAGAGAAGGCCGATGTTCACGGTGGTATGGATGGGCGGCACGTTCATGGGCCTGGACTCCGCGCTGCGGTAGCCCTCCTTCTCATAGCGCACCTTCCACCAGCCGTTGGGCACCATCCAGCCGTACTGTCCACCCTCCAGGGTCTCCAGGGGGTTCCTCTGTCCGTCGGGTCCGTCGGACCAGACGGAGAAGTCCACCGGCTCCCCGGCCTCGTTCAGGGTGTCGGTAAAATACAGGGTGGCGGTCACGCCGTCCAGCCGCTCGTCCTCCAGGGCCTCGAACACATAGCCGGAGGGATCCCAGTAGGGCTTGTAGTTTCCGGCCTTTTCGTGCCAGACATAGTGGACCGCGCCGGTCTCGTCCCGGACCAGGACCCAGTACTTCCGCTCCTCGGCCAGGGTGTACTCGCTCCAGTTGCCCTTGCCGTAGATGCTGTCCATCTTGTTCCGCAGCCACTGCTCCGCCTCGCCGTAGCTGGCCTTGACCCGCTCGAAGCGGATCTGCCGCTGGATGTCCAGAAGGGTGGTATCGTAGACCTGCTGGTTGAATTCCTTGGCCCGGTCGGAGAGATAGGTGTTCCCCAGGCCGCCCAGGAACACCGACAGCTTCATCCAGATGCCGCCGGGGGTGTAGAAGTTGGAGGCGGAGGACAGGGTCTTCATGGTCATATCCTGGTTGAAGATGTCCTGCCGCATGTCCTCATAGTCCTTGATCTGCCGCTCGATGCTCCGGCGGAAGCGCTCGTCCTGCACCCGCTCCAGCAGCTGCCGCAGGCCGCTTCCGTCCTTCCCGTCGGGGCCCTTGTAGAAGCTGTAGGCCGTGTCGGCCACCCCCAGGATGGCCATGGCCTTGCCCGCCCGGTCAGAGACGAAGGAGCACTCCTTGCCGAACTTCTCCCCGGCCTCGGCGGAGCCCATGAAGAGCCGCATTTCCTTCTCCATGCGGTTGACGTACATGGTGTTGCCCAGGTCCGTATAGGTCATGAATTCGCTGAAGGTGTCGTAGACCTTCTTGCCCCGGTCGGCCCGGTCGGTGAAGCTGTCCATCAGCGCGCCGCTGCCCTCCAGGGCCGCGGCCACCTGGGTGGGCAGGTAGGTGCTGCGGTGGGTCACATAGTGGTAGCGCCCGTCGGGAAGCTGCTCGTTCAGCACCGCCAGCCGGATCATCGTGTAGCCCTGGATGTCGTTCATCTGTGCCCAGTAGACCTTCCAGCCGTCCTCGGGCTTCTCGTCGGGATTCTGGGAGCCTTCTTCCCGCTCCTTTTCCATCAGGAGCCAGATATCGTTGTCCTTCATCTCGCCGCCCTCGGACATGGAGATGGAGAACTGGGGCACGTCCTCCGTGGGGGCGGCCGTAAAGCGGATGCCGTTCCCGGTTTCCTCCGGGGTCAGCGTCAGCTCCCGGAAGATCTCCGGCAGCAGGTCGCTGTCCTCCCCCAGAGCCTCCTGCAGCTCGGCGTTGGAAGCCCCGTTCAGCTTGTCCACGGTTTCCATGTCGTTGGGCACCTCGCCCAGGTCGTTGGCCTGGTAGAGGGCCTCCAGCTCGGCGATGGCCCGCTCGTCGTCGGTGGGACCCACCTGGTCCGGGTTGATGTCCGCCTTGTAGGTGAATTCAATGCGGAAGCCGGTAATATAGCCCAGGTATTTGTCCGTGAAGCCCCACCAGCTGCCCTTGTCTTCCCAATCGCCGTGGTGGGTGCATTCGATCCGCCCGGTTGCTTCGGTCCAGTATTCCAGCCACTCATCGGAGTGGTGGCCCATGTTGTCGAACCAGCGCCAGCCCTCGTGCTTGACCATGGTGGTGTAGACGAAGGTGACGCTCTCCAGCTCCCGGGAGGTGGCGTTGTTCACGAAGAAGTGCATGTCGTGGCGCTTGTCCGGCCAGATCCAGATCTCTTCCCCCTCCAGATTGCCGAGGGTGCTGAAAAACAGGTAGTCCGGCTCGTTGGGATCCCAGGAGGTGCGGTGGTTGTAGTGGGTCCACTGGATCTGGCTGACGTAGACGAACTTGTCCTCCTCCCCGCCCAGAAGGACCGGGAGACACTGGGAATAGGTGGTGATGGTCTCGCCGTCCAGCTGCCGGGTGGCCCAGAGGGTGTGCAGCCCCGCCATATGGTTGTCCGTCAGATGCACGTCCCGGACAAAGACGGTGCTGTTGTAGCGGTTGGAGCTGAGGGTGAAGCGGTCGATGGCCACGCCGTTGTCCCAGATGGTGACCAGGTTTTCCTCCGGCACGTCGCTGATGAAGGTGCGCAGGCTGAGCCTTGCCGTCCAGTCGGTCTTGCCCTGGCTCTTCTGCTCCTCCTTGATGATGAGGAAGTCCGGCGCGGAGAGGTCAAAGATGTTCAGGGTCTCGTTGACCCCCAGCGCCTGCTGGATGCCCTGGTTCCGATACGTCGCTTTCCCGTCGGCATCCACGGATTTCAGGGTGTCGATGTACAGCCGGAAGCCCAGGTTGACATTGTTCGCCGCATCCAGGGGCACCTCACAGGAGAAGGTCAGCTTTTTCGTCGGCAGATAGAAGCCGTTTTCATCCTTCGTATTCTCCCAGTCGTGGTAGGTGGAATAGGGCTTTCCGTCGAAAATGTAATCCAGGGGGGCGCCGTTTGCGCCGTTGCAGAGGATCCTCGTGATCACCCGGTCCTCCTCGTCGCGATAGCGCGGCTCGATGACGCCGGTGACCAGGGCGTAGCCCTTCCGGTTGGAGAGGGCCAGCTGATAGTTCATGATATAGCTGCCGAAGATGCCGCTGCCGGCGGGCTGGTCCGGCTTCAGGCTGTCAATGTGCATCACCGCGTTGTCCGGGAAATTCCGGACGTACTGGCTGACGCTCTCGGCCAGGGCGCTCCCCTCGGGAAGGGTCTGGAGCCGGTTGATCATCGAGTCCACGTCCTCGGGGCGGATCTTCCAGGCATAGACCGGGGTGCCCCTCTGCCCGCTTTCGTAGGGGACGCTCAGCTCGCCCACGCCGTAGGAGAAGTTCCGGCCCACCTTCAGGAAGCCCACATAGCCCTGGTCGTTCTCCTCCACCACGGCAGCGCGCACTTCGCCGCCCAGC